>JACCDV010398454.1_pt1 | contig 17154 bp, 15 predicted proteins | sample 7446131 | NCBI WGS metagenome assembly JACCDV01 (sample SAMN15323448, study PRJNA562643) | freshwater metagenome | isolation source: river surface water | place: USA:Blue River Watershed | collected 2017-08-17 | reverse complement strand
CGGTCTATTCGGCCCGCACGCTCACGCTGCCCGACTACCGCGCAGGCCGCACCCTGTTCATTGGCGACGCCGCGCACCTGCTGCCGATTTTTGGCGTGCGCGGGGCCAACACCGGCTTTCAGGACGCGCAGGCCCTGGGCTGGCGCCTGGGCCTGATCTGCTCGGGCCAGGCAAACGAGAGCTTGCTGGCCAGCTATTCGCAAGAGCGCGTTGGCGCCGCCTGGGAAATCATTGACGAAGCGGGCAAAAGCACCCGCTTCATGACGCCGCCCAGCCGGGGTTTCAGGCTGCTGCGCGACGCGGTGTTGTCGCTCTCGCTCACCGAAGCCTTTGTTCGCCCGCTGTATCACTGGCGCACCTCGCGTCCGCACGAATACACCCGCTCGTCGCTCAACAGCGCGGGCGACGACAACGCGCTGTTCCAGAGCGGCCCGGCCCACGGCGCGCCACCGGCCAATGTGCGGCTGGGGGCTGACGACTTCCTGCTCGACCACCTGGGTGGCGGCTTTGACCTGCTGGTCTTTGGCGCCACGGTGCCTGCCGATGTGCAGACCACCGTGCAGGCCTGGAAGAACAAGGGTCTGAAGCTGCGTGTTTTGCTGATCGGGCAGGGCCAGGATGCCGATTCGCGCGCAGGGGCGCGCTCCCACAAGGAGCTCAATGTGCGAGAGGCTGCCCACGAGGAGCCGACCGTGTGGGAGGCCGCCCCCGCGGCCGAAGGTGCCGACGTTTGCCTGCCCGACAGCGAAGGCCGTGCCCGCACCCGCTATGGCGTGCGCACCGACGGCGCCGCCTACCTGCTGCGACCTGACCAGCACGTTTGCGCCCGCTGGATGACGCTGGACGCCCACCGCCTGAACGCCGCCCTGAAACAAGCCACCACTGGAGTTGCCGCATGACCACCAACGGACTCACCATCGGCGGCCTGGAAACCGTCTACGACCAGCTCGCCACCGCCATCGACGCTGTGGGGCAGGAAAAATCCGAACTTTTTCTCGTCAAGCTGGCCTTGCTGGCCGCCCAGCAGCTGGGCGACGAGGCAGTTTTTGGCCAGCTGATTGATCGCGCCCAAGCCGATCTGTGATCGGCTGTTGACGGTGCGCAGGCTGTTGCGCGGGCTTTAGGCGCTGCGGGCCACCGCCGCTTCCCACGCGGCCATGCGGGCCTGGGCCTGGTCACGGCTGCACTGCGGTTCAAACACCCGCTCGATGGCCAGGCGCTGGCGCAATTCGTCGGGGGCTGCAAACACGCCTTGCTGCAAGCCCGCGAGCAGGGCGGCGCCCAGCGCGGTGGTTTCGAGCGTTTGCGGGCGCAGCACCGGCAGGCCCATCAGGTCAGCCTGCATTTGCATGAGCAGGTTGTTGGCGCAGGCACCGCCGTCCACACGCAAGGCCTGCACCTGCAGCCCCGAAAGGCTTTGCGCGTCACGCTGCATGGCCTGCAGCAGCACCGTGCTTTGCAGGGCAATGCTCTCCAGCGCCGCGCGGGCAATGTGGGCCACGGTGCTGCCCCGCGTCAGCCCCTGAATGCTGCCGCGCACATGCGGCAGCCAGTAGGGCGCGCCCAGCCCCGCAAAGGCGGGCACCAGCACCACGCCCTCGCTGTCGTTCACGCTGGCGGCCAGGGCCTCGACTTCGCTGCTGTGCGCAATCGCCTTGAGCCCGTCGCGCAGCCACTGCACCACCGCGCCGCCAATGAACACGCTGCCTTCGAGCGCATACACCGGCGAGCCTTGCGGCGCGGGCTGCGCCGCGCAGGTGGTGATCAGGCCGTTGGCGCTGCTCAAAGCCGTGTGCCCGGTGTGCATGAGCATGAAGCAGCCCGTGCCGTAGGTGTTTTTCACATCACCAGGGTTCAGGCCAGCCTGCCCGAGCAAGGCCGACTGCTGATCGCCCGCCACGCCGCCAATGGGCAGCCGCGCCATACCCGCGCCCAGCAGGCCTGCGCTGACCAGACCAAATTCGGCCACCGAAGGCCGCACTTCGGGCAACACGGCGCGCGGAATGTCAAAGAGCGCCAGCAGCTCGTCGTCCCACTGGCCGGTGTGAATATTGAGCAGCAGGGTGCGGCTGGCGTTGCTGATGTCGGTCACATGCGACTGCCCGCCCGTGAGTTGCCAGATCAGCCAGCTGTCCACCGTGCCAAAGGCCAGCTCGCCCGCCTGTGCTTGCGCCCGCGCGCCCGGAATGTGGTCGAGCAGCCAGCGCAGCTTGGTGCCCGAAAAATACGGGTCTAGCCGCAGCCCGGTCTTTTCGGTCACCCGGGCTTCGTGGCCTTGTGCCTGCAGTTGTTTGCACAGCGCTTCGGTGCGGCGGTCCTGCCAGACGATGGCGTTGTGCAGCGGCTGGCCGGTATGGCGATTCCACAGCACGGTGGTTTCGCGCTGGTTGGTGATGCCCACGCCGCGAATGTCTGCGGGCGTCAGGCCCCCTTGGGCCAGCGCCTGGCGGGCGGTATCGAGCTGGCTTTGCCAAATCGCCATCGGGTCGTGTTCCACCCAGCCCGGTTGCGGGTAAATCTGGGGGAACTCCTGCTGGGCCTTGCTGTGCACGCTGCCATCGTCGCGAAACACCAGCGCCCGCGAGCTGGAAGTGCCTTGATCGAGGGCAAGCAGATAGGTTGTGTGTGACATGGCTGAGCGCTGGATTCGGTTATAAAACTTCGACGCTATTGTTATGCTTTTCCGATGCTGAGAGAACCACTGTCTGCCTGGGCTGCCGAACCGTTTGACCTGCTGGTCATTGGCGGGGGCGCGACCGGCCTGGGCGTGGCGCTGCAGGCCGCACTCGAAGGCCGCCGCGTCGCCCTGGTGGAAGCCCGCGACTTTGCCTGCGGCACCTCGTCCCGGTCGACCAAGCTGCTGCACGGTGGTGTGCGCTACCTGGCCCAGGGCCGCATTTCGCTGGTGCGCGAAGCCCTGCGCGAACGCGCCACCGTACTGGGCCTGGCCCCCCACCTGGCCCAGCCGCTGCCCTTTGTGGTGGCCGAAACCGGCTGGCTGTCGTGGGGCATCACGGCCATCGGACTCAAGCTTTATGAATGGCTGGCCGGTCGCCTGAGCCTCGGGGCCACGCAAATCCTGTCGGCCAGCGCTTTGCAGCGCCTTGTGCCCGGGCTGCCGCGCAAGCTGCCCGGTGTGCGCTACTGGGACGGCCAGTTTGACGACGCCCGCCTGGCGCTGGCACTGGCCCAGACGGCCCAGCAGGCCGGGGCACGCCTGCGCAACCACACCGCGGTCACCGCCATGCAGCCAGACAGGCAGGGCTGGCGGGTAGAACTGCGCGACGAACTGAACGGGCAGACCGAACGGATCACCGCCCGTTGCGTGGTCAACGCGGCGGGCGTATGGGTGGACCACCTGCGCGGCATGGCCCATGGCCAAACCGCGGCTGCCCCTGCACCCAAGCCCCTGGTGCAGCCCAGCCAGGGCGTGCACCTGGTGGTAGACCGTGCCACCTTGCCCCTGAGCGAGGCGATGCTGGTGCCCCGCACCTCTGATGGCCGCGTGCTTTTTGCCGTTCCCTGGCTGGGCGCCACCGTGATCGGCACCACCGACACCCCGCGCACGGATGCGCCGCTGGAGCCAACACCCATGGCGGAAGAGCTGGCCTTTTTGTTCAATGAAACCCGCCGCTGCCTGGGCCTGGCGCTGCAGCCACAGCACATCCAGAGCGTGTGGGTGGGGCTGCGCCCGCTGGTCAGCGTGGCCCATACATCAGGTGGGTCAGGCGCATCGGGTGGGTCAACCAGCGGCCTTTCACGAGAGCATGTCATTGCACGCGAGCAAAGCGGCTTCTGGACGGTCACAGGCGGTAAATGGACCACCTACCGCAGCATGGCCGCCGACGTGCTGGCCCGCATGGTGGCGCAGGGTGACCTGCCTGCTGCCGCAGCGCCGGGAGACACGGCGCACCACCGCCTGGCCGGTGCGCCGGGTGAGGGCGTGCGCTGCCCGTCCTTGCGCGACGCGCCAGGCCTGCACTTGTTTGGCACACAGGCCGATCAGGTGACGGCCTTGCCCGGGCATGACGTGGCGCTGGGCCTGGGCCTGACCGAAGCCATGGTGCGCCACTGCGCCCGCCGCGAATGGGCCGTCACCGTGGAAGACCTGCTGGCCCGGCGCTGGCGGGTGCTGTTTCTGGACAGCCGCCTGGCCGAGCGCATGGCCCCGCCTGTGGCGGCGATCCTGCAGTCAGAGACTGGGCTGGACCCGCAGCTGAGTGAGTTTGTGGCCCTGTGCCAGAAATACCGGCTGCCCGACTGAGCCCGGGGAGGCTGGCTGCTTGAAACAAGACCCTTTGCCAGCCCCGAACGTGAGGAAGGCCTAAACTACAAGGTTATCCCCCAAGCCCTGTCCATGAACGCCTTCGCCGACGTTTCCTTCTTTCCGCGCAACGCCAAACCGCTGACCAGCTACCGCAAGTTCTGGGCACACCGCTTTGGCACGGCCCCGTTTTTGCCGATGAGCCGCGAAGAAATGACCCAGCTGGGCTGGGACAGCTGCGACATCATTCTGGTGACGGGCGACGCCTATGTGGACCACCCCAGCTTCGGCATGGCGGTGATCGGGCGCATGCTGGAGAACCAGGGCTTTCGCGTCGGCATCATCGCCCAGCCCGACTGGCAAAGCGCCGAGCCCTTCAAGGCTCTGGGCAAGCCCAATCTGTTTTGGGGCGTGACCAGCGGGAACATGGATTCCATGATCAACCGCTACACGGCCGACCGCAAAATCCGCAGCGACGATGCCTACACCCCGGGCGATGTGGGCGGCAAACGGCCTGACCGCGCCGCCATCGTCTACAGCCAGCGTTGCCGTGAAGCTTTCCCGAACACGCCCATCGTGCTCGGCGGCATTGAGGGCAGCCTGCGCCGCATTGCGCACTATGACTACTGGAGTGACAAGGTGCGCCGCTCCATTGTGGTGGACAGCAAATGCGACCTGCTGCTCTACGGTAACGCCGAGCGCGCGATTGTTGAAGTCGCCCACCGCCTGGCCGCGCGCGAGCCGGTGGCGCAGATCACCGATGTGCGCGGCACCGCCTTTGTGCGGCGTGACACGCCTGAAGGCTGGTTCGAGATTGATTCGACCGAGGTGGACACACCCGGCCATGTGGAAGCGCACGTCAACCCTTACCTGATGGTCAGCGAGCAGGCGAGGGCGAAGGGCGCCAGCTGCGCCCGCGAAGACGAAGCACAGGCGGTGGCCGATGCCGAGAACAGCAAGGTTCAGCCGCTCAAATTCGTCGCCCCCGACACCCTGTGGAACCGCGAAGCGGCCTCGCAGACCCCTCAAGGCATTCGCGAGCAGGGGCTCGCTCCTACAGCATCACCATCTGAAACCCTGTGGGAGCGCGCCCCCGCGCGCGAATCGGGCACGCACACCCCCCAAGGCATTCGCGAGCAGGGGCTCGCTCCTACAGCGTCACCGTCTGAAACCCTGTGGGAGCGCGCCCCCGCGCGCGAAAAAACGACCACTGTGTCCCCCGAACTTCGCGGCAAAGGCACCCACAAGGTGCCCCCGCGTGACCGCACCGTGATCCGCCTGCCTGCCTACGAGCAGGTCAAGTCCGACCCGGTGCTCTATGCCCACGCCAACCGCGTGCTGCACCTGGAGACCAACCCCGGCAACGCCCGCGCCCTGGTGCAGGCCCACGGCGAAGGCCACACCGCCCGCGACGTGTGGATCAACCCGCCGCCCATCCCGCTCACCACCGCCGAGATGGACCATGTGTTTGACCTGCCGTATGCCCGCAGCCCGCACCCCAGCTATGCCGACGAGCAAGGCAGCCACGACGGCGCCACCAAGATCCCCGCCTGGGAGATGATCCGCTTCTCGGTCAATATCATGCGCGGCTGCTTTGGCGGCTGCACCTTCTGCTCCATCACCGAGCACGAAGGCCGCATCATCCAGAGCCGGTCTGAAGAATCCATCATCCGCGAGGTGGAAGACATCCGCGACAAGGTCAAGGGCTTCACCGGCGTGGTGTCTGACCTGGGCGGCCCCACGGCCAATATGTACCGCCTGGGCTGCCGCAGCCCCGAGATCGAAGCCGCCTGCCGCAAGCCCAGCTGTGTGTACCCCGGCATCTGCCAGAACCTGACCACCGACCACGGCCCGCTCATCAAAATCTACCGCCGCGCCCGCGCGCTCAAGGGCATCAAGAAGATCCTGATCGGCTCCGGCCTGCGCTACGACCTGGCGGTGGAATCGCCCGAGTACGTGAAAGAACTGGTGCAGCACCATGTGGGCGGCTACCTGAAGATCGCGCCCGAGCACACCGAGCAAGGCCCGCTGTCCAAGATGATGAAGCCGGGCATTGGCAGCTATGACCGCTTCAAGACCATGTTCGACAAGTACAGCGAAGAGGTTGGCAAAAAGCAGTTTCTGATTCCGTACTTCATCGCCGCCCACCCCGGCACTAGCGACGAAGACATGATGCACCTGGCCCTCTGGCTCAAAAAGAACGGCTTCCGTGCCGACCAGGTGCAGACCTTTTACCCCAGCCCCATGGCTACGGCCACGGCGATGTACCACACCCAGCGCAACCCGTTGCGCAAGATCACGCACGACAGCGAAAAGGTCGACATCGTCAAAGGCGAAAAGCGCCGCCGCCTGCACAAGGCGTTTTTGCGCTACCACGACCCCAACAACTGGCCCCTGCTGCGCGAAGCCCTCAAGGCCATGGGCCGGGCGGATTTGATTGGCAACGGCAAACAGCACCTGATCCCGAGCTGGCAGCCGCTGACCGATGGCGGCTACCAAAGCCCGCGCCGGGCGAACAGCACCAACGCCACGCGGAGCGCCCAAGCCCCTGCCAAAACAGCCGCCAAGGGCAAGCCTGCGTCAGCAGGTCTGAAAAAGCCCGGTCAGGCACCGCGCAAGGGGACGGTGCTGACGCAGCACACGGGGTTGCCGCCGAGGAGGTTGAAGTAATTATTCGGATTATTTGTTCAGCTCCACGAATCATATGCATTTATACGCTGTGAAAAAGATGATTGGGGTTGGCTTCCAAAGTGTGCGGAAATCTATTGCAAGTTGTGATGTTTTCTAATTATTTCTCTAAGGTGATTATCGCTTTCTCGCAAAAGATTAATATTATCAAGCGCGGCAATTTTTTCTAGATATTTGGTTGTGTAGGGTGTTATTTTTGGGGGGTCATCTAGCGTTGATTTTTTTATGATACTGTTGCTGATGCCATTTTTCTGAAAAATTTGCCTGTATTCGTCCTCTGTTTTTTCGCTAATTCGCGGATCTAGAATGATCTCTTCTATCAATCTCTTGTAATCAATTTTTAAATAGGAAAAATTTTCCTCTTCGAAAGTGCTGCCCGTCGCTTTCTTGGTCCATAGAATTCGAAATTCATTTTCATGGGCGAATGAATCTCTTTTAATAAATAAAGTCTTTTCGTATTCTTGAGAGAATTTATTTCGACTGGCAAGTTTGGCAACAAACCATGGGTTGTTTAAAATTTCAGTAATTTCGGAAATGTCTAGGTATTTAACTGGTCCGGCCAGCATGACATCATTTAAACCCTCTTGGGTAAAAAAATTACTTTCATGATCCAGCTCATCGATTGCATCAAGGTAATTTTTGATTTTAACTTTTACTTTAACGCCCTTATAGTCTTTCTTTAATTCATCAGTGCATTTTGAGTAAATTCTCCATAATGCATCTGACTCTTTCAGAGTTGACCAACATTGCACTCTACACTTTATGTGATATTGGAAAGATTGATCGCCAACCAGTAGGGTATCTCCAAATATTTTTTCCCATTTGTCATCTCTACTTCGCCAGTAGTCGGGATTCGTGAATGAGGTTTGATTATTTGCAATTGAATCTATTAACCGATCAATATCCTCGATGCGGTATATGTATTGCTCTGGATTGGCGTTATTCAAAAGAATTGAGCGATTTCTGGATTTCATGGGATTGGTCTGATTGATTGGATTGATCAAAAGTATTAACTTATACACACCGCATTCAACACTCCCGTCGCCACCGACAACGCGCACAAGAAGATGGCCGGTGCCGTGTGGCCTTTTTCGATGGCCGGGGCAAAGCGGCGCAGCAGGGTGAACACGGCGATTTGGGCTGCGCCGGTGATGGCGGCCCACTTGAGCATTTCGAGCAGGTCGTGGGTGAAGTAGATGGCGGCGGCCATGGGCAGGGCAAAGCCGATGCAGGCCCCGGCCAGCGAGATGGCGGCAGCGGCGTTGTTTTGGCGGATGAGTTCAAACTCGTTGTAGGGCGTGACGCGCACGTACACTGCCAAGAATGCGCCCAGCAAGAGCAGGGCGGTTACAAAGTACTGAAGGAAGGCGAGAAAGGCTTGCATGGTGGGGCTCACTCAAAAAAGTGGGGGACGAATTGGCTCATGTTGGTGGTGACGGGGCGGGTGTCTTCGCGCAGGCACATGCCGGCCGCGTGGTCGCCCACGATCCACGAGCCGATGACGGGGTAGCGCCCCGCAAATTGGGGCATGGGGGCCAGGGCTTGGTACACAAAGCCTTCTGCGCCATAAGGCCCTTCGGCGCCAGCGCTCAGGCCTTGTGGGGTGTGCAGCTGCACATTGGCCCCTTCGCGTGAAAACAGCGGTTTGCGGGCGTAGTGCTGCAAGTGTCCGGGCTCAAAGTAGGCGGGCAGCAGGTTGGGGTGGCCTTCAAACAGTTCCCACAGCACGGGCAAGATGCCTTTGCACGAGAGCACGGCTTTCCACGCGGGCTCGATGAAGCGGGTGGTGCTGGTGGCGATGTTTTGCCCAAAGGGCTCCTGAAAGATCCATTCCCACGGGTAGAGCTTGAACAGGGTGCTGATGGGTTGCTCGGCCATGTCCACAAAGCGCTGTTGCGCGGCGTTCCAGCCGATGTTTTTCAGGGTGATGTGTTCGGCTTTTATCCCGGCCTGGAGGGCGGTTTCGATCAGGTAGTGCGTGCAGACCCAGTCTTCTTCGTTGTCTTCGAGCGAGGCGATGTGCAGCGGCCCCTGAATGCCCAGCTGTTGCCAGCGCTCCACCAGCCGTTCGTGCAGCGAATTGAACTGGTCGGCCTGCGGGAACACGTCTTGCAGCCAATACCACTGGGCCACGGCCGATTCGAGCAGCGATGTGGGGGTGTCGGCGTTGTATTCCAGCATGCGCGGCGGCGAGTTGCCGTCGTAGGCCAGGTCAAAGCGGCCATACAGGCTGGGCTCGCGCTTTTGCCATGAGGCTTCGATCAAGGCGTGCGCCTGTTTGGGAAAGCCCAGTTGCGCCAATCGGCCTTGCGCGATCACATGGTCCACGGCCTGCAAGCACATGGCGTGCAGGGCTTCGGTGGCTTCTTCGAGTTCGTCCACCTGTGCGGCGCTAAAGCGGTAGCAGGCGGCTTCGTTCCAGTAGTCGTCCCAGGCGTGAAAGGACAGGCCAATGGCTTCGAGCTTGCTGGCTTTGTCGGGCCGTGGGGTCAGGGTCAGGCGTTGCATGGTTCAGCCGCCCGCACTCGCGCCGCGCCCAATGCCGCCAAAGCCGCCGCGCAAGATGCCCTTGGAGGCCGTCATGTGCGTGGGCATGGACGTTCGCGTACTGACGGTTTGGCTGGCAAATTTGGCCCCGGATTCCGGGATGCGGCTGCCGTTGACCGGGTGTGTTTTGCCGTCCGGATCGACGCGCATGGGGTAGCCGCCGTATTCGTTGCGGTACCAGTAGTAGCGGGGGCCTGCATAGGCATAACTGCCGCCCCGGTAACCCGTCGATGACGTGCTGTTCGCAGGGGCCGAAGCGGCGTTGCTGCCTGCATAGCCGCTGCTCACCGTGTCTTGTCCATTGACGGTGGTGGTAGCCAGAGCTTGTTGGCAGTTTTGAGGCTCGGTGCCCCAGTCTCGCTGGCAATCTTCCAGGCTGGCGTAAAAGTCTTGTTTGACCTGCAAGTCGGTGTTGGCCGGAAGGTCGTCGCCACAGCCGCTCAGGCCACCCAGAGTGCCCAAAAAGACCAAGGGGATGGAAATGGATCGTTTCATGGTGTAAGCGCTTCGATGAAATTCTGGAGTCGCCAATCGGGGCCAGGACGCCAAGGCGTGTGCGTGCCGCCGATATGGCCCAAATAAGGGCGGGCCACGGCCAGCACTTGGTCGCTGTCCATCGCTTCGGCTTCGGTGATGCCTGCACGTGGGTTGTCCAGCATCCAGGCCAATGCGCCCACAATGCCCGCAGCGACCTGCAATGTGGTGGCGCTGTTGTGCGGGGCCAAAGAGCGCGCTTCTTGCAGGGTGAGGGTGCTGCCGTACCAGTAGGCGCCCGAGCGGTGGCACAGAAGTACGCCCAGCTCGTCTTGGCCTTGACGCAAATCGGCCAGCGGTATGACCTTTTGCTCTGCGGGAGGTTGCTTTTGCTGGCCCAACCAGTGCGCAATGGACTGGCTTGCCTGGGGGCAGGGCTGGTAGGCGAAATACACCGTGGGGCGGTACAGAGGCCTACCTTGCTCGTCGTTCACCGTCAAGAACTCGGCCAACGAAATGGATTCGTTGTGTGTGATCAGCCAGGCCAGGCTGTCCCCAACTGATGGCACCCAGGACTTGACCTGTGTGAGGCTGTCATTGGGGTGAGGCCAATAGATGCTCGCTTGCGATCCGCTGCTGGGGTGCTTTGCGCTGAGCGGCAGCGCGGTTTCGTGCTGGCCCCAGCCTGCTTCGCCAGCTTGCGACAGTTCACAGATAAAGCCCGGCACTGACCAGGTGTTGCAAAACACGCCCGGCGCGACTTCGCTGTGGTCTGTTTGCGTGTCGCGTTCGGCCACCTGGACCACCTGCACGCCAAGTGCCTGCGCCAGTTCTGCCCAGTGTCCCGGTATGAACGGCACGCCTTGATCGTGCGCCAGTTGTTCGATGGCTTGCTTGGCCAGATGCGAGATCAACCCCGGGTTCGCGCCATGTGCAATCACGGCGGTCGCGCGGTCGGGCTGGCGCAGCGCCAACACCTGCTCGCGCAGCCAGTGGTTGGTGGTTTGCTCCAGTCCTTGCACAGGCTGGTAGCCGCCGGGCCAAGGTTCAATGCCGGTGTCCAGATAAAGCACGTCGTGCTCTTGGCACCAGGCGATCAGGTCAAGGCTGCTGACCTCGACGGCCAGATTGAGCAACACATCCCCTGGCTGTAAATGAGCGGCCAGCAGTTGTGCGTGGTGTTGCTGTGTAAGCGGCTGCAGTCGCAAATCCAGTCCCACGGCTTGTGCAACAGCGGCACCCTCCAGATCAGCTGCCCAGGCTGTGATGCGTGAAGGCGCTATGCCCAGCGCGCTGACCAGCAAAGGCGCCAATCCCTGGCCGACAGCGCCAAAGCCGATCAACAAAAAGCGGGGGGGAAGTTGAAATGACGTCAAGGGTGCGCTGCTAAGTCAAATTCTTCTATGGGACCAGCCAATGGCTTGCAATCATATTTCTATCTAGTTCTTTTGGAATTCAATGTGCGTAGAAAGTTTCATCTATTGTATTTGCCACGATCGCTCGTTTACCCATGTGTCACCTTGCCCAATCCGTCGTATACCCCGGCGTCTTCCTCTCCTGCTTCATCTCCCACGTCCTGCGTTTGCCTGCCGTGCCTGCGCTGGCCAGGTGCAGGGTGCCGCGTCCATGTTGGCGGTTGATGCTGTCCAGGGCTTGCACCAGGCGGGTGCGGGTTTGTTGTTCTTCGTGGCCCAGGTTCAGGCTCAGTTGTTCGGTGCTGGCCGCTTGCAGGTCCATGAGCATCACGCCCGCTTTGGCGTATTTGTGGCCGGGTTGGTAGATGTGGCGCACGATCGCGCAGGCCAGTTCAACCAGGTGGGCGCTATCGCTGCTGGGTGCGGGTAGGTGGGATGGTGCGGTAGGCGTTGTGCTGCTGGTCGTCCAGTACTGCGCCGATATGACTGGCAGTTTAATAAGTGGACTTGGGGTTCACCAATGCGCCGGTTTGCTCGCGGGCTTCTTCTTGGTCTGCACGTTTTGTGGGAGCTGTGACTGCGCCAGTTCTTCATCCCTGATGTAGCGCCGCACCCAGTGCGCAAAAGGAGTCAACCGCTTGTTGGGCACTTTGCCTTCTGCGGCACTGTGCTCCCGAAGCGGCAACACCAGGCCGATCTTGATATTTGGCACATCAGCACGAATCATGCGCAGTGCAGGTTCCAGATCGCTGTCATTCGAGCAAATGACGACTTGATCCGCCTCACCACGAACCGCGTCACGGTAGGCGTGCAAGGCAATATTTACGTCAGTCTGCTTCTCTTCGATCATCCACACTGGTGCAACGCTAGATTTGCTGGGTGCAGCACCCTCGCGATGAGCAGGCAGCGACGTCGGTTCAAAGATGTGAAAGCCCTTGATGATCTGAACCAGACCTTGCTCTCTTGACTCCAGTGCACGGTGATACTGGGTGCGCGTGGGTTGACGCTTCGCCATGTCGTGCATAGTTGGCTTTCACGGGGGACGTGAAGTACTTGATCGCTACCACCTGAGCGCCCGGGTCTTGTGGCCGCAAGATGCGGTCACGAAACAGCGCCACAATGTCCAGCCACTTGAACGGCGTACCCTTGAGCCGCGAGTAGTAGAGGTTGTAGCCGTCAATGTAGATGGTGGTTCTTGTCAAGTTCTTCTCATCACCAATGAAAAAGCCACCTTGCGGTGGCTTTTTCGCCCTAAACAAAAGCCAACTGAATGACCCTGTGAAGGGATTGTAGGTTTGGAGTGTACACGTTAAAACATATACGCGCACACGACCGACGCCGTGCTTGTTGATGACTGAGACGATCACAGAGGCGGCACTCAAGCTGGGTATCAACCGTGTCACGCTCTCGCGGGTGGTGTCGGGGGCATCCGGCATTTCTGCGGACATGGCCTACCGTCTGGCCCAGGCCTTTGGCACCAGCGCAGAAATGTGGGCGGGCATGCAGAGGCAGTACGAGCTTTACCAAGCGGGCAAGATCAAGCGGCCCAAGATTGAACGGCTGGCTGCCTGAGCAGAAAAACAGGAATCACCGTTTTGTGCCTGTTATTTCAGCATGCCTCGCCAGCCCTGCAACCATGCGCCTTTCAGCACTTGTTCCTAGGCTTTTCCACAGGCTTGGGCACGGGTGGTGTGGATGGGCGGCGAGCAGGTCAGACGGGCATCGGTGGTGTAATAGCGGCCTTTCCATCTGGGCCTGTTCAGCCCGATTGCCATGACCGACTCTCACACTGCCTCGCGCACCTTCACGCTCAGCGACTTTGACTTTGAGCTGCCCCCAGAACTGATTGCCCAGCACCCCGCGCCCGAGCGCAGCGCTTCGCGTTTGCTCGATGGCAGCACGGACACTGTGGTGGACCGCATCTTTCGGGAACTGCCTGGTCTGCTGAACCCCGGCGATTTGCTGGTGTTCAACGACACCAAGGTGGTCAAGGCCCGCATTTTTGGCGAGAAAGCCACGGGCGGCAAACTGGAGCTGCTGATCGAGAGGGTCTTGCCCGGCCACCAGGTGGTCGCCCACATGAAGGTGAGCAAGAAGCCCCTGGTGGGCGGCAAGCTCTACATGATGGGTGGCGCCCGCAACGGCGGTTTTGATGCCGAATTGCTCGGCCGCTGGCCCGACGCCAATGGTCAGCTCTTTCATCTGCAGCTGAGCGACGAGCCGCATGCCCTGATGGAACAGCACGGCCATGTGCCGCTGCCGCCCTACATCGAACACACCGACACCGAAGAAGACGCCCGGCGCTACCAGACGGTGTTTGCCCGCGCGCCCGGTGCGGTGGCTGCGCCCACGGCAGCGTTGCATTTTGACGAAACGCTGCTGAGTGCCCTGCGGGACCGCGGCGTGCAGACCGCCAGCGTGACGCTGCATGTGGGCGCGGGCACCTTCCAGCCGGTCAAGACAGAAAACATTGCCGAGCACACCATGCACCGCGAGTGGTACGAGGTGCCCGAGGCCACGCAGCAGGCGATTGCCGCGTGCAAGGCCCGTGGCGGCCAGGTCGTAGCGGTGGGCACGACCACGGTGCGCACGCTCGAATCCTGGGCACAGTCCGGCCTGGCCAGCGGCGACACGCAGATCTTCATCACCCCGGGGTTCGAGTTCAAGGTGGTCGACCGCCTGATCACGAACTTCCACCTGCCCAAGAGCACGCTGATGATGCTGGTCAGCGCGTTTGCAGGCTATGAACACATCATGGGCCTGTACCGCCACGCCATTGCGCAGGGCTACCGCTTCTTCAGTTATGGGGATGCGATGCTGTTGACGCGGCTCAGGTGAGGGCGCTGCGCTCGCAGGGCTTTTGCCTGCAACTTCCAGCTGCCTGTTTTATGGGCATCGTGTTGCAGGCCACTGCCCATGCGGGTTTCAGCGCTTGTTCCTAGGGTTTTCCACAGGGTTGGGCACGGGTGCTGTTGATGGTTTGAGCGTGCATCCAGCAATGCGTTTGCCTTGAGTCGCTTTCTGGCGCAAAATGCGCCAAAAGGAGATCGTCATGCCTGCATCATCCTCGTCGTTTTCATCCGTCAAATTGCCTGCCGGTTTGGTCAATCAGGCCCGTGAGGCGGCTGCGCCCATGCGCCGTTCGGTGGCCGGGCAAATCGAATACTGGGCCACATTGGGGCGCATTGCAGAGGCCTCAGGCCTGACCGTCTCCGAGGCCCGTGAAGCCATTGCGCTCTACGATGTGCAACAAGTCGGGGCACCCGATGCCGACCCGCTGCACGCCATTGAAGCCGATTTTCTGGCTGCCGAGAGCACAGGCCGACTGGCCCAGGCGGTGCGCCAGACGGTGCAGGCCAATCGTCGCCAAGCGCTGAAAGCGGCTTGATCCGATTTTGAAACCCGTTTTCTATTTGATTGCTGGTCCAAACGGGGCGGGCAAGTCCACGCTGTACCGTTCGGCAGTGGCTTCAGGCTTGCTTCCGGCGCATGCCGAATTTGTGAATGCAGATCTGTACGAAGCCAGCCATCTGCAGCACATCACCGATGCTCAAGATCGTTCAGCCCAAGCACGGGCATGGGCTGATGCCAGACGCACAGCCTGTTTGGCTCAAGGTGCATCGTTTGTGAGCGAGACGGTGTTTTCGCATCCGTCCAAGTTGGCACTGATGCAAGAGGCACGAGTCGCAGGCTTTGCGGTGGTGTTGCTGGTGGTGTGTGTCAATGATCCTCGACAGCTGCTGGGACGAGTAGCGCAGAGGGTGGCCGAAGGCGGTCATGACGTGCCGTCTGATCGCATTCTGGCGCGCTATCCGCGAACCTTGAAGCATCTGCAGCAAGCTGTTGCACTGGCTGATCTGGCTTTGCTGTACGACACCTCCGGGGTCGGGCGGCACGGTGTATCGGGCCCCAAGCTCGTGGCGCGCTGGCGTCAGGGTGTTTGGCATTGGCAGGTGCAGCGCCCGCCAGTCTGGGCCAGGAAAGTTCAGCCAGTCGAAGCATCGGTGACAAAGTCTGCATAGCGCTGTTGACACGCTCGGCCATGCAATGCGCAGTGGGGCGCTCAAAAACGGCATTCGCGCACAGGGGTGCGCTCCAACAGAGTTGGCGCTTGTGCAGCGTCAGACAGGCTGAAGCGCCGCAATCAACTCGGTTTCAATTTCCAGCTGGCTCTTGTTCTGCTGCAGCGCTGCGCCGCTGACCAGGAAGGTGTCTTCCACCCGTTCGCCCAGGGTGCTGATCTTGGCCAGTTGCAGGTTGATGCCGTGCTTGGCCAGCACGCGGGCGATGCTGTAGAGCAGGCCGATGCGGTCGCTGGCCGAGATGGAGAGCAGCCAGTTCTGGGCCTTGTCGTCTGGGCTGAGCGTGACGCGGGGCGCCATGGGGAAGCTCTTGACGCGGCGTGAGAGGCGCCCGCGCACCGGCGGCGGCAGGGGGCCTTTGGCGTCGATGGTCTGGGCCAGGCCGTTTTCGACCATGGTGATGAGTTCGCGGTAGTGCTCAGACAGGGTGGGGGTGACGACCTGAAAGGTGTCGAGCGCCCAGCCGTTGCGGGCGGTGTGGATGCGGGCGTCCAGGATGGAGAAGCCTGCCTGGTCAAAGTGGCCGCAGATGCGGGCGAACAGGTCGGGCTGGTCGGGGGTGAAGACCAGCACCTGCAGGCCTTCGCCCACCGGTGACAGGCGCGCCCGCACCGTGGTGCGGGGTTCTGCACCTCCAACGCGAGCCACCACGCGCGAGAGCTGGCGGGCGTGCCAGGCAATGTCGTTGGCGTCGTGGCGCATGAAGTAGCTCACATCCAGAATGTCCCACAGGGCTTTCTGGCTTTCGTGCGGCTGTGCATGCAGCGCGAGCTTGACCAGGGCTTCGCGCTTGCGCGATTCGACCAGCGAATCGGCGTCTGCCGCACGGCCGCCCAGTTGCCGCAAGGTGAGCTTGTACAGGTCTTCGAGCAGCTTGCCTTTCCAGGCGTTCCAGACCTTGGGGCTGGTGCCGCGGATGTCGGCCACCGTCAGCAGGTACAGCGCGGTCAGGTTGCGCTCATTGCCCACGCGCTTGGCGAAGCGTTCAATGACTTCGGGGTCGCCCAGGTCTTCCTTCTGGGCCACATGGCTCATCGTCAGGTGCTCGCCCACCAGAAACTCGATCAGGCGGGCGTCTTCGCGTGCAAATTTGTGCTGGCGGCAGAAACTGCGGGCCTCGGCCATGCCCAGCTTGGAATGGTCGCCACCGCGCCCCTTGGCAATGTCATGGAAGAGGGCGGCGGCGTACAGCAGCCAGGGCTTGTCCCAGCCACTGGCCAGCTGCGAGCAGAACGGGTATTCGTGCGCATGCTCGGCCATGAAGAAGCGGCGCACATTGCGCAGCACCATCAGGATGTGCTGGTCCACCGTGTAGGCATGAAACAGGTCGTGCTGCATCTGGCCGACGATGCGGCGGAACACCCACAGGTAGCGGCCCAGCACCGAGGTCTGGTTCATCAGCCGCATGGCGTGGGTGATGCCCTGCGGTTGCTGCAGGATCTGCACAAACGTGGCGCGGTTGACCGGGTCGGCGCGGAACTGCCGGTTCATCACCCCACGGGCGTTGTAGAGCGCGCGCAGCGTGCGGGCCGACAGGCCGGTGACGCCGTGCGTGCACTGGTAAAGCAGAAAGGTTTCGAGGATGGCGTGCGGGTGTTTTTCGTAGAGGTCGTCGCTGGCCACCTCGATCAGGCCGCTCTTTTCAAAAAAGCGCTCGTTGATCGGGCGCAGCGTGGCCGGGGCT
>JACCDV010845717.1_pt1 | contig 17156 bp, 15 predicted proteins | sample 7446131 | NCBI WGS metagenome assembly JACCDV01 (sample SAMN15323448, study PRJNA562643) | freshwater metagenome | isolation source: river surface water | place: USA:Blue River Watershed | collected 2017-08-17 | reverse complement strand
CGAACAATATGATAGAAACAGATTTGAAGTCTCTTATACAGCCTAATCAGACAGTCGAACAGGGAGGTATTAGTATCGCCAAAGGTATCGCAGAGCGTACTGTTTGGGACGCTCACGCCACCGAGAACGCCACTCATGCGGTGATTTCAGCGCCAAACGAAGAAGCTGCTCGTATCAAATCAATTGATCAGATTGCTGACATTAAACGCCACCTCAAGCCAGAGGATGTCCTTCTAGACTTCGGTGCGGGGTATGGTCGGGTGGCTCAGTATCTGCTTCCAAGCATGACTCTCGGCGGCTATGTCGCTGTCGACAGCTCCCACGAAATGCTCTCACTCTTCCGTGAGCGATACATCCGAAACGACGACGAAGGACGAACACCGCTCCTTCTTCTCAACGCTGATATTCACACCGTACCTCTGAAGGATAATTCAGTAGATGTCGTGATTGTCTGTGCTGTATTTCTTCACAATCACAAAGACGTAGTGCAAAAATCAATGCAAGAAATTAAACGCATCTTGAAGCCGGGGGGAACTCTCTTGGTGTATTCATCATACCCTCGGGCTGCAACTTTCATGGGGCTTCAAGGCATGTCCTATCAAGCACTCCTCAATCTTATGGGCAAGCCATTTAAGAACGGCCCGGTACGCTATTACAGCAAGAAAGAAGTTATGACACTCCATGCTGGCTTTACAGAACTCGACATCATTCCGGTTGGGTTTGGTATCGTACCAAAGACCCTTATTTTCCTGCCTGGTCCAATTGAGAAAATCTACCGCACCTGTTTCTCAAACCCAGTTAATAATTTCCTTGAGAAAATCTGTCCGAAGTCATACAAGCATCTTTTCGCAGCTTGGTATGACGTAGTCGCCACACGGTAATTTATGTCAGAGGTATACCAGCCACAAGTTTCAAAGAACCATTACAACTTCGAAGGGTATTTTTACCAAGGTCGTTGGATGAGTTATTGGTATCAGACTAAGGAAGTATACTCACGACCTGAGATAAAGACGATGCTCGACATCGGTCCGGGTAGTGATTTTTTGAAAAATATTTTGGCTGTACATTGTCCGCAGGTGAAGTACGAAACACTTGATATCGCCGAAGATCTTCATCCAGACCATATTGGTAGCGCAACGAATATTCCGCTGCCAGATAACGCATACGATGTCGTGTCAGCCTTCCAGGTACTTGAACATATTGAGTTCAGTGACTTCGAGCCTGCACTTATGGAAATGAAGCGTGTGTCCAAGCAGTACGTGTTCATCAGCTTGCCACACAATGTTCCGACGTTTGATTTCCAGTTCAAGCTCCCTGGGTTTAAGCGCTTTAGCTTTGCTCTTAAGCTTCCGATTCCACGTACACACGTTTTCTACGGGCAGCATTACTGGGAGGTGGGGAAGAAGCATTACTCTGCCAAGAAAATCCTTAGTATCTTTAAGAAGCACTTTGAGGTTATAGATGAGTACGTACCGTACGAAAACCAATACCACCACTTTTACATCCTTAAGAAACGAGCATGAAGCTCCTCGTGATTACCCAAGTTATAGATACCGAACATCCGATTTTGGGTTTTTTTCATGCGTGGGTCGCCGAGCTGGCCAGGCACTGCGAGCAGGTGCAGGTGATTTGTTTGCAAGAGGGAACACATGCTTTTCCAAGCAACGTTCACGTATACTCGCTTGGTAAAGAAGCAGGTAAGGGAAGACTCACGTATCTCACACGATTCTTTTCACTCATCTGGAAACTCCGACACGAGTACGACAATGTGTTTGTTCACATGAATCAAATTTACGTCATCTTGGGCGCGCCATTCTGGCGCGCCCTACGCAAGCCAATCGGCCTATGGTACGCCCACGGTACCGTTTCACCTTCACTCAAACTCGCAACGCATTTCACTCACTACATCTTCACTTCTACACCCGAAGGCTTTCGGATAGATACCCCGAAGCGCGTTATTGTGGGGCAAGGCATCGACACGACACTCTTTACCCCAGCGAGCAGAGCTTCGAGCGATATGCTCCGCCTTATCACAGTCGGCCGCATTTCCACCTCCAAAAACATCGACACACTACTGCGTGCCTGCACACGTCTCAAAGATAAGGAAATCAAATTTCACTTTAAAATCGTCGGTGTAGCCACGACAGAGGGGGAGCGTGAGTATGAACAAAAAGTACAAAAATTGGCCTCCGAATTAAAACTCGATGAATATGTTGAGTGGACAGGAGCAGTTTCTAATCGTGAATTACCGACGCTCCTCCAGCAATCTGATATATTTATCCATGACGGCGCGACCAATAGCCTCGATAAGACGTTACTTGAAGCGTCTCTTAGTGGTTGTATAGTAGTGTCTTCGAACCCAGCGTACCGAAGCCTTACGGAGTCAGTCGCACCAGAACTGCTGTTTGCACCCAAAGACCACGAAGCCTTGGCTCGTATAATCCAGTCAAGAGAACATCACCAAGTAGCAACAGAAGTAAGAACCCTCATTTTCAAAAAATACGACATTTCCACCTTAGCCAAAAACATCATTACAACTTTTTAATATGAAAAAATACATCTTTGTCTTAAAAGAAATCTGGAGAGGAAAAAGTATCACTCGAGGATACTTAAATTTCCAGTTGCTTGATACTGAGCTTAAAGGAAAGACAATTGATATCGGTGGCGGTAGGGGAGAGAAATATGTTTCGTTTATTAAACGAAGTAGTGACGTAGAGTTTCAAACCTTCGACCTTAAAAACGGAGACTTTGTCGATTTCGAAAAGGACGCGCTTCCAGCAGAAAATGATAAATATGACACTGTCCTCTTCCTCAATGTGATGGAGCATATTTTCAATCATCAGCACATCGCAAACGAAGTGATGCGTATCACCAAGCCAGGCGGGCAAATGATAGGGTTCGTGCCATTTCTTATGTGGTATCACCCAGACCACAAAGATTTTTTCCGTTACACCCACGAAGCAATTGAAATCATTTGTGAACGCGCTGGCGCAAAAGAAATAAAGGTCGAACCAACTGCTTGCGGCCCATTTGTCGCTGCAGCTCAAATGATGATGCTGTCATTCCCGCGTATCATTCGACCGCTTGTGTTCACACCGATGTATTTGATGGATGAGCTCTTTTACCTTATTAAAGGCACGAGAAACAGCCGCTACGCCCTCGGGTACGTGTTTATTTGTAGTAAGTAGAGATGAAGATAGCCTTTGTCACAAGTGTTGTATATCCGTCACCAACGGCAAATAGAATCCATATACTGTCGATGGCAAAAGCTTTTGCAAAAAAAGGCTTGTCTGTTGACCTGCTTTGTCAGAGTATTTCCAAAGTTGATTTTCACCCATCTATAAAAAAAATAGAGATAGGCACGTCTAGGAGTATTTCGAGCGCTTGGAAATACTCTTCTTTTCTTGCAAAAAATAAGCATGACTTATGGTTCGTCCGTGAGCCTCATTTAATGCTGCTAACTATAATCTTTTTTTACATCAGGGGATTCAAAGCGCCTCCGTTTATTTTGTATGAAGTACACGACATGCCGAGAGACCTTTTTGATGCTGTGAGTCTGAAAATCCTAACCTTTTTGAAGAGGTATGAGATTATCGCTATTACGAACTTGTTAAAAGAAGACCTCGTAAATAGGTTTAATCTAAACGCTGAGAAGCTAGTAGTGTTACCCGATGGTGTCGATATCGAACTGTTTCAAATAGAAAAGCAGGAAAATTCACTTACTGTAGAAAAGGATAGTAGCAAACCGTTGATTGTTTACACTGGAAGCCTTTTTCCCTGGAAGGGGGTCTACACTTTAATTGACGCTGCAAAATTTTCACCTGATTTAGAGTTTTGGATTGTCGGTGGATATAAAAACGATATCCAATTAGTAAGAGATGCAGCTCAGGGCTTGGAGAACGTGAAAGTATGGGGCTACGTTACTCATGATGAGATTGGAAATTTCTTACAATGTGCTGATGTGCTCGTTCTTCCCAATAGTGCGACATATCGAATGTCTGAAAGATACACATCTCCACTTAAGCTTTTTGAATACATGGCCAGCGGAAAGCCGATTGTGGCTTCAAGACTGCCATCGATTGAAGAAATTCTGCAAGATGGCAGAAATGGATTCTTAGTGGAACCGGATAATGCTGAAGCTCTAGTTGAAGGGATAAAAAGGGCACTATCAGATACACAAACTACATCTGTGGTGGTGCAGGCACTCTTAGATGTTGAGGCGTACTCTTGGGATAGGCGAATAGAAGCGATATTGACACATGTCTCGTAGAGTACGTATTTTGTTAGAGTACTGTTACCTGACTATCCTTGATGAGAAGGTGTGATCCGTTTGAATACGTCTTTTCGTCAGCAAAGATTTTTAGGACTAGATCGACAATTTCCTCAGGGGATTGATGTAATGCGCTGTCTTGTAAAACCCGCTCCCTCATTTCAGTTTGTGTCGGCCCAGGACAGACTATGACTGAGCGTTTTTTCGTTTCTTGCCAAGAAAGAGAAAGAGATTTTGCAAACGTTGTGAGAGCTCCTTTGGAAGCGGCGTAGGCAGGAAAAAAACCATTACCGTTCAAGCTTGCTGTGGAGGTGATAAATATCACTCCTTCTCGCACTTGCGAAGAAAGAGACTGAGTGATAAGAAACGGCGCAATGAAATTTATTTCTAAAGTTTTTCGAACACTTGATTTTTTTTCTTCCCCAGAAAGAGAAGCTTCTTTTTCTAAATGACCTGCACTATGCACGATCCAGTCAATGCGAGTGTCGCTCTTGATTAAGATATCGCAGGCGTTCACGTAACTAGATTCCTTCCCCAGATCAATACACAGTTGACTCGCAGTACAGCCAGCATACTTGATTTCATGGAGGATTTCTTCTAGCTGGCCTTGGTTTCTACCTACTAAAATCAAGTGATGGTGCGTTGTGGCGAGTTTATTAACAAGTGCCCGCCCAATACCACCAGTTGCACCAAAAATAAGGATATTTTTTGAGTCTTCCATTAGGTAGATTATACTACAAATGCACTATCCATAGACTGTTAATATTTCGGTATTCATGTAACTATTACAGTAAATTTTAGATAAAATAATGATGAAAAAAGCACTCATAACAGGTATAACAGGACAAGATGGTTCATATCTTGCAGAATTACTTCTTGATAAAGGGTACGAAGTTCATGGAGTTGTAAGACGTTCAAGTCAAAACTTTATCTCTTCTGATGATGGGTACCCTGAGCCGGGCGTTTCTAAAAATCACGAACATCTCCATCTCCACTATGGTGACCTGAGCGATTCAAGTGGCTTGGAGAGAATAATAAAAATAGTGAGACCAGATGAAGTCTATAACTTAGGGGCAATGAGTGATGTGCGGGTGAGCTTTGATGTGCCTGAGTATACGGGAGACATTTCTGGTCTTGGAGTAGTGAGACTACTTGAATCTATTAGAAATAACGGTTTGCTTAATACAAGATTCTACCAGGCATCGACTTCGGAGTTATATGGAAAAGTAGTTGAGGTTCCGCAAAATGAAAACACTCCATTTTACCCGCGAAGCCCTTACGCAGTAAGTAAACTGTACGCCCACTGGATTTGTAAAAATTATAGAGAAGCCTACGGCATGTTTATAACCAGTGGCATACTTTTTAATCATGAATCTCCTCGACGTGGTCCAAATTTTGTGACACGCAAGATTTCAAGAGGAGTTGCAAATATTCTGGCAGGGAAACAAGAGAAGATATATCTCGGAAATTTAGAAGCAATGCGAGATTGGGGATATGCTCCAGAATATACGCACGCAATGTGGAAAATGCTGCAATTAGATCATCCAGAAGATTTTGTACTAGCAACGGGTGAAAACCATAGCGTAAAAGAATTTGTCGAAATTGCGTTTGGTTACGTTGGGCTTGATTGGAAAAAGCATATTGAAGTTAAAGAGCAGCTCTTTAGGCCTTCAGAAGTAGATCTGCTCCGCGGTGATGCATCTAAGGCCAAGGAGTTACTTGGCTGGGAACCTAAGGTAAAATTTGAAGAGTTGGTAAAAATATTAGTAGATGCTGACATTGAAGCAATTAAAAAATAACATGATAGATAACAATCAATTTGGAAGAGTGGCAACACGTTGTCAGATGTGTCCGTGTGAAGCTTTGACACCTGTGCTTGATCTAGGACATCATCCGCATTCTGATCTATTCCCGACAAAGACTGAGCTCGATGACATGGAACCACGGTTTCCGTTACGACTCGTTATATGTAGTGATTGTAAGTTACTTCAAATTGATTATTTTGTTAATCCTGACTATTTATACCGCGGGGAGTATCTCTACCAGTCTTCTACAACTAAAACTGGAACAAGTCATTACCATGATATGGCAAAGACGATTGTCGACCGTTTTGGGTTTGGAACGATAGATAATTTGGCCGTCGACATCGGGAGTAATGTTGGCGTGTTGCTTCAAGGGTTCAAGCAAGAGGGCATGTCGGTATTAGGAGTAGATCCAGCTGAAGTATCACGAAAGGCAATTAATAATGGGATTGATACTATCATCGATTATTTTAATTTACAGACTGCCGAAGAGATTACTAGTACCCATAATAAAAAAGCCTCAGTTATTACTGGCACTAATGTCTTTGCTCACATACACGAACTCGATGATGCCGTGATGGGTGTTAAACATTTATTACGAGAAGATGGGGTCTTTGTCGTTGAGGCACCGTCTGCTCTTGAACTGTTAGAACATCTTGAATACGACACAATCTACCATCAACATATTGGCTATCTTTCAGTGTTTCCAATGAAGCGCTACTTTGAGCGTTTTGGCATGGAGCTTTTTGACGTTACTAAGTCTACTATCCATGGAGGTACACTTCGGTACTTTGTCGGACATAAAGGAGCTCACGCTGTACTGCCATCGGTTGCAGAGTGTATCAAAGAAGAAATGGAAACTGGAATCTACGATGAATTGTATTTAAGAAAATTTGCTAAAAAAGTAACTGAACAAAAAGTTGCCTTGGTGGAACTTCTCTTGCAGTTACGAAAAGATGGTAAAAAGGTAGTAGCTGTCTCTGCACCAGCAAAAGGAAACACTTTATTAAACTACTGTAATCTCGATGCGGTCTTTTTAGATTTTGCGACTGAAAAAAATCCATTAAAAGTAGGGCGATACACACCAGGAACTCACCTTGAAATTAAAAATGACGAAGCTGTCCTGGAAGAAGGGGTGGATTGTGTACTAATATTAGCGTGGAATTTTGCCGAAGAAATAATGAAGAACATGGCAGACTTCAAAGCGGGTGGCGGTAAGTTTATTATTCCAATTCCGTATCCAAAAGTAATCTAATTTATATTTATGTCACTCATTACCATCAAAGCATTAGAACCAGTTCATACTGACGAAAGGGGATTCATTCTAGACATCCTTAATAAACCTGTCAGTCACATTGGTTTAATCACATTTAGGGAGGGTGTGGTTCGTGCCAAGCATTACCATATTGAGTCAGTACAGTATGACTATATTATTAGCGGTACACTAAAATTAGTAGTTTGTTTGCCGGATGGATCTCAAAAAGAAGAACATATACTTGAGGCTGGAATGACGACTGAAATCCCTCCTGGTGTTGTGCATGCGTATAAAGCCCTGGAAGACTCCATGATGCTTGATATAACGACTCTGAGTAGAGAAGATCAGGGGTACGAAACTGACACCGTACGTGTGGATCTAAATTTTTTTGAGTAAGGAGTAGTATGAAAATATGTTTAGTCACTAATACTCTTGATCCTGGAACTGGACTGGGCAGAATGGTCTCTAATATTGCTCGTGAATTAGAGAGTAGAGGGAATGAGGTCGGTTTTATTCTTGGTTCAGGTACCAGTCAAAATAAATTCATACACATTGATTTTAGTGTGCACCTCAGTTCACCGGTAGCGCTTATTAAAAAATTATATGCAGTTCGAAGGTTTGTAGCCGATTATGATTACATCATTTGTTACGATGTCCGGCCAGCCGGTACGATTGCTACTGTTGCAAGTGTTTGTACAAAAAATAAAATCATTGTTCATTCTTTGGGTACGTACTCACTTTTTCCAAAGAAAGGCGAGGTTAAAAAATCGTTAATTCGTTGGGTATACGAACGTGCCTATCGAGTGCTGCTAATAAATGAGTTTGTTGAGAAAAAAATAGTAGAGTCAAATACGGACTTTCGTTTTACTGCAAACAAGCGATATGTGTCCGTTGGTGTTGAGATAGAAAATTTTTTTAGGAAACCCACAGGTGCTCCTCACGTTTCAGGTGAATACATGATTAGTGTTGGGGCACTCAAAGTTCGTAAGGGACAGCTTGAGGTACTTAAGGCACTAAAAGAAGCGCGAAAGACTCACAAAAATCTCCGTTACGTCGTCGTTGGCTCAATAAAAGATTCTCCATCTTATTATGATGAAATGAAGGCGTTTATTGAGCAAGAAAATTTAACAGAGTGGGTGATTTTTATTGAAGACGCGACTGATGATGAGTTAATCAACCTGTATACGTATTCTAAATTCTTTATCCTCACCCCGACGTCAACCGAGAGTTCGATTGAAGGTTTCGGTATGGTGTATATCGAGTCAGCCTTGTGCGGAAAGACATCAATTGGTACCCTTGATTCAGGAGCCGAAGCAGCTATTGTGCATATGCAAACAGGACTGTTAGTCCCTAACAATGTCGCAGACATAGCTGGTGCTATACGTGAGTTGCTTGAAAACGTTTCCTTGCGTACTAGGTTGGAGAAATACGCAGGCACTCGAGCGACTTCTTTTGACTGGAAAAATGTAGTAGATTTATATGAAAATGAATTAAAATAAATGACTGATACAGCTAAAAAAATAATAAAGTTTATTATCCAGCCAATTCGTACATGGCATTGGCAAGCCTTTCATGCTCCAAAAAGATACCACCATCTGTACGATACTATTAGAGACATAAAAGCTGCTTCGATTCTTGAGGTTGGTGTCTGGAACGGTAATAGAGCTGTTAAGATGATTGCTGAAGCACAACAGGTGAGTGATCTGGTGAAGTACTACGGTTTTGATCTTTTTGAGCACCTAAATCAAGAAGAGTATGAAAAGGAGGTTTCAAAAAAACCACCAACAGAGGAAGAAGTGGAGGCGTTATTGCTCCCAACAGGTGCTGAAATTCATTTATACCCAGGTTTTACTCGCGACACTATGCCAGCGGCTGTGAAAGAGATTGAGAAGGTAGACTTTGTTTTTATTGATGGCGGTCATAGTTTAGAGACTATTGAAAACGACTGGCTCTATACCCAGCAGGTTATGCACCCTGGTACTGTAGTGATTTTTGATGACTACTGGAGAAATCGAAGTGATGCGGGGGCAAAAAGAATAGTAGATGCAATTGATACAAACAAGTATGTAGTAGAAATTTTGCCTGAAGTAGACAGTTTCAATAACCCTGATTTTGGTAGACTCGATATCAGTTTTGCCAAAGTGTCGTTAAAGCTAGGTTCGGCTTAAATAGAAAAAACCAAGCGCTAAATTGATATAGCGTATCAGGATTCTTGATACCACCACACCTATAACACCAAAGAGAAAGGCACCACATACAGAGGTTAGTATCGTCACGCAGGATGAAGTGACCTCAATCTTATAAAGCTTTTTTTCCTCTAACTCCACCTTGAGAACGGTAAATGGGATTATTGCTGCCATGGCAGGGAATGAAAGGGCTAGTAATTGTGAGTACAAAACAGCACTTTCATATTTCGGAAAAAGTATATGGTATATAAATGGGGCTGCAATGATGTAGAGAACAGTAATGAGAATAAGCAGGGATAGTAATTGAAGGGTGCGTCTCCAGATGCCGCGTCGTACGATTGTGGTGTCATCAGCTTTTGAGTATTTCGATAAAAGTAAGGCACCCATGTTTTTAATTGAGCCCTTAATCTGTTCTGGAATAAGATTTGCAATTGTGTAGATTGCCAATTCCACTGCGCCCAGTTGAGTGAACACTATTATTGAATCTGCTCTAAAGGCTACTGTTGAGATAATGTTTCTCAAGCTCGTGTGCACTGCGTATGACTTGTATGAGCGTAAGATCTCGAGAGGGGTTTCTTTGGTGTGGTTGGGTTTATATAAACTATGCCCTAGGAAGTTGATAAGGGCATTACTAAGTAAAAAAGTAGCAAAGAGGATTATGACGCTACGTGTAAGTAAAATAGCTGTAACACTTGCCAGAGTAGTGAATACAATCCGAACCAACTGTAGTCGGGTAGATTCTCTGTAGCGTTCTTGTCCTTGTAGAAATGATGAGGTGTTACCAAAGGAGGTAATGATCGGTTGTAAGAAAGCGATACATAAACATCCCGCAGCAAGTAGTGTGTTGCCATTAAAAAAATAATAGCCAAAGCCAGATATTCCAGCAAAAAAAATCCCACTGCTGTACAGAAGATTCATTCTTATTGTTTCGAGATAAAACCCGTAATATTTCTTTGCAGACATCTGTAAGATTGATTGACTGAGGCCTGTCAGTGAAAAAGCGGCTACTAGCGCAGACAAACCGATGAGATAGCGATAAATTCCAAAATCTTGTGGCGCCAGATAATGAGCAAATAAGACTGACGTTAATAGTCCTCCAATTATAGTTATAAGCTGAGTTAGGCTAAGCCAAAAACCACCCCGCAGGAAATAGCTAGCATCAATGTTAAATTTTTTGTGAATAAAAGACTCGATAAAGGAATACATGGCGTATGATTTTGTTATACCAACTTAAACAAGTTTCAAATGAAAAAAGTTCTTTTTATTATAGTGTTACTTTTAATAAATAGTAACCTTGTGAGCGCTGAAGAGATTCTCTTCTTTGATGATTTTTCTCGAATTGACTCTGAAAATTTAGGGGTTCCGAGTATTGGCGGCATTTGGATTGAAGAAAATGAGAGTATTGCAAGCGATGTTTCAACTAATCTTGTCCGCAAAGCATACATTAATCTTATCAATGAAAGGTTAGATTTAGTGTATGGTACCGGTCCAGCGTTCACGCAAGCGAGACATGTTTTTGCGCATGCTGACTTAACAAAAAAAGCTGCACTACCTGCACTGGTATCATTTAGCCTCACCCCGCATCAGACAGCTCGTGTTCAGCATGAAATTGCATTAATGGATTCAAATAAGGGATACTACACAACATTAGATCAAACCGGACAGTCAATTTCTTTCCCTGTAGATGGTGTGGCTATTTATATAGGACGTACGAGTATTGACTATACAAATAGTCAAATAGCTTTTGTTACATATAGCAATGGTGTCCGGGTGGTTCATCGACCTCTAAATAGAACACTCCCATTTCAGCTTATGCCTGGGGTTTCTTACAACATTGATTTTGAGATAAAAGCAAACGGTTTTTTAACTGCGAAGGTTTCAAATGGTCTTGATGTTGGGATTGTGGAATACCAAATTTCAGAACCAGATCTTTCGGGGCTTGATCTTAACCAAATCTCGATGACTGATGTGGAAGGAACTGCTTATACCACAAATGTAAACCATACGTACTTTGATGACTTTAAAGTCGTTTCCAAAACTTTAACCCCTCCCCAAAACCAATACCTCCTCTACACTCAAATTGAGTCAATGTTTCCTTCAGTGGTAGAAACAAGTGACTGGGAAGATGATGCTTTTGCCTATGGATCGCAGGAGTGGTGCGGGGATACTATTGGTGGGTGCGGTTGTGCAATTACTTCAGGGGTGATGGCAGGAAGAAATGCTGATATTACTACCGACATCGTTGGTAATGATGTTAATCCAAAAAATATCAATGAATACCTACGCTCTGTGGGTGGATACACTAGTGACGGAAGTGTGTATTGGTTGGCAATGCAAGCATACCTAGGAGAGATAACTGATAATGGTCGCCTAGCTTCACGGTTTCAGTACGTAGGGAAGTATGACGGCGCTGCAGCTATGTCAGCGGCAGATCAGTATCTAGAAAATGAAGGTGAGTATGCGGTATTGGCGTTTAAGAATAGTCTTGGTCACTTTGTTTGGCTCCCGGCGAAGACTGGCGATGGTTATGTGGTTCGAGATCCACTATGGTACTTAACTCAAACTGCCAATGACACAACTGCAGCAAATATCAAAGACTACAATAACTCTTTCGACTCCATTCGGGTGTTCAAGGTGTCAGAAGAGCCAGTAGTGGCTAGTGGAAGCGGGGTAGAAGCGTACCTAGAGGGAACTGCTGAACTTATATACAAAGATGTCGCTGGTAGTCTAGTCGGATATACAGGAGGTGGGACTGTGGTCAATCTTCCGAACTCTTCATATGGAAATGCGGAAGTGATTGGGCTTAATGGAACACCATCGCCAAATGCTGGAGGAAAACATTTACTTGTATCTGACGCGAGTAACGAATTTACTATTGAAGTAATTGGAACTGGTACAGGAAGTTTTGAAATGGAGTTCTTCACCATCTCAGAAACAGGAGAGGTCACCACGTACTCATTCTCCGGGCAGACAATTCCAGGTGTAACAAGTACATTTACATTTAATCTTGAAACTGGAGAGGTGACAGAAGAGCCGCTTTCGTACGAGCAGTTTATTGGAATCTTGAATACTGTACTCGCTTCATACTCAGATCAACAGAAAGCGTTCTTCTTGAAGTGGGCTGATAAGATCTATGCTAACATGGAAAAAAAGACCGTGGCACAAGCACTGCAGTCTATTGAGGTTTACAAGAAGCTCTTGGTTGCGAAGAAAGTTGAAAGTCCAGTACTAAGCAGCGTACTTGGATTGTTGGAAGGAGATGTGAGAGGGAGGTAGAGAGGAGAGGAGGCTGAATAATTCAGCTGCAAAAGCGCGGCCGCAGGCCGCGCTTTTGGTTGCTTGGTTGCTGCTATACTTTTGGTATGAATAAAGCTGCTTTGGCAACGGCACTTGTGATTATCGGTGGGATGAGTATTTTTGCCTTGCAGTATTACTGGGCAACAAATAGTCACGTATTAGAGCAGGCTAGTGTTGAGGGCAAACAAGAGGAAGAGTCCATGGGCACGTCGACAGAATCATTCGTGGCAACTAGTACTGATGCGCAGATAGCAACCGTGCCAGTCCAGCCAAAGTTTAAGGCAGTGTTACGCGCCCCAGCTCTCAGCAGCGCTCAATTTGCGAGGGTAGCAGACGTATTTATAAGTTACACCAACATGACAGCAGGAGAAGATTCTCGCACGGGTGAAATTATCGATGATGGCGGAAGTGCAGAAGTCAAAGTGTTTCCTGGCGGTGTCGAGATTGAGTTGGAGGTATTTCCGCAGTATGACCGTTCTATCGAAGTATCTGTCCTGGGACTTTTGTCAGGTAAGTATGACCTTATAGTGTTTATGACTGACAAGAGTGGCACTACTCGTGAATATGTATATGCGTCAAGTACTGCTTTGAAAACAATGGATACATACACCTTTAACATTGAAGCTGTCTCTGATGTCGGGATTGATAGATTTGTGTATGGTGAGAAGGAAGATGAGTGGCCAAGACTCACCTCGGATGCCGGTGTGTGTAACAAAGAAGCTCTCACAAAGCAGCTTACAGAAAAATTGGTTCAAAATGGATGGGATATGGAGGCTGTTTTGTTGGTAGAAAAGAAAGTAGGACTACTTGATTCATTCGATCCAGCACCTCTTCCATTTGGTAAAGAAACGGTGTGCGCGGTACAGATGAAATTTAAGGAAGAGTATGTAGGAGAACCTTTTAGTATAAAAAGAAGAAATCTCGTCTGGTGGCAAGACTCATCGGTTGAGCCAGTGAAGGTCGGAGGTGAAGAATTCACCCAGTCACCTGCGGATGGTCCTCTTGGTTCGGCAAACAACATCCCGTTTGCAACAAATGATGGTGGCGTACAATTTCTCCATCTATCTGAACACACGGAGTTAATTGGTGTAAATTTTCCATTTTTCAGTACATGTCCTTGTGCGTACCAGTATGAGGCATTGCTTACTGCTCCTCTATACCCGTGATAATTTTGTGTGCTACGATAATCCTATGAAAAGTTTGAAAGAACAGTTTATTGTTGCGGTGGTGGGGGAGGCGGTGGAGCGGGCGGCCGCAGGCCGCCCGCTACGTGTCCTTGATCTTGGGTGCGGTAGTGCAGCGTATGTGCCAGCGTTATTGCAGGTCTTCCCGGACATTGAGTATGTGGGAGTAGAACCGATCGAGTCTTCGTATAAAGGTGCTCTTAAGAATCTTGATGGAGTCGCCAGGGCTAAAGTACATTTTCAGCTCGGTTACGATGCTATCAGAGATGAAGCCGAAGCTTCTTTCGATGTCGTTTTTTCTCTCAGCGTGCTCGAGCATATAAAGCATCTCGATAGATTCCTAGCACTCGGTGTGAAGTACGCTGCGCCAGGCGCGCTTATTGTTCACCGATACGACCTCGGACATGCCTTACATACGCACTCAGTGAAAGAGTGGATTCATGTCAGGCTAGGGAATTATCTACCAGTGGTTTTGCCGGAGCGGCAGTTTGTGCGGTATGTGCCTGAACCGGAAGTGAGAGCTCTCTATGAGAAGCAGGGGGTAACGGTACAAAAAACCACCTACCACCAGATGCCCAACCACAAAGCCTTTGAGAAGTATCAGGAGGCGGAGAGTGAATCAGTCCAGGCTCTCTTTGATTGGGAAATGAAGTACCAGAAAGACATTCTGAATATTCCAGTCGCAGCCCGAGAGAAGCTCTTTCCAGCCGTGGCGGTGTGGGGTCGGAAAGTATAGGGAGATAATATAATCAAAAAACGCGGCCCGTAGGGCCGCGTCTTTGATTTCACCCTGGTTACACATCTTCGTCTAGGATTTAGGGTAGTTTTGCCATGGTATAGTTTTCACCATATGAAAGACGTTTTGCGGGCGATAGTACTAGGTGGCCTTTTCACCGTACCCTTACTCACTCTCTATGTAGCCGACAGCTACTTCTTCCCATACATCACTGGAAAGAATTTCTGGTTCCGCATCTTGGTTGATATTACCGTTGCGGCCTGGGTACTTCTAGCTCTCTACGACACACGCTACCGACCACGTTTCTCCTGGATATTTGTGAGTTTCAGCGCCCTCCTTATCGTGATGTTTTTTGCGAATCTCTTTGGCGAACATCCACTCTCAAGCTTTTGGAGTAACTACGAACGTATGGACGGGTACGTCTCACTCGTGCATACCTTCCTCTACATGGTGGTACTAGGCTCAGTACTTAAAACAAAAGAAGATTGGGGACGACTGCTCCATATGTCACTCGGAGTTTCATTTCTCGTGGCGCTCTACGGTCTTGCTCAGTACAGCGGATTGGCGAAGGGAACTGGCCGTATCGACAGTACGCTTGGTAACGCAGCGTACATGGCGGTGTACATGCTCTTCCATATCTTCATCGCGTTTTGGCTCTTTGTAGAATCAAAGAATAAAACTCACAAAATAATCTACGGTATCCTCGCTGCGATGTTCACCTTCGTCCTTATTGAAACCGGTACTCGTGGTACAGCGCTTGGCTTGGCCGTCGGTATCATGGTGATGTCTGGGTACGTTGGTCTTTTTGGAACCAAGTTCGTAGAGTTCCGCAAGTACGCGATTGGTGCCTTTGCGCTTCTGGTTATCGGTGTAGCCGGGTTTGTGGTCTTCCGTGATTCTGCGATTGTGCAAAGTAATCCAAACCTCGCCCGTATCGCTAATATTTCTATCGACGACCTCGCTGTTCGCGGCACCATTTGGGGTATGGCCTGGGAAGGGGTACAAGAGCGACCACTTCTTGGGTGGGGGCAGAGTAACTTCAATTACGTCTTCAACAAAAACTACGACCCAGCTCTGTATGCGCAGGAGCAGTGGTTTGACCGCTCTCACAACATCGTAATGGACTGGCTTATCGCTGGCGGTTTCCTCGGGCTTATCGCGTACTTTAGTTTGTTTGCCGCCTGTTTGTACTATCTTTTCCTTAGCCCACTTCTTAATAAAACTGACGAGCGCTTCACTGTACTTGAACGAGGAGTGCTACTCGGTATTCTGGCCGGATACCTCACTCACAACTTCGTGGTGTTCGATAACATCGTAAGCTATATCTTCTTTGCAATTATACTAGGCCTCATCCATGCACGTGTAAGTGAACCAATCAAAGAAATTGAAAAGGTGAAGGTAGACGAAGCTATCATCATCCAATTTGCGGCGCCAGTTATGGGGGTGCTTCTTATTGCTGTTATCTACTTCGCGTATATGCCAGGCATGGCAGCTGCCAAAGACATCATTCAGGCCATCAGCACGCAGTCACCTGATGTTCGTTTGAAAGAGTTTGATGAAGCGCTGTCTCGAAATTCATTTGGACAACAAGAAATTGTCGAACAGCTGTCTCAAAACGCAGTCACTATTATCCGCGATCAAAAGGCTTCGGCGGAAGTAAAGCAGCAGTTTGGTAATCGAGCTGAACAAGAACTTCTTAAACTTGCAGAAGACAAGCCAGGCGATGCTCGTATCCACGTATTTATCGGTACCTTCTATCGAGCAACCAATCAGCTTGATAAGGCCGCTGAGCAAATGGCTAAAGCACGAGAGTACTCTCCAAAAAAACAGTCAATTATGATTCAGCAGGGATTCGTTGCACTTTCAGTTGCGAAGAATGAAGAAGCGCTTCAATTCTTCAAAGAAGCGTATGAGCTCGATACACGCAATCTCGAAGCCAGAGAGTATTACGCAGCAGGACTATTTTTTGCTGGAAAATCTGACGAAGCTACAGCCCTTATGGATAGCGACGCCGCAAAGGCACGTTTCGCCGCGAGTGACTTTTTGCTTGGAGCTGCTAATCAAGCAGGCGCTAAGGATTTCTTGATTGAACTTTTTAAGCAGCGGTTAGTAAAAGCAAAGGACAATGCTCAAAACTGGGCAACACTCGCATTCCTTTATCATGAGACCGGTAATAAAGACGCCGCTCTTAAGACACTTGAGGAAGCAAAGATTGCTGTACCATCATTTACTAAGACAGCGGTGTGTATTAGCGAAAACATCAAGAACAACCGTACACCTGATGAGGGTTGTGTGGCTTCTGCTCCACAGGCTGCTACTGTGCCAGCTAAACAATAGAACCATGCCAGCAGGCACCCGCCAAAATGTACTGTTAGCCCCATACACCACCTTACACATAGGTGGTGTTGCTGATTATTTATGCGAGG
>JACCDV010192538.1_pt1 | contig 17167 bp, 17 predicted proteins | sample 7446131 | NCBI WGS metagenome assembly JACCDV01 (sample SAMN15323448, study PRJNA562643) | freshwater metagenome | isolation source: river surface water | place: USA:Blue River Watershed | collected 2017-08-17 | reverse complement strand
AATATATTGCAACTCCATTTACAGCAATACCTTACGCACTTTTTGTGGTTTGTAAAAAAATTGGTTCTGCAGTGCTTGATTTTTTTTCTAATTGCTGCTGTATAAAATCTGGATCTTCAGAGCAGCCATCTAGTCCAAAAAACACTCCTAAAGACGAGTCTACGCCCTCCAATATCTCTCAGCCAAAAATTCCTGGCAATTTAGGCCATTTCTCAGACTCTGCTGAAATAAATCCTGTGGTTTGGTGGAGTGATAGCGCTGATGAAACGAAAGACATCCCTCGTTCGACCACTTCATCACATAGGTCCCCTTTTGATGCAGCCACCGATAACGAGCAGCTCTTCACCCCCTTAAGCCCTTCCACGATGAGGCTTTTATCCACCCAAACATCTCAGAGAGCCCATCTCAGCATGCTGTAGTAACTAACGGATGAGTTTTATCGTAGGTCTCTTTCTTTAATTGGGAAGAGACCTTTGTGTATATAGTCGTAGTTGCTAAATTTGAATGCCCCAAAATTTCCTGAATTGTTTTTAAATCCATTCCATTTTCTAAAAAATGAGTCGCAATGGTATGCCGAAGAGTGTGAGGCGTAAGTTTTATGGCAATATTAGCCTGATGTTTATATTGAACAAACAAGCGATCTATCGACCTTGAGGTGAGCCTAGTGCCCCATCTATTTAAAAAAACAGCATTTTTTTCTTTCTCTCTTCTTTTAGCATGATTCAAGTTTTTCTCTATCCAATTTAAAGCTACGTTTGTTAACGGAATCGTCCTCTCTTTATTCCCTTTCCCCGTCACTTTTATCCAAAGATTTTCCTTATCGAGATCTTCTTTATTGAGGGCGCAAAGCTCTGACACCCGAATGCCCGTTGCATACAAAAGCTCCATAATGGCCCGGTCGCGAATGCCGACATATGTTTTAAGATTGGGAGATGCAAAAAACTGAATGACTTGATCTATTCCCAAAACCGAAGGGAGGGATTTCCCCATTTTAGGTGTTTTAATTTCAAGAAGCGGGTTTTTTTTAATCAACCCCTGCCTTAGCAAATATTTTGAAAAACTTCTAAGGGCTGATAGTCTTCTTGCCACGCTTTTTTTATTAAATTTTTTTTTATACATATAAGCTAAAAATTCTCGAACCATCTCCACATCAAACTTTCCTTCGGAAAATATTCTATACGCCGTAAGGTCAATTTGGTAATTGCGGATAGTGTGAGAAGAGAGCCCTCTAACAACACTTAAGTAATCCAAAAAAGAGGCTATTGCTTCCATTGTAATCATCTGCTATCATCTTACCAAAAACTATGATTACCTTAGATAAAATTACAAAAAAGCTTGGCGCGAGAGTTTTATTCGAAGACGTCTCTGTCACGTTCAATCCAGGACATCGCTATGGCCTTACTGGACCTAATGGCGCAGGAAAATCGACTCTATTAAAAATTTTGATGGGCGTAGAAGAGTCAAGCTCAGGTGTTGTCTCTCTTCCTAAAAAAGTAGGTTTTCTAAAACAGAGCATCAGTGAATTCAAAGATAGAAAGCTTATCGATGCCGTTTTGATGGGTAATAAAAGACTTTGGGACGCCATAGAAGAACAAAATGCCCTCTATGAGCAAGAAATGACTGATGCAGTCGGAATGAAGCTAGGCAAACTCGAAGAGATCATTGCTGAAGAAGATGGCTACACTGCTGAATCTGAAGCCGAAGTACTTTTATCGGGCATGGGAATTCCTGAAGACTCTTTCCAAATGAAAATGAGCGATGTTCCTCTTGATCACCAATTTAGAGTTCTTCTTTGCCAAGCCATTTTTGGAAAGCCAGAAGCACTCCTTCTTGATGAACCAACAAATCACCTTGACTTAGATTCAATCCGTTGGCTTGAAACCTTCTTAAATGAATATTCAGGAACTCTGATTGTTGTCAGCCACGACAGACACTTTCTTAATACTGTATGTACAGACATTGCAGACATCGACTACGAAACTGTCATTATTTATCCCGGCAACTACGATATGATGATTGTAGCAAAATCAGATGTCAGAGCAAGAACTGAAGCAGATAACAAATCAAAAGATAAAAAAGTTGCCCAACTCAAAGAGTTTGTTGCAAAATTTGGAGCAGGAACAAGAGCTTCTCAAGTTCAATCAAGAATCAGAGAGATTGAAAAATTACAGCCTGCAGAGCTAAAAAAATCAAACATCCAAAGGCCATACATTAAATTCATCGATCCTGCACCTTCAGGACAAATCGCCTTTAAAGTAAGCGGCATCTCAAAATCATACGATTCTCACCAAGTGATTAAGAATTTTTCTTTAGAAATTCACCGGGGTGATAAAATTGGTGTCATTGGAAATAACGGACGAGGAAAAACTACCCTTTTGAAATTACTTGCAGGAATTATTCCTTCGGATTCTGGAACTATCACACCTGGTCACAATATCTCTTTAGGTTATTTTCCCCAAAATCACTCTGACCTCGTAGATAAAAAGACAAACATTAACTTAGTAAACTGGCTCCGCACAAGAAAATCTGACATTCACGAGCAAGACATTAGATCTGCCCTTGGTAAACTTCTATTCTCTGGCGACGAAGCTTTAAAAGAAATTGTCAAGCTATCCGGGGGAGAGACTGCAAGACTTATTATCGCATCGCTCATCATCAATACCCACAATACACTTGTTCTGGATGAGCCAAACAACCATCTAGACTTAGAAGCAGTTTCAGCGCTCGGCTCTGGCTTAAAACAGTTCCCTGGAACTGTCATTGTTGCTTCTCACGATAGAGATCTCATCAGTTCCGTTGCAACAAAAATCATCTCAATCGAAGAGCGCAGAATCATTGTTTTTGACGGCACACTAGATGAATTCTTTACTCAGCAAAGCTAAATTTTTCTCACTCTCTGAAAAGGCTAAGCACAAATATGCGTCTGAAATTCTAAGAGATGCCTATCTTGATAGTTCTAAATTTTCTAATTACCAAAAAATTGAAACGTGGCTCTCACTTCCTCCCATCCCCTATTCCAAAGAAGCTCTATCTGATAGATATCATGAGCATTTACATATTGCGACCATTTCCCTAAAAGAAGACTCTTTTCTACCCTCAGTAACTCACTTAGACTCTCTATCAAGTGAGCCTTTTCTTCCGATCGATATCTATCTTGATAATCTCCGCTCTGCCCATAATGTCGGAAGCATTATCCGCACAACAGAGGCCTTCCGTTTAGGGGAAATCCACTTTTCTGAAAAAACCCCGTTTATAGGACATCCCAAAATCGAAAAAAGCGCCATGGGAACAAGCTCTCTTGTCACCTGCTACCAAAAGGCCCCTCTTACCTCACTCAAAGAGCCCCTAATTGCTATCGAAACTAGTAATGATGCAATCTCTCTCTACAACTTTACCTTCCCCGAAACTTTTTCCCTCCTCATCGGCAATGAAGAATACGGCCTTTCAGAAAAAGCACTCTCATCTGCTCACCACATCATCAAAATCCCCCTCCATGGCTCTAAAAACTCCCTCAACGTCGCCTCTGCCTTCGCCATTCTCGCTTCCGAAATTCGCCGCCAAATTGGTGTCAGCCGCTTTTATTGAAAATCTTTAATGAGGCGATTTTCTTCGACTCCACATTTTTTTCTAAAAAGGAAGGAATGCTTGGGATACCAATGCATTTTATCAATATCAATTAATTGAAGAGATCCATCTTCAAGTGTGATGATGTTTCGGAGAAAAAAGTCGTGATGAGCAATTTGCTTTTTTTGAAGAAACTCTCTAAGAGCCATAATTTTTGCAAAATCTGTCTTCTTATCACAAACTTTTCCTTCATAGAGATAAATAATATACCCTTTTGTCTTTGATAGAGCTCTTTTTTCCACTAGTGCAATCGGCTTTAAAACAGGAACTCCCTCTTTTTGTGCAGCATGGGCATTGTTCCAAATATTAACTGCAGCCCCCATTCGGAAAAGATTTTGGAAAAAACCGTCTAATTCAATCGATTTAATAATTACATGAATTTGTCCCAAAAAAGCTTCGGCTCCCGTTCTCTCAAACTGATTCCATAAAACTCTTTTTCCTTTTGTATCATCGATATCTGCAAGAAATTGCATCACTTCCTCAGTTGCATATTCTTTTTTGCAAAAAATCTTTTCTTGCCATGAAAGCTTTGTCACATAGTCTAGATCTTTCATTCCGACATAGCCATAGTGCGTTATCATAAATAGATAACGGTAAAGACACATTAAATTATGCAAAACTGACTTATTCCAGGCAGAACTTTCGTAAGCGAGCTTTTTTATTGTTTTTATGTTTTCTAAAAGATTTTGATTAAATTTGCGCACTTCCCTTTTCATTCTGGCAGAAAAGATAACTGAATTTGAAGGGTATTCGTGAAATTTATCAATGTCGATGAGCTGTAAACTCCCGTCTTGTAAAAGTACAATATTTTTAAGACGAAAATCGTCATGAATCAGATGCTTTTTTGTAAGCAGTTTTTGCAAACCCTGAATTTTATAAAACCAATCTTCCGATTTCAAAATCTCTTTTTCGCAGGCCCGCCCTTCAAATTTATAAACAATAAAAGTTTTGCTCTTATTCCATTTTCTTTTTTCAACTAATGCTAAAGGCTTTAAAACTGGAACCCCCAATTTTTTTGCAAGCTCAGCGTTATTCCAAACATTAACTCCCATCCCCATCCGAAATAAATTTGCAAAAAATCCCGAAAACTCCATCGATTTGACAACAACTTTTTCTTCTCCAAAAAAACTCTCTTCAACGCTCCTTTTTCTCTTTAAACAGATGACATTTTTTTCACTCTCTTCAATATGTCGAAGAAACTCTAAAACCTGATCAGAGGCAAATTCATTCAAACAAAAAATCTTTCGATTCCATGTCACTTCCTTTTTGCAATTCTCATTATAAAGCGCTTTGTAATCATAATGAACTACCGCATAAAGCTTTTGATACACTCTTGCTAGATTATGCAAAATCGAGTGCGAAAAAAAACCACATCCGAGCAAAAAACAGAAAAATATTGGTATAACTTTCATGCGTTAAGTCTTTTTAATGAATCAGTTTTTTCAACTACATTCAAATTAAACTTGTTCACTTCCCTTTTCAATCTTTGTTTAAACACATGTGAATTGCAAGGATACCAATGCAATTTGTCAATATCAATAAACTGCAACGTCCCATCTTCTAATAAAACCATATTTCGAAGGCGGAAATCGTGATGAATCACATGCTTTTCACCTAAAAGCATTTTTAGTTCCTGAACCTTTGGAAAAAATTCTTCCGATACTTTTATCGCCTTTTCACACACTTCACCTTCAAATAAATAAACGATAAAACTTTTTGTTTGGCAAAGAGACCTTTTTTCTACTAATGCAACAGGCTTTAAAACAGGCAATCCCATCTTTTTAGCCCAACTAGCATTATTCCAGACATTCACAGCCATTCCCATCGAAAAAATATTTCTAAAAAAGCCATTTTTTTCAGCAGACTTTACGATAAAATGATTCCCCGAAAATTCGGCCTCCTCGGTTAACTTTCCTCTATGGTCCCAAAGCACTTTTTTGTATTTGCTCGCTTCAATGTCGTGTAAAAACGCTAAAACATCTTTTGTTGCATACTCATCCAAACAAAAAATCTTTTGCTCCCAAGTAAGCTCTTTTTGATATTTTTGATCAAATAACCCGGTATATTCATAATGCATTTCTAAAAAAAGCGCTTCATAAAGCCTTGAAACATTGTGCATAAGTGATGGCCAAAAATAAACAAGCATTAGTCCTAAACTTACACTTATAAGCCATTTTAATCCTCTAACAGCCATGCCTCTTCCTTATTTAATCGTTTCTGACACACATATGAACCCTTTGGATAATAGTGCATCAACTCAACATCTATCAATTTTAACTGATCTTGCCCATTTGAATAAACAATGTTGCGTCTTCTTAAATCGGCATGCACTACATTTGCTTTGCGAAGTTCGTTTGTGATCAAATGAGTTTTTTGGCTAATATTTTTATCTAAAGCATCATCTGATCTTTTTTCTTCAAATCTATAAAGAACTTTAGTCTCTACAGAGCTTTTTTCCCGTTTCTCATAAAACGCTACGGGAGTAACCACAGAGACTCCCTTTTTCTTAGCCCACTTTAAATTATTCCAAATCGATACACATTTACCCATTTGCATCATATTTTTAAAAAAACCTCTTTGGATATGCCGTTTCACCACATATTGCTTTCCCTTAAGCTCTATCCAATAAGTCTTCATATTTTTTCTTTCAGAAAAAATCCATATCTCGCAAGGCTTATCTGCCTTTAAACACTCTAGCATCTCTTCAGAAAAATCATCTTTCAAACAAATAATTTTTTCTTTATACGAAAGCTCTTTATGATAACTTTCATCATTTACTCCGAGATAGTTATACTGAAAATAAAAAAAAGCCCCTTCATAAAGTCTCGATAAAATATAAGCAGCTTCATTTGAAAAAAGTCCAATTCCGCAAATCACTACCACAAAACAAAGCCACTTCATATGCCAGATAATTTACTCGAAATTCTTCATTATTGCTTGCTAAATTTTCAGGTGCCAGAGTATCTAAAAAAGAAAAGGCGGTTATTATGAATAATCTAGCAAAGAAAAACTTAAAAAAAGTGATCGAGTCATTTTTATCTGAAAGTAGCCGAATTGTTGCAACCGTTGAAAATGAACCTGAAAAACTGCAAAGAAGAGATCTTGAAATCCTCGCAGAAAAAATTTGGGATCTGCGTCATTTTGCCATTGAGCTTCTTAATCAATTTCCCGATGAATCAACTTGGTACAACGCTTCTATTATCAAAGATCTCATTGATGAACCAATTGCAATGGACCCAAACAAAAGAAAAAAAACCTCCCTTATTCAAGCAGCAGACCTTGCAAAAAAATTCCACAACGATAAAACTCTCCGCCATCTCTTAAGATCCTGGACCATTGAAAAAACAGCTCGCGAAGTGCTCTTTTCTAACCTTAAAGAAATCTCCAAAGAACTTGCAAGCTAAGTTTTTATAAAAGAAAATTGCTTTAAGTCGTCAGCTGCATAAGAGTTTGGGAAAATTTCTCTAGCTTCTGTCTCAAACGGTTTCAAATCAAGATAACGAGCAGAAAAGTGGGTCAAAATAAGCTGTTTCGCGTTTGCCTCCTTTGCTAAAAGGGCAGCTTCTTTTGCTGTCAGGTGATTGTGCGATCTCGCAAGCTCTTTTTCCGCGTCTAAATAAGTGCTTTCACAAAGAAGAAGCGAAGAATCTCTTGCAATATGCAAAGCTCCTTTGCAAGGCCTTGTATCCATAACAATTGCAAAAGAATCTCCTTTTCTTACATGACTGACCTCTTCAAGGAAAACCTCTTTGCCGTTATGCACAATTTTTTTATCTCTCAATAGAACTTGCATAATCGGCCCTTGTATTCCAAGCGCTTTTAATTTCACTTTATCAAACTTGATCGTATCTGGCTCTGTAACTCTGTAGGCAAAATTCTCCACACCATGATTAAGTCTATCTGCCTCAATGGTAAAATTTTCATCTTGATGGACAATTCCGGAATCTGAAATAGGATGCTCAATTACAGTAATATTTTCTCTATAAATTGTCCCATATCTAAGCCGATCAAAATAGACCTTCCCAGACGCTGGATAATAACAGTGAATCGGATGCGTCACTTTATCTAGATTGAGCCGCATCAACATAGACCCAAGTCCTAGACAATGATCTCCATGAAAATGGGACACAAAAATCCTTGTAACAACGGGAGGCGCAATTTCAGCAAAAATAAATTGCCTTTGCGTCCCCTCTCCAGGATCGAATAAAAGTCCTTCCTCATTCCATCTTAAAAGGTATCCACTATGATTTCTCTTTCGTGTGGGGGCTTGAGAAGAACATCCGAGTATCGTGAGATCTCTGACTGTCACATTTTCCTTTGAAATAGTTTAACACGCCCAAGCAGCATTCCTAAAATTACCCCGGAAACGTGCGCTGTATTTGCTATATTAAGTTGAAATGAGACAATATGAAGGATTTCAAGGAAAAAAGCAACTACTTGCAATATGAGCATGCCAAAGATAAAAATCCAAAGAAAAATCAATGTACCAAAATCAACTGGATAAATCTCCCAAGGCGCCTTCTTTTTCCTTACCCAAATGTATCCAGCCATTGCTGCTACAACACCAGAAAATCCCATAAAAAAAGGACCGGTCATGAGGTATTGCAAAGTGTTTGTAACAATTGAGGTAATCACCACAAACAAAAGATATAAGCTAAATTTTAAATTTTGCTCTAGTAACTTGCCTAATATCCAAAGCCAGAGCAAGTTAAATAAAAGATGCAAAAATTCAATATGGAGAAAAGTAGGTGTAACTAACCTCCAAACCTCTCCTTTCTTAATATCGGTAAAAAGCTTTGCCTGTAAAAGTTTTTTGCTCTCCTTCCATTTAAGAGCTACATAATAAAAACCTGTCCAAGGGGGATTTTCTTCAATTTTTTGTAAAAGCTCTTTCCCCTCATTTGGCAAACTCTCTATCTTTGTCTCTTTTGTAACTTCATATTTTTGGCTCAATTCCGATGCATAAAGAAGCGCTTCAGGAAAATCATACATTAAATTCTCCTGCACCTTTGTAAATACAGGGAAAACCGATTGTTTTATATTTTTTAACTGAGATTCTTGATAAAGAGAAGCTAAGAAGATAATCGAAGAAATAAAAATAAAAAACCTTGTTAGAGGAACAAGGTAAATATGTTGCGTAGGTATTACACTCTCAATCTTCGCTTCAGGCAAACTCTCCTCTTTTTGCTCTTTGCCTTCCAAAAAATTTTTATAGCATTTCTCTGCAAGACCTAACTGATCTTCCTGTATTACCCAAACCTGAAACTCATCTTCATGCTTTTCCGCATGAGCATCAATTTGGCAAGCCCTAAGAATTCTACAAAATTGCTTTGCTCTCTCTTCTCTATCAAACTTCGCTATAAGTCTCACGAATTCTATCCACGACCTTTGAAGTTGATAAACCAGGAACTAACGAAACAATATGCAACCTGCCTCCATATTTTTTTACAACTTCTGCTTCTATGCAATCACTTCCCCAATCCTGGCCATTTACATGAACATCTGGCTGCACAACTTCCAAAAGATCTCTTGGATCATCTTCCTCAAACCAAGTAACATTTGAAACAAATGACAAAGCTGACATCATTGCAAGCCGATCTCTTAATCCAATAATAGGCCTTTTAGGTCCTTTATAACGCTTAATTGAAGCATCGCTATTCAAAGCAACAAGGAGCACATCAGCCTGTTTACTCGCCTCATAAATAATATGAAGATGACCGGCATGAAGTAGATCAAACGACCCATTTAAAGAAGCAAGCGTCTTTTTAGTCTTTCTTACATCGTGAGAAAATGAGGCTAGCTTTTCAGGAAAAATGAGTTTTTTTTTGGTGAATTCCGGAAAATCTCCAAACACTAAATTCCCCCTCTCTTGCCACCAAACACAAGCTGATACACTTGCTTATAATCGTCAACAAAATGAATATGCACGCCTTTTCTAAGATAAGAAGGAAGCTCTTCCCAGTCACGTTTATTTTCAGAAGGGACAATGATGTTATGAATATTTTCCCTCTTTGCTGCAAGCACTTTTTCCTTCAAACCACCTATTGGAAGCACTTTTCCCTTTAAAGTAATTTCACCAGTCATGGCCAAATCATTTGGAACAGGCTTTCCTGACAGCAAAGAAATCATCGCTGTCGTAATTGTAACTCCGGCAGACGGGCCATCTTTTGGTGTTGCCCCTTCCGGAATATGGATATGAACCTCTTGATCACTTAAATCAAGTCCTGTAGGCAAATATCTTGCCTGCTCTGACATCAAATAAGTCATTGCAATTGATGACGACTCTTTCATCACATCGCCTGCATTTCCAGTTAACTTCAGACGGTCTTTTCCTCTATTTTTAACTGCTTCAATATAGAGTAATGATCCCCCAAGCTCCGTCCAAGCAAGCCCAGTTGCAACTCCATTAAGTTTCTCTTTTGAATAAAATCTCTCTGAAGTAAAGATCGGCTTGCCTAAGTATTTTTCAACTAATGCAGGAGTTATCTCTACCTTTGTCATTTTTTTCTTTTTCTCAAGATCCCTTACTTTTTGCATCGCCACTTTTCGCATTATCTTATTGATATTTTTCTCTAAATGACGAACTCCCGCTTCCCTACAGTACTCTCGAATGATTTTATGAAGAGAATCGGTTTTAAAACTGATATCAATTGCTTTAAGACCCACCTCTTCCCTGTTTTTGGAAATAAGATACTTTTTAGTAATTTCCATTTTTTCTTCTTCGATATATCCAGAAAGTCTAATAATTTCCATACGATCCCTTAATGGGCCTGGGATCGAATCAAGCGTATTGGCCGTACAAATAAATAAGACATTTGAAAGATCGAAACGAACATCAATATAATGGTCTAAAAACTCTTTATTCTGCTCAGGGTCAAGGACTTCTAATAATGCTGATGCCGGATCCCCTGTATAACTTGAAGCAAGCTTATCGACTTCATCAAGCATCACAACAGGATTAGATGCCCCCATCAATTTTAAAGCTTGAATGATCTTACCAGGCATTGCGCCCACATAAGTACGCCTATGACCCTTGATCTCAGACTCATCTTTCATTCCTCCTAAAGAGAATCTGAAAAACTTTCGGTTCAGTGCTCTGGCTATACTTTTTCCGATACTTGTTTTACCCACACCGGGAGGTCCAACGAAACAAAGAATATATCCTCTAGGACCTGTTTTTTTCAAAAGACCTACACTAATATACTCAAGGATTCTCTCCTTCACATCTTTTAATCCATAGTGGTCTTCATCAAGTATTTTTTCTGCAACCGACAAATTGTTGTTTTCTTTATCCTTAACACCCCAAGGTAGTGAAGTCAGAATGTCCAAATAGTTTCTAACAACACCATATTCTGCTGATTGCACATCCAAAACATTCAGTTTTTCAAGCTCATCATCAAATACTTTTTGCGCTTCTTCTGTGAAATGGAGTTTTTTTGCACGCTCTTGAAACCTTTCCACATCGACAGTTTTATCATCTTTTGCCATTCCCAATTCTTTTTGAATAGCCTTTAACTGCTCTTTTAAAAAGTAATCTCTTTGGTGCTTGTTAATTGTAGTTTCAATCTTCTGATTGATCATCATTTGCAGTTTTGTAATGTCAAATTCCTTCTTCAATAAAACAAGTGCTTTTTCCATCCTCTTGATCAAATCAAAAGTAGTTAAAATATCTTGCATCTCTTCTCTTGTTGCAGTCGTAAGGGCAACAGCAAAATCACAAAGCTTCCACGGCTGCGCAAAATCTGAATGACTTAAAACTATTTGAAGCTCCTCTTTAAAAAGGGGGCTCAAATTCAAAAGCTCTTTAATTGTCGTAACTAAATTATTCGTATAAGCAGTTACTGTATCTTTTTTACTAGAAGCCACTTTTTCTTCATGATAGGCAACTTTTGCAACCAAATATTTCGCTTTTTTGGGCGTCACATCTTTTTTAATCAAAAAACGTCTCTCAATATTCAAAATCACTTGAGCGCCTGCTTCCTGAATATTTAATATCCTTATGATACGAGCAACAACACCCACATCATAAAGATCATCAAACCCTACATTATAAATATCTTGATCTTTATCTTTTGTAAGAACAAGCCCCAAAAATTTATGGTCCATTTTAGCAAGTTCTTTTAATAGATCGTAATAAATACCTGGCTCAATCACTATAGGAACGGCCATTCCCGGCATATAGACCCGGCTTGTTAAAGGAAGAATAGGTAAATTTGCTGGATACTCCTCAATACTTGTAGCCTCAGAAGCCCTTTTTATTTGGCCATCATTTAATAGCTCTGACAAGTCCTGACCCTCTTCATATTCTTCATCTCTATGATCCAAGCTAAACTCCCCCTTATTATAAAACTCATTTTAGCATAAGCAAAATAGTTTACCGACATTTTTGGTAAACTTCAATAACTCTTCTCTCTAATTAAATCATCTTGTGATATTTTTACAGCATGAAAATGCTAATTATAGATACAAGTGACAAAAATGCAGTCGTAACCCTCTTCGAAAAAGGGCTTTTCCTCAAAAAAAAAGAATTTGACGCCATGCAGCAACAAAAATTTTTAATTCCTTCTATTGATGAATTAATTGACGATACAAAAATTGATTCTATTGCAGTTTGTGTAGGACCCGGAAGTTTTACAGGAACACGAATCGGCGTCATGACAGCAAAGACTCTTTCCTATACCTTAAACCTTCCCCTTATCCCTTTTCACAGTCTCCTTCCTTACCATAAAGAAGAAAGCCTTACCCTGCAAGATGCAAAAAATGGCTTTTGCTTCTGTTTTGACGGCTCTTTCTTAAAAAAAATCCCTTACACAGAACTTTCCGAAAAAAACCTCCCCCTTTTCTCAAAAGATCCCGAAAAAATCGCTATACCGACACATCAGGCAACCTACTCTTTTGAAAAAATCCTTCTCCAACCTATATCGGAAGAAATTACCCTGATCTACTAGAAGATGATTCAATTTCATTGTGTATATTTTGATGATTGTATATAATCTCGCCCATCCAATTAACTAAGGAACATAGTATCGATGACTACAGTTAAGGTTCGAGGAGAGACAATTGAAAAATCTCTACGCACACTAAAAAAGAAACTTGACAAAGAAGGGGTTATGAAAACCGTTAAGGCAAAACGTTTTTACGATAAACCTTCTGTAAAAGAAAAAAATAAACAAAAACAAGCACTAAAATATCGCAAAAAAAGAGTCTAATGTCTCGAAATTACTACGATGTTTTGGGCGTTGATAAAAACGCCTCTCAAGAAGAAATCAAAAAGGCTTACCGAAAACAAGCCCTAAAATACCATCCCGATAAAAACCCAGGTGATCAAAAAGCGTCTGATACTTTTAAGCAAGTCTCCGAAGCTTATGAAGTTCTTTCTGATGAAAACAAAAGAAAAATTTACGATCAGTATGGCGAGGAAGGAGTGAAGGCTCAAGGAGCTCATGGCGGAGGTCAAGGATTTTCGTCTATGGAAGAAGCTCTTCGCACATTTATGGGAGCTTTCGGCGGCGGTTCTTCAATGTTTGACAACTTTTTTGGCAATGAAGGTCCTCAGGGCCATTATGCACAACAAGGAGCGAATAAAAAGATCCAGGTGACTATTTCTTTCGAAGAGGCTGCGAAAGGCGTTCAAAAAGAAGCTGTAATTACAAATAATGTAACATGCTCTGATTGTAATGGTTCAGGAGCTGCTAGCCCGAGTGATGTGAAACACTGCAATACATGCAAAGGATCCGGACAGCTGCATCAAACAAGAGGCTTTTTCAGCATGACGACTACATGCCCTCATTGCCATGGTTCGGGAACAGTTATCACAAAAGCGTGCACAGGTTGCCATGGAGCTGGAAAGCTAAAGAAAAAACAAACCATCAAGATTCAAATCCCTCCAGGAATAGACTCGGGTATGCGCTTAAAAATGAATGGATATGGCGATTCTGGAGAAAATGGAGGCCCCGCGGGCGATCTTTACGTATATATTACTGTAACGCCGCACGAATTTTTCAAAAGAGATGGCGACGATCTGATCATTGAGCTACCTATTAGTTTTACTGATGCTGCATTAGGATCAAAAAAAGAGATCCCGACATTAGAAACTTCAAGTTACAAATTAACTATACCAGAAGGATCTCAAACAGGAAAAATTTTAAGAGTTCGTTCTCTCGGCTTCCCAAATGTACATGGGAATGCAAAAGGGGATTTTTTGATACACCTCAAAGTAGAAACACCTGTGAATCTTTCCACAGAGCAAAAACGGATCCTAAAAGAGTTTCAAGAGACTGAAAAACCACAAAACTCTCCTCAAGCAAAAAGCTTCATAGATAAACTAAAGTCATTTTTCTAGGTGATGATCTATACTCTGAGAGATTAAAAAGTGGACAAATTTCGAAAGCGGCGCTTTAAGATTTTAATCAAGCTTTAGCTGGCTCCGAAGCAGGCCATGTTTGATTCACCTGGTCGATGCAGGCGGATCAAAAGATTAGGATGCCGCTTTCGCAATTTGTCCACTTTTTAAGCACGAGGAGTATATGTTCAAAAAGATGCCGTTTATCTTACTTTCGCTCATATTGCTTGTGATAACTTTTCAGAAATTTATTCCAATTAGTTTTTTATCAACATGTTACGCCATTAGCCTAGCTCTTAAATCAGTTATTATTTTTCTATTGCCCTTAGTCATTTTTATGTTGTTATTTAAAACAACAGCCTCGCTTTCAAATAAAGCAACAAAGATCGTTTTTCTCCTTCTCTTTGGAATTTGTCTTTCTAATTTTGTCTCTACTCTCATCAGCTATGTTGCGGGAAGTGGTATATACAGACTAGACTTATCAATTAACCTCCCAAAAGATCAAACAGGCCTTTTTCCCTCATTTTCTTTTTCCTTACCAAAACTCATAGGCAATGATTTTGCGATGTTTTCTGGCCTTTTTTTAGGAGTTCTTTTATCACTTACCCATAAAGAGCTTAGCTCAAAAATATCTTCTTATTTTGACAAGTGGATCAAAGGACTTTTAAAGTTCATTCTGATTTTAATCCCTCCTTTCATCATCGGCTTTATGATGAAATTGATTCACGATAAAGTGATTGAAAATATCATCTACGATTACGCGCTTATCTTTTTACTTGTAGCTTTAGCCCAATACACCTACATCTTTTCTCTTTATCTTTTAGCAAATAACTTTAAATTCAAATCGTTTCTAACCTCAATAAAAAACATGTTCCCCGCGGCTTTAACAGGCTTTGGAAGCATGTCAAGCGCAGCAGCACTACCGCTCACTTTAATTGGGGCTGAAAAAAACACTAATGGATCTTTTCTTACAAAACTTGTCATTCCAACAACAGTAAACATCCATCTCATTGGCGATTGTTTTGCTATTCCCATTTTCGCATTTGCGATCATGAAAAGTTTCGGAGTGCATGAACCCACTTTAATCTCATACTTCACATTTGCATCCTATTTTGTTTTAGCAAAATTTTCCGTAGCAGCAATTCCCGGTGGAGGCATCATCGTCATGCTTCCTATTTTAGAAAATCATCTTGGCTTTACAGCTGAGATGTCTTCATTGATTACAGCTCTTTATATTCTTTTTGATCCAATCATTACAACAGCCAATATTTTCGGCAATGGGAGTTTTGCTATGATCATAGATAAAATTTCTTCTTTGCAGTTTTTTAAGAAATCTCCTATCATAAAGAAATCTTAAAGAACCTGGGTTTATTGTGAAAAACAGTTCGTTGTCCCTAAAATCAGCAGGTACTGACCTAGCGATCTCATTTGCTGGATCCATCCTTCTTGCCTTTATTTCTCAATATTATATTCCCCTACCCTTTACTCCAATTCCTGTCTCATTACAAACAATTGGCATTTTTCTTATTGGGGGAATGTTAGACCCTTTAAGAGGATTTTTAAGTGTGTTTTTTTATTTACTTGAAGGCTCTCTAGGGCTTCCTGTGTTTGCAGGGGGGCTTTCAAAGCCATTATGGTTTAATGCGTCAACTGCTGGTTTTTTGTTTTCCTTTTTATTTACAACGCCAATTATCAGCAAATTGTTGCAACATAGAAGAGGCAAGAATTGGCTCTATATTTTTTCTTCTCTTTGTTTTGCTCAAGGGATCATGTTTTTATTTGGAATGGGATGGCTTGCCTTTTCAATTGGAATAAAACGTGCATTTATCCAGGGAGTAGCGCCTTTTATCGTGGGTGCTTTTGTAAAAATCGGAGTAGCAACTTTTCTTTTAAAAACTGTTTTTTTAACAAAAAGTGAATAAATCATGGAAGGTGGTGCTAGTTCATCTTATGTTGCGACTGCTGCTTCTAATCTTATTTTGATTTATTGTGAACCGAGAGAAAGAGCAACTACAACGGATAGTTATGACCGCCTCTATCCGCAACTCTCAAACCTTCCACATAGAGCTATTAAATGCGTAGATAGCGAATACCTAAAAAACAAATCGTGGGAACACAAAACTTTTTTACTTGTCCTACCCGGAGGAATTTTTAGCAAATGTGAATACTATTTGGAAGTCAAGGGGATCTTAAAAATTATTAATTTTGTAAAAAATCACCGTGGAAGAATTTTTGGGATTTGCTCGTGGGCTTATGGTTTATCACAAAAAAGCTCTTATGTAACCATCGAAGAACGAATAGAAAGAGACCGTACGGATTCTCCTCTTTATTTATGCCCTACAATAGCAGAGGGCCCCATAAAAAGCCCTTCCCCACCTTCAACACCTGCATTTGATTGGGAAAGCGCCTCTTTCGAGTCTTCCCCCAGTACATTTTCTAGCGAACTTGTACAAATTTATTCTTGCGACAGAAGAAGCAGAACTTTGTCTTCTCCTTTTACTTTCGCAGATTCTTTTGATTCTTTTGATGTTTTTCAAAGATTTCAATCTCCCCCTCCGTTATGTACCCAAACATCCCCCTCAGCAAGAACTATCAAAATATGGAGACCTGATGGGACAAGCGGCTCTTGCCATTACCTCAATGGAGCAAAATTAACACTGATGCAAGAAGATCCTGCAATAGTCAATTTTGCAAGCTTTGATCCCGAAGGATCAGAATTAGCCATTGTAGGATATACACCTCTTGAAGGAGACGACCCAGGCGATGCTCTTCTCAGCTCTGTTCACCTCGAATATGTCGAGCCAGGACCTTTTTCAGCTCTAGATTCTATGCCCATGCAAGCGTTATTTGAAGAACTCTCTTCACCAAAGACTTTAGAATTTAATAAAACTATATGGGAAGATTTGCTCACCTATTTCGACCCATCAGGTGACTATTCTGCAAAACCCTAATAAATAAAAATGGACTTAACCATGATCTCACCAAAACCTAGCGTTGACCTGCTCCCCGTAAATAGGTCCACATAGATCTAGACGTTCGTGTAGAATAGTAACCATAAAAAAGGACACGAACATAAAGAAGAGATTTTCAGAAGAGCAAATCATACGAATTTTACAAGAAGGTAAAACAAGGCCTATAGAAGAGCTTTGCAGAGAGCATGGCATTGCTAAAGGTACATTTTATGCATGGAAGAATAAGTTT
>JACCDV010874051.1_pt1 | contig 17171 bp, 17 predicted proteins | sample 7446131 | NCBI WGS metagenome assembly JACCDV01 (sample SAMN15323448, study PRJNA562643) | freshwater metagenome | isolation source: river surface water | place: USA:Blue River Watershed | collected 2017-08-17 | reverse complement strand
TTTATAAAAAATTGAGAGCCCTGGAATTAGCGGTGGCTGCAAACCCACAAAAGCCATGGCAAGATGAATGGCACGCTCTACAAAAACAAGCCATGGCCATGAAGGTGCCGAAAAAATATGCTGTGAGAGTCTACGAGTTGCGGATGTATTTACAGATGGTCAGAGATAGATTGTCGCAAGCAACTTAATTGGTCCCGCCAACAGGACTTCGATTCCTAAATGAACCTACCTAAGTTGTTGATTTTATTGTGATCAAGCATGGTTAAAAAACGTAATGTATCACACTATGTATCACAATCGGTAGGTCTTTTTGGAGTGTCTCAAAGCAGTTTTTAAGTAGATTTGCCGGAGAATGGAACAGGGTGTTCCATGGAACAGGGTGTACCAAATTACTCATCAAGGGAAGGTACACCCTAAGTTCATTTAGAAGTCACTTTCTGGATCAATTTCATAGTCTTTGTATCCCCAATACTCTGCAAGATTCATGGGGAGTTTGCTTGAGTAGATCTCAATTGCTTTAGCGAATGCAGTTGGTTGGGATGCTGCCTTCATTCCAAATTCCCTTGCCAGCCTCCTAGCCCAGCTCTTAGCTAATTGATCCTCCCATGAGTCATCTCTGGTGATTTCCTCAATATCAAATCTTAGGGCTCTCTCCCAGGTTTGGCTTAAGGCTTCATCAAAATACTGCTCAGGAAATTTCTCTTTGAATTTAACCAGTACATTCCTCATTCTAGATACTGTACTTGGGCTTACCTTACAGATGACATGGATCTGCTTCTTAGAGTATTTTTCTAAGACAGTCATTCTCCAGGCAGAATTAGCCTTGTCACTCTTAGTCATCTGAAGCTTATCCTTAGAGTTGAGCTTTACGCTTTCCTCAATGGCTTCATAAAGGTTTCCAATGAACACCTTCACGGGAATCATGAAGTTCTTAAGTTTCCCCTTAGATTTGACTCTTCGGTAGGCGATGAGCCTATGAGCCCCATCAATAACTCTCCATTTCTCACCAGACCACCAGACTGTAATTGGATCTAGAGTGTGTGAAGGTTCATTGAATATGGCCTCAACAAGTTTCTGAATGTGTTCCTCAGAGTAACCTACAGATCCATCTAGGAATTGCCTAGGTTGAAATACTGAGTGTGCCATCCGGATTTGCTCTAAGTGAATAGTCTTGGGATTATCTTCAGGAGGTCTTTTGTTGGCCTGAGTTTCCTCTATTAGCTTTAATAAGCCTTCTTCAAAAGTTTCTTGTTGAATAGATTCTTTCTCAATTGCTTCTGCCACAGAGGGCATAACTGATTTATCTGACATTACTTTATTCCTTGTTGTTAATGATTAATATTTAGGACCCATGAAAGCTAGACGTTCAATGAAGTCCCTATGTGCTTGTAGCCATTCCTGTTTGTTTTTAGATTTGGCATCCTTGATTGCTAGTGCATAGAAATGAATTGCTGATCTAGTTATTAAGGTTCTTGAAGGTTGACGCTCACCCTTGAGGGTGAATAGAGGGTCATCTTGAAGTTCCTTAAGTTTTCTTAAAGTCTCCTGATCGAGACCTAGTGAAAATGAATGGTTACTTTTGAGGGCGATAACTCGCCTTGGTTTATCCATGAGATAAGCTCCGAGTATGTGTTTAAAAAGATAGATAAGGAAGGACGAAGGCCCGAACCTTTTGCTTAGCCTAAAGGGCTAGGTTGGTATGAACACTCTTTTGGTTTAGTAATAAGAGTGGATCCAGCTAATGCTGGTGAAGGAAAGTTGTCACTTATCCTATTGTGGAACTTTTGAAGAAGCTTGTGGTTCTCCTATTGTGGAACTTTTTAATTAAGCCAATTTGGGAGGTGGGCTCTCTTTTCCAATTGTGCAATAGTCAAAAATGGCTTCTATCTAATTGAGGGGGTATAGAGCAGTGTGCCATTAACCAATTGGGCAATAATCAAAATTTATCCCTATCCAATTGAAGGACAGTCAAAGTTTGTCTCTCTCCAATTGGGGCACAATAGAAATATAAGTTAGATATTAGCTGTCTTAAGTCTAGAGATGACCCTAGAGACCTGCATGGGCTTCCATTCGCCCCCTAAGAGTGTCTTTTCGTTGGTCTTATTGAGGGCGTTAGCGATAGACTGAAGGCTAACTCCCTGATTTCTCAGTGGAATTACTATTTCCTCAATCCGTTGAGCTCTTTTTAAGGCCTCATTACGCTTAGCTTGGGCTCTCTCTAGAGTTCCCTTGCGTAATCCCCCAAGTTTGACTCCACGGGCCTTGGCTTCTCTTAGAGCTGCCTTGGTACGTTGAGAAATGAAGTCTCGTTCTTGTTCCGCCAATACTGCATAGATGTGGAGCATTGTTTTGTCGGCATTGGGTAGGGAGGCTACTTTGAACTGTAGCTTCTTATCATCAGTTAGTTTGGCGATAAATGAAACCTTACGAGATAAGCGATCAAGCTTTGCAACCAAGAGAATCGCTTTGTTCTTCTTGGCTAAAGCAATGGCTTTCTCTAGTTCTGGGCGAGAGTCATCAGCCCCTGAAAGGACATCCAGGAACTCCCCAAGGATCTCATAGGGTTGACCTGAGTAGTTCTCAAGGTAAGTCTGGATGTCTCTTGTCTGAGCATCTAAGCCTAGACCTGACTTACCTTGTTCTTTAGTTGAGACTCGGCGATAGATAACGTACTGAATCATGGAAGCTCCTAATAGAGAAGATATCCATTTTTAACACATTTCAACGGTGTTTGCTTATGTTAAATTTAATATTTATCTGCTCCAGTTATTCAATAGTCAAGCTTAGGTAATTTGACATTGCTTTTTTATTACGAGATCTGCTCTTGACGATTCAGCATTAAAAATCGGGTATGGGGGGTGAAAGGCTTTAGATTGAAATGTTGTTGCCGTCTGACATTTTTTATAAAAATTATTTCCTTGCATCTAACTCTTAATTAAGTCAAATATCAGAGAATTAAGACCTATAGGCTGTTATAGTTTTTAAATTGATAATTATTTTTAATGGCCATGAATCTAAAAATTGCAATCAGCTCACTAGTAGTTTGTTTATTAACCGCTTGTGCAGCCCCAAAATATAACTATAGAGCGCCGGCTTTAGATATAAGTGAGCCACCGCTGAATCAAATTGTAAAAAGTGCTGTTGGCGAAGAAATGCTTAAGCAGGGGAAATATGCTGTTATCGATATCTTGAATGTTTCCTCTCCTATAAAACCTCACTGGGGGGTAACTATCAACCCGGGCATATTTAGACAGGTTGGTTCTGAGGGAGATTCTTTATTTTTTGAGTTGGGTAATAAAGGCGGTGACTCTGGAAGTGTTGAGAAATCATGGGCTGTAGACCCTCTTCAAGCATTGATGGTTAAAAAAAGCGACTATTCAATTTGTATGATTACGGTATTTAATGTCTCAGCCTGTTCTACCGATTCACAATCAAATTTTAAGCTTGAAAAGAGGAGCGCAGTATTTGAAAATTCTGTTCAACAGACACTCATTTATAACGGAAAAATTGGCTCAAGAATCAAATTTGGATACAGAGAGTTCTCAAATAACTACGCCAGACCGGCATTTAATAACGATGTTGAATATGATCTAAGTGAGTCTAAAGTGGTTGCGTACAAGGGAGCTCAAATTGAAATATTGGAAGCAACCAATCAATACATCAAGTATATCGTTAGGAGAAACTTCAATAAATCAATTGGACCATTGGGGCCTAATGAGGGCCGCCCAAACATAGAGCCTCCTCAGATTAATAATAACGATTTGAAAAATATTTAATTTATTTTTTTGGGCGGTTAGTCCAAGTTGTGAGTGAGCATGCTCAATCGCTGTGATTGCCTCCTCAACAGAACAACTAAAGACCTCCCTAAATGGAGCGGTTTTATCTAAACACATATGAAGTGTTTCATGGACGATCTCTTCAACTTGATATGCTATTTCTGAGTTAAATGAAGCCCTCAGAGACCAACTCTCGGTAAGCCTTTGGACATCTTGTTGATCATCGATAAGTTTCGCTAAAGAATTTATTCTTTTAACTGCAGATCCCTTAGATTTCCCCTGAGTCTTCTTAAGTTCATCTTTAAGACTCTTTAGTTCTTCACTGGCTAGAGTTTTATCTCTCTCTATGGGGAGGACATGACTACCGGAACAGTGTTTACCACTTAGAACATGTTTAGGCATTAACCCATTGAAATCAAGAAGTCTTCTATTGCCACATACTTGGCATCTTCCCTTGATTCCAACCCACATCCTGTTGATATCTTTAAGTCGCTCACTAGGATTATTGATGGTTACACCAATTTTGACTCGCTTGGCTTCGGAGTTTTCTAGTATGTAGACAGTTCCTCTGAGATGAAACAAGTTACTTGGCTTTATCGTTCTTAGGGCTTATGTCTCTGATTCGATCAGTTTGAGCTTCATAAACTTCGTATTCCTGAATCTCCGGCACATTCTTTGATTTATCTTTAAGACTTTCTTTTGGATTTCTCTTTATTGAGTCCAGTGATCCTTCATGTTTTTCCATTTTTCTGCCATTCATGTTGAAAATTTTTTATTAGGATAGTGAGGTATTAAAGATTGGGATACGTAATCTTCTCAATAGCTTCTCTCTTAAGCTTCATGTTAGCATCCCCTGAGTACAACCCATAGGTCATCGTTTTCTTTTCATGCCCAACGATATCGCTAGAGATATTCTCAGGAATCCCTGCGTTCTCCAATGGAGTCGCTAGGGTATGCCTAATGGAGTGGAAGTTGTGACTCTTTGTGTAGCCTAGGGATGTCTTAAGGCGACCAAAACGCTTTCCTAGGGGGCAGGCGACTTCCGTGTTGATTCTTTGCGGTGTAATCCAGGCTCGAACCAGGGATCTACCGATTAGCTAAAATTTCATCGAAATTAGGATGATGAACAATTTATCAAAAATGCTTACTCATGAAATTGGTCAAGGATGCGTTGATGCCTCAATGATGCGACCAAGCTCCGAGATCAACCTATTACCTTTGTCGCTCAACAGAACAGTTTTATTCCTTTTTCCGTTTAAAAAACTGATTGTCAAATAATCATCATCAATGAGCTCATGGATATTTTTATGAATGGTCATTAAAGAGCTGAGTTCTCGCTCATAGACATACTCTGTGACAGTCCAGAAAACGCCATTCTTGGTATTTAAAAACACCAATTCAAGAATTTTTTTCTTAAGAGGGTTGAGCGAATCTAGCTTCCTCTCTTGAATAAGCTCAAGATGATTGAAGTAACAATCTGAAAGTAGCTGATGTTTTCTTTTGCGCATATGAGTTCTGGCAAACAATGATTACCAGGCACGTTTAACACCCAAGGTTAAAAATTTTGATCCAACACCCTCAGGAGCAATCAAACCATACATGCCTGAAAGGAGGTGAATCCTGAAAAATACAGCGGAATCTTCTAGATTGCTATCAACAGCTTTAGCCCAATAAGAGAAAAGCTATCGGTACAAGCACCAAAGATATACAGGCTTAGCAAGCATGCGAATGATTTAAGTAATTTCATATTCTTTTGAGTACAAGCAGCCATTCACTTGGGTTGTAGCAATGACATGAGCTTTGTAGTTATTGAAAACCTCTTGATTGATGGTGCCAGGGTCTTTCCAAAAGTCATCTAATTGTCCTTGAAACGTCAATTCAGATTTATTAAAAAAACATCGTCCCAATGTAATGACGGGTGTGTTGTGAAGAAGGCTTTGCAACCCGAATGTTGAATTAACAGTGATGCAGCCCTTGCAATGGGGAAAGATCTCTGGAAGCCCTAAGTCATGTAAGTAAAGCACTCGATCACTGATGCCTAATTCGTCACTGAGACTTTGAATGAATGATCCGTAATGAATGTGACCACGATTCATCGGATGATGCTTGATGATGATCTTGTCATTCAACTCAGAACCAAGTTCGTTATGTTTGATGTAAGTAGCAAATGAACTTAAAACTTCCTCAATGAACTCTTCAACAGACTCATAATCAGAGTGTTCAGTCATTTGTGAGTCATCATGGACTTGCAGAGGTACTAGAAAATAACTACTATGCCCAGATTTTTTGATCAAAGTTCTGAGGTGGCGTTCTGTGATTTTGTATTTGATGAATCTGAAGAATGACTTTGTCCACCAAACAGCTTTTTGAAAATTTAATTCACGGTGGTGAGTGTAATAGGGGTATTTAGAGTTCTGAGTGACATTAGCTAACCAATACCAAAATCCTGCCCAAAGCATTTGAGAGAAACGCTTAGGGTAGTTGATAAGAGGGGACTTTGATTCAGCAGGTAATAAAGAAGCTGGGTTGGTGTGAGTTAAAGATGAATAGTAGTTAACGCCACTTTTTTCTAAAGTGAAGTAATTGGGTCGGAAGTAGCCTTCCTCAAAACACCATAAATCGATTGATAGACTGTCACAAAGGGATTTGGCTGGCTTATGGATGGGTCTGCAGTCACCAAATAAGAAAACAGCATCAATCTCCCGTTCAATAAGAATCTCTCTCAGAAAGTTTGGCCATTGATGCAAGCTTTTCTTGTATTGAATGGCATTGTCAGGATAAAAATAGTCATCACCTGCGTTGAAGTTTATTTTGATGACTTTGGCGTCTCGCCTTAGCCAGTAATCGGAGAGTCTTTTGAAGAATCCTCCGACAGGTCCTTGTAGTAATAAGACACTTTTATAGTTTGTAAGGCTACTCAGGGTAAGGGGAAGGCTTTTTATAGAACTTGAATCCAATTTATTTTCAGCATAGGTTCAAAAAGATACTGAACATTAACTTTTCTTATAACAATTAAATGCAATATAAGTTGTATTTAAATTGAACTGACTTCAAATTTACAACTTAACTATATATTGTGTGTTTTATCTGCTTACTAACAGTTCTTATTAATCTCAAGAGATGCGTCATCACAAAATTTAGTCGATGCTTTATCAATTTGAATAAGATCGACGGAGCGAAATACAGTTCCTGAGGATATAGCACTGTATCCAATATTAGTTGGGAGCGGGGGGGGGGTATTAAAAGCTTTCCAACTTAAGAAGTGCGAAATTCTTTAAACATGATTTCTAATGAGAAGGTGATGAAAGCCTTCACTAATTTATTAAAGGGCGATAGCGTACTTAATTTCGCAAGCTTTATTAATTTTAAATCTTATTCCTTTAACTGGTTTTATTTTTATTGAGGTTTAAAAATTTTTGTCTTTAAATAAAATCTCAAACACACTGAAAATATGAATTATAAAATTTCACCCGAATATAGTGTTGAGGTGATAATACCTGTCCGCGCTAGAAAAAATTATGATTTGGTTAGAAGAATCAATTGGCGATCTTCGTATGATATTCCTAGTAATTTTAAATTCACGGTTGTCGATTATGGGTCATCACCAGTTGAGAGCTCGCAAATCGAATCTGCTTGCAAAGCTAATGGCTTAAATTATATTTATGAGTATTCTGCATCTTCCGTATGGAATGCGTCTAAAGCACGGAATATTGCCCTTATAAAATCTACTGCTGATTATGTATTTTTTGAAGATGTTGACCTAATATCTCATCGTAATTTTTATTCCCTAATAAATAGGCAGATCGAATCTTTGATTGTTCGAGGGGGGTGGGAGTTTTTTGTAATTCCTGTGTCATATTTGAATGCCTACTCTAGTCAAAATATTAATGCACCATTTGAAGACTATCAGTACGATTGTATGGTTACAAATATTCTTAATGGCGATACAAAGGAAATAGAATTTCATTGTCCAGCATCATCTTATCTTCTGACTTCTCGTGAGTTGGCAATTAATGTTGGAGGTTACGATGAGAATTATGAGGGTTGGGGTTATGAAGATTCAGACTTTTGGCTTAAGTTATTACATCGAACTCGTCTTGAAAAACCACGTGAATTTTATAAATTAGATACAAGAGAATATAGTCAGCAAGTACAGTGGAGTGGCTGGAGAGCACTTTATCGTTTGTATGCAGACATTATCGCGTATAAAGGAATATATTCTTTCCATGTTTGGCACGAGATTGCTGAGCATCGCTCAAACAAAGTTAAGGAAAGAAATAAAAGTATCTTTAATGAAAATACAAAATTTTATAAAAAAAATAATCAGCTTCAATTGCCTCCACTAATTAATAAGGAAAAACCAGTTCATCTATTCTTGAGTAGAAATCCGCATTCATTCAATGAGGCAATTTTTAAAATTTTTGATAATCCATTACTTATTGAAGAGCATGCTATTGATTTATGTAGCATTGATCTTTTACTAAAAACTCATAATGTGGATTGTGCTATCTTTGATAACCCATATGGAAACTCAAAAAGACTAGAAATATATAAAAAAATTCGTGACGACGGAATTAAATGTTACGTTATTGAGCGAGGAGCTTTACCATGGTCAATTTATATTGATGAGGGCGGTTTCTGTGCTGAGTCAAATTCTTATGATGCAGCTAATTGGAAAAACCTTGAGCTTTCAAAGGAAGAGTTGGCTGCAACGAAAGCATATATTGAAGATCTTAAATTAAGTGGATCAAGCTTAGAGCCTCAACCAAACTTAATAAGCGGTGATTGTTTAAAGAGGAAATTATTCGGTTTTTCAATGAATGTGAAGGTACTTTTTATTCCTTTGCAATCACCTAGTGACACAACTACAAATTATTTTATTGGGCAAATTGGAAGTTATGAAAATTTTATAGCAGAAATAAGTAAGCTACATGCTGATATCCCAAGTGATTGGCGAATTGTCTACAAGAATCATCCTTTAGCTTTGCAGAAAGTAAAAATTCCTGGAGCAGTCTGCATAGACGATCATCACATTGGTGATGCTCTTGAAATGTGTGATGCTGTAGCATTAATTAACAGTGGTGTTGGTGTTTTATCTATTGCTTACGGTAAACCTGTTTATTTTTTTGGAAATGCTTTTTACAGTTGCCCTGGGCTAAATCTACATGTAGTTTCAGCAGAAGATCTTTTATCAGAACTTCGAAAAGGCTTCAATTATGATTTCAATCTAGCTTTAAAAATGATTTGGTTTTTGGTTTATAAATTTTATTCATTTGCATCATGGACCCATTCTACGAAGAAACATACTGATTTAGCAAATCTCTCTATTTCTAAAGATATTATCTATTCTGTTGTGAGAGTTTTTGGAAGAAAAACTCATAATGTTTCCTCCACTTCTGAGTTAAATATACGAAAGTCAATCTTATTTGATCGCTATAGGTTGGATGATTATCTATTCCGAAATCCTAAAAAAATCTCCGAGCCTAACACCGCTACTGAAGTTTCACTCAACCTCAAAGAGCCTGGAAATAGCGCTATAAATATGAAAGTATTAAAAGGAAATCGAGTAATTAAAAAAATTAAAAAAATGATGCGAAATCCAAAATTATTTTTTTATGATGCACTAAACAATCGATTCAAAGTTAGATGATTTGATGCTCATCTTAAACATATGATATTGCTATGATTGAAAATATTATCTCACCTCGAGCAATTATTAATGCTGGTGCCGTTTTGTGTAAGCCTGTCAATATCGTGGCTGATGTCGAAATATATTCGAATGTGACTATCGGATCTTATAGTTATATTAACAAAGGATCGGTAGTTTATGGTGATGTTGATATAGGTAGATTTTGCTCTGTAGGCAGAGGCTGCCACATAGGCCTTCATCATCATCCTACTAATTGGCTATCAACTCACCCTTTTACTTTTTCATCCACTCAGTTTGAAAATGATGAAAGTTATGCCAATTTAAGATCTGAAAAGTGGTCTTTTTCAAAAAAAACAACCGTAGGATCTGATGTTTGGATTGGTTCTGGTGCATTGATTTTAGGTGGCGTCAGCATTGGAAGTGGCGCTATCATTTCAGCGGGGTCAGTTGTGACAAAGGATGTGCCACCCTACGCAATCGTTGGCGGTAATCCCGCCCACATTTTAAAAATGCGGTTCTCTACTTCAGAAATTTATAGACTTTTGAGAATAGAGTGGTGGAATTGTGATTTAAAAATACTACTTGGTTTGCCATTTTCAAATGTCACTAAATGTATTGATCTTTTAGAGAAGCGAATTTTAGATGCCAAATCTGAATCGTGCTGATGGCTTAATTTATTTCTCTTAGCTATGTACATTAGCTTGAATATAAAAGCATATAGCACGACTATGCTCTACTTTGCTGTTGAGAATGTCAATAATAGTGTTATGGGTGTTTTGTAAATTTATGTCTAATGCTATTAGCGACTCGCCAAGATCTCGCCTTATTTCCTCATCACGAGATCTTAGCAAATTGATCATGCTTGAGATTATGCTAAATCAGCCTATTACGTTCATAGCAATTTGGAAAATCAAACTCTCATATTTCTTATCTGCACGAACTACCACTTCTGATTCACTTGTGGGTTGGGGTCTGCGCCCTTCAACTGTTCGTGCCCGTGTGCTTGCCGAGAGGCACAGCCTGCCATTTATTGCTCTTGAAGATGGTTTCTTACGCTCTTACAATGCTGGTAAAAGCTTTCCAACTTTGTCATTGATAGTTGATAAATTAAGTATCTATTACGACTGTAATAAAGCAAGTGTCTTAGAAAGATTGCTTAACAGCGATACGGAACTATTATCTAATCATAAACCTCTATTTATGCATGCTTCTTCTGCAATATTGGCTTATGGCTTGAGCAAATATAACGATTCGCAAGATCTAAATACAAAAATACTGACTGATACGTATTCATTCATAGATTCACAAGTTAAAAATACTCATAAAAATAATGATGACAGCCTCGTTAAGAATCGTAACAATATCCTCGTAGTTGACCAAACATTCGGTGATATGAGTGTTCTGTATGGTGGTGCAGATGCAAAGACTTTTTCATACATGCTAGATGCAGCCATTGCTGAAAATCCAGAAGCGACCATCTACGTAAAAACTCATCCTGAAGTCAGTTCTGGTAAAAAAAGTGGTTATCTCACTTCAGTACAAAATTCTCAAAGAGTCATCGTATTGCGTGAAGCTATCAATCCTATCAGCCTTATGTCTGAGATGGATAAAGTATATGTTGTGACTAGTGGCATGGGATTTGAGGCATTAATGCTTGGCAAGCCAGTTGTTTGTTTTGGTGTTCCTTGGTACTCCGGATGGGGATTAACGGATGATCGTGTCGTTGATTCACCAGCATGGGCAAGGCGAACTCGTAAAAGAACCGTTAATGAATTATTTGCTGCTGCCTACATTCATTACACAAGATACTTAAATCCAGTTACCCATCAAAGGGGTCAGATCACAGATGTTATTGACTGGCTCATTCTTCAAAAAAAAATGGCCAATCAAGTTCATGGCACTCACAGAAAAAGTAGGGTCATTGGTTTCGGGTTTAGGCAATGGAAGGCGGCTAACTTTAAGCCCATGCTGGGTCTTCATCAAGAATTAGTCCAATTTGCTAAAGATTTAAAACGCTTAGATCAATTTATATTACAGGTTGATGAATCAATCATCTATTGGGGTGCAAGACCTCCTGCAAATCTTGTGGAATATGTCAGTGATCGTAAAGCAAAGATTATTCACCTAGAGGATGGTTTCATTCGTTCAGTTGGGTTGGGTTCTGATCTCATCAGACCTTTATCACTGGTCATGGATCAAAGAGGGTTGTACTTTGATGCTACCCGGCCCTCTGACTTAGAGATCATGCTTAATACTCAAGAGTTCACTCATGAAGACATATCCAGAGCTCAATGGGTCAAGCAATACATCATTGATCATGAAATCACCAAATACAACCTCGAGCCAAGAGAGGCTATTGACTGGCGTTCTATAGCTAAAGATCGTTTAATTATTCTAGTCCCTGGTCAGGTTGAGGATGATGCATCCATTAGATTGGGCTGTACTTCTATCAATACCAACTTGGATTTAATCAAAGAAGTTCGTCATACTCATCCAAATGCATTCATTGTTTATAAACCACATCCTGATGTTCTCAGTGGTAATAGAAATGGAAAAGTTTCTTTAAAGGAGATTGCTCCTTGGGTTGACCATATTGAACAAAATGTTAGTGTGGTAAGTTGCATCATTGCCTGTGATGAAGTTCATACCATGACCTCTTTAACAGGTTTTGATGCTTTGATACGGGGTAAAAAAGTGGTGACCTATGGTCAGCCATTCTATGCAGGTTGGGGCTTAACGCAAGATAAAGCTCATGATGGCATGGCATTTAGGCGAAGAACCAAAAAGCTCACTTTAGAGCAACTGATTGCTGGTGCATTGCTTCATTACCCCATTTATTGGGACTGGGATCTTAAGGGTTACACAACTTGTGAAGCAGTCTTGCACCGAATTGTAGAACAGAGAACCCAATTAGAGCAAAGCGGGAATCTCGATCAGCTGAGGATTGGTTGGTTTAGGCGGCAACTTAGAAAAGCACAGGTAATCATTAAAAGTATGATGATGAAATATTAATTAAATAAGCCATTTACTAAATTTACTTTTTTATTTGTTAACTACACCCACGTTAACCAAGGGATAAACAACTGACACAATGATGTTCAAGAACTTTTGTAGTTCAGCTGCTGGGGCATTCGATACATAAATCACATCTTTGTTTTTTAAGTTAAAGCTTTGAGCCAAAAAGTAGGTGCCAGGATTGGTCATGTCCACTTGATAAATCACAGGTACTTTGCCATCTTGGGTTCTAACCTCACTTCTATTGGCAGCGGTTGGGTCTTCAAATCTGAAGATGAACACACCTTTGGCATTGGCTCGGTTATCTTGTAGCCCACCCATTCTGCCAAGGGCTTGAGCCAAGGTGATGCCATTGGCCTCAAACATGATCTCTTCATTTTTACCGCTGGCTCCTAAACTGGTAAAACTGAAGGGTTGGAAATAAGCGGTTAATACATCGCCTCTTTGCAGCAAGATATTTTGTTTTGAGTCTCTGATGACAGTTTCAAGAGGAATCGTGTGGCTTTTAGATTCTCTGCTCAATTGCAAGGTCACTTTATTGATGGGTTGCTTGACACCACCCGCACTTGCAATTGCATCCAAAACGCGTTCACCTTTGGGGGTGAGGGGAAGCAGGGTACTGTTGTTGACTTCGCCTACCACCGTCACAGTAGAGGTGGTGTTCTTGGTCATTCTGACCATCACTTGCGGAAAGTTGGCCTTACCTCGAATGGCGCTCAAAATCTCAGATTCAATACTTTTGAGTGTTTTACCTTGCGCACGAATTGGTCCTGCAAAAGGTACATTGATCAAACCCTCTTGATTCACCATCTGCTCAGGAATCACTGAACTGCGACTACCAGAAGAACCAGCCATGCCAGGGAATGATGTGCTACCAAACAATAGAGCTGGGCTAGCTTCCCAGACATGGATTTCTAAAACATCGCCAGGCTGAACTAGATAATCTCGGGTGGCCTTACCAAACACTTCTGAAAAAAGTTGTTGTTGAGAGCTGGCATTGATTTTTGACACCACATCGCCACTAAGTGGAATCACTTCTATTAAAGAATTATCAGCAGAACTGTCTTCAACGACCGATGTGCTCGGTCCAGAAGCAGGTAACCAGGTCTTCAAGCTAGAGCAAGCAGATAAAGAAACAACTGATACTGATAATAAAATTATTTTTACCAAGCTCATTGCAAGGTCTCCTTGTAATATTTAAACGCATCATCAATCGATTCAAAAGGATGCAATGTCTTGTTATGAAGTACGTAAGCCTTTTGGCAATACTCTCTGACGATTTTTTCTTGATGAGAAACCAGTAATAAACTTCGGTCAGCCTTTTGACCAAATAATTGATCGTGGCATTTCTTCTGAAATTGGCTGTCACCAACCGCCAGTACTTCATCAATCAAATAACAGTCAAAATCAATCGCCATGCTGGCTGCAAAACCGAACTTGGCTTTCATACCAGAGGAGTAGGTTTTGATGGGTTCATTTAAAAAATGACCCAGGTCTGTAAAAGAACGCACGAATTCAATGGTGGACTCATAGTCAGCTTTGTAAATGCGGCAGAGGAACTTCAGGTTATCAATTCCAGTCAAACTACCTTGATACCCGCCGCTCAAGCCCAATGGCCAAGAAATGCTCATGTCACTTTGAATGTCTCCTGTATCAGGTAGAGCAATGCCACTGATGATTCTGACGAGGGTGGATTTGCCAGAGCCGTTCGATCCTAAAACAGCCACTTTTTCACCCTGTTCAAGATCTAAATTAATATCTTTGAGTACTTGGTTCATGCCCAGTTGGGTTGGGAATGATTTTGATATATTTTGTAATTGGATCATTCTGACTCCAATACACGTCGAATTTTTCTAGCTAGCGATAAACCTATCAAGGTCAGAACCAAGTTGATGGAAATCAGGTAACTGATGGAATACATCGCTTTGATCGATGTGCCAAAGTAAGACTCTCTCAAGTACTCCAAGGCATTGATCAAAGGGAACCATGACAAAAATTCTTGAGCACTGGTGGGTAACCAGCTCAACATAAAAATAACGCCAGAGAAGGGCAAAGAAACGATCAAAATGATTGGCCAAATTCGATCAAAAAATGAACTGGCTTCCATCATGTAGCCTACGATCAAACCAAAACCAAAGCAAAACCAAGCCAGAAGTAACCAAGCAAAGATCACATCTAGAATACTTAGAGGCAAACTCATTAAGTCGAATTTATTGAATAAAAGTGTTAGAACAAGCAACGAGGCACTCACTGCTGCAAGTTCTAATATAAATCTTGAGAAGATCAAATCTAGAATGCGAATATTGCGGTGATACAGTAGGCCACGGTTGCTCGCTGCTGTTGAGCTGAGTCGGTTGCAGATATTTCTAAATAGAATAAATCCAGAATAGCCTGTTACTAAAAACCCAGCAAAAGACATATTCCCGAAAAATTGTTGATTACTGCTTAAGTTAAGAGGTGCATGTCCTAAGATGATATTTCTGATGATCACAATGCCCAGTGTGAACAGTATGGGTTCTATGAAGAGCCATAAAAAGCCAATATTTTTTCTGCCATACCTGGTTAATATTTCACGCAGAATCAAAGCACCAATAACTCTGGCTTGAACCATTAGTGACTGCTTGAGATCTTGAGGGGCAGTCCTTCTATCAAGACTGCTACTAGGCATGATGTTCTCTAACGCCAGAGATCAGGAGTGACAATATGCCCCATAAGACCAAGCCCAGTAATAGGGTGGAGATGATGCCTCGGATACGACGTGGTTCCATGGCATTGTCTGGAAGGATGGGGTTGGCTACTCTCTCAATATAGAGTTGTTTCTTGAGTGCCTCAGTTCTGGCTTGTTCAAGACTAGATAGTGAAGTGGCTAATTGTTTATCTGCAAATTCACGTTCTAAATGAAGATTTTGAAGTCGTATAACTTGCGCATCTGGATCTTTACTGCCATCTTTCTTTCGCAGTAGACTAATTTCTTTAGATAAGTCCTGTATCTTATTTTTGGCAATATCTACCTCTCTTTGAGCGGACTTTATTAAATCTTGTCTTGCTCTGAGGTTGAGTTGATTGACTAAATCCTCACTCAAGGTAAGAAGGGATTTGTTAATCTTTAAAGCTATTTCTGGGTTGTAGGCTCTGACAGTCATGGTATTGACTGATGTGATCGGGTCAACTAATACAGCTACTTTGCCTAAGTAGTACTCATGAAACCACTCAAAGCTTTTATCCCATATTCGTACAGTTGGAAATCGATTGAAAATATCCACTTCAGAGCTTGAATAATGCTGCTTAACCTGTAATTCTTTATCTAATTTAGATAGAGCATCTCGGGATAAACTGTAAGACTGAATACCCCAAGCATCATTATTAGATGAGCTGACTCCCATGCGACCAAATAGGCCATCTAAAGATGGGGCAGTATTTTGACTTGTTGATTTGACAACGAACTTTGACTCTGTGATGTAGACATCAGAAGCAATTGCGCCAAAGTAAATAATTGAAACGGCAGTTGGTACAACAACAGTCGCTAAAAAAAGCTTGTTTTTCCAAATCAAGTTGGAGCAGATAGTGTCTATAGTATTAACCACCTTTACTTGGATTTTCCTCAAATCAAACTGATCCAGTTGGAATAAGCTCATAACTTCCTTTGCTTCAAATAAAGCTTAGCAATCTCAGTGAGAGCTTTAACTTCATCTTTTTGTAATTTTTGGGTAATTTGTAAGAGCTCTTTAGTGCCATTGTCTTCAATGTAAACACTTGGTTTCGCTCTGAAGTCTTTGATGTCTTCATCGCTCAAGCTGTAGTCAATTTTTAACCATGCGCACAGAACTCTGAGTCTGGAAGCGTGTGGCATGGCTTTGCCTCTGATCCACTTTCTTGCAGTTTCTACAGAGATGGGTTCAACATCCTTGGCTAGAAGAGAAAAATCACGCGCGAATACAGAACAGCTTGGGATCTTTCCATAATGAGATCTTAGCTTTTCTTGGAGTTGTTTTGAGAATGATAATTTGAGCGCGTTAATAAATTTCACCAATATTACTTATATTATTTAACGGTTAATTTAGATTAACTCTTGCTAAATACTACAAATAATAGTTGTAATGAAACTTACTAAAATCACTTAAATGCAATCAAAGTTGGTTTAACTTCAACCAAAATATTTGATTTATGAGTGATTTGATTGTGTAAGTATCTAATTTAAATGATATTTTGGGTATTTTATCCCGTGGTATCAAAGCCATCATTGGAGAAATATATGTCTGTGGCTAGACCTTCACCTTCATACGCAGGAACACCAGAATTGATTGTTTTGGGGGTGGTCATACGCCAAAAAAGAGCACTTTTAGGGTTTTCTCAAGAGGCTTTCGCGGATGCTGCAGGTATTGATCGCAGTTATTTGGGAGGAATTGAGCGCGGTGAACATAACTTTGCAATGATTAATCTTTTTAAAATTGCCAAAGCACTGGGGATAACCGTAACAGAACTATTACAAGAGGCTAAGTTATAAGTTTAATAAACTGGCATTCCCCCGATTCTGTAGACAGTTAATATTGTCAACAATGAGTCGAAGGAGTTTTTATGAAGAGAACCAAATATACAGCTGAGTTCAAATTAGAGGCTGTCAAACAAATTATTCAAACAGATTTATTAGAGTTAATTTGAGCTTCATCATTAAAGGTTGGCTGAAGATGTCTACTTATCAATCTATTAGGTGAAGTCTAACTCTTTATTTC
>JACCDV010221250.1_pt1 | contig 17188 bp, 14 predicted proteins | sample 7446131 | NCBI WGS metagenome assembly JACCDV01 (sample SAMN15323448, study PRJNA562643) | freshwater metagenome | isolation source: river surface water | place: USA:Blue River Watershed | collected 2017-08-17 | reverse complement strand
GCTTCTCTAATGGCATTTTTATACAATACTCTATCAAGTTGTACTCTCGTGCCTCTCACGGCTGCACCTTTTGAAGAATTCAAAACCTTAAAATGTATACCGGATTTATCACATGCTAAAGCTGATACGCCACCTAATGCATCAGAATCTTTTATCAAATGGCCTTTGCCAATACCACCTATTGATGGATTACAACTTAATTGACCTATGGTCTCAATATTATGGGTTAAAAGTAATGTTTTAGCCCCCATACGTGCACTTGCCATAGCAGCTTCAACACCAGCATGACCAGCGCCAACAACAATGACATCAAACTCTTCTGGATAGTTCATATTTTCCTCATTTATCTTTTTATATTATATATAGAGTCAATATTAAAGCAATGTTTTTCAGAAAAATTTTTCATAATGAGCAATCTTTTGCCGAAAAAATTGATTTTTTTCTAGAAAATAATATGGTCTAATCATTATTAGAAAGGTTATGATTATTTTTTCAAATGCAAAAAATGCAGCAGTTATTTGTAGAGCAATTAAAGAAGATAAAATTTTGGATTAAAAATATTTCATGATAAACTGTTGGAATTGAGTTTTTTACAACAGTTTCAATTGATTTAAAATCAATCCAACCTACACCAGTCAGACTTGCTCTCACGGTGGTTATGTGGATAAAAAGAATCGTTTATCACAACATCAGTTTAAATGCCAATGTTGTGGGTTTTCGATGCATGCAGACGCTCAAGCTGCAAAGAATCAAGAGGCACGTTTCCTCAAAAATCCTATTCTTTGCTATAGACAAGCTCTTCACAAAGAGTCTTATCAACCAAGTGTCTCCAAGCGCACGGTACTTGACTTCTCAATATGAGAATTTATCCATCGAAAGATTGTTCAATTCTCGCTTCTCCAATTTCGTGGTCAAAGAAACAAACACAGAATATCCAATTTGTTGAAGCAAGAAATGTTTTATCTGCTTTTATCAAGTCAGAGACAACTTGTCTGGTTGATGTTTTATGTCTTAAACCTTAGAGAGCTTGCTCTCTTGAATGGATTCATTGTATGGCTTTCCACACGATTTTCTGCTTAGCCAAAGATTGGCATATGAAATTAATGAATCATAGACAAGATGAAATGATTGTTGGAGAATTTAATAGAAAAAAATAAAGCAGGAGTAACATCTTTTGTGTTGCCAGAAAAAGTTAAAGAAATGTTAATTTTATCTTTTAAGATGAGCAAAAAAATGGAAGTTCCAATTAAAAAAGCATTATTTTTAAAAATAACTTTTACAGAAATACATCATTTTAAGGATGGAAATCGAAGAATGTTTAGAATAATTTTATCTATGCAAAATTAAAAAAGAAGAATTATGCCAAATGCTTTTAGAAAGAGTTACATTTTGGCCTAGCCATTTTCAAAAAATAATAATGCTTTGCCAATCATAAAGTGTAATAAAACAATTTAAATTACAAATGCGATTTTATTTGAAAAATCTCATGTAGAATTTTTAAACAATAATTCTGCTTTTTTGTCATCTGAATGAATCAATGTGGAGCGTTCTACCACTTAATAATCAAACCAATGAAGATTTTTCAAATTATTCTAACGATTGACATTAACTTGTTTCAAAGTAAAATAAATAAAAAAGGAAAAAATATGAAAATAAAAGATGCTATTGCAATCATTTCTCAAGAAAAACAAAAATTTAATCAAGAATTGAATACAACAAATGCGAATTTAATTGAACTAAAAAATAAATATGTTGCTACTTTTAAAAATGATATGCAAAACTATTTAAATCAATATGGTCAGTCACAAAATTTCTTAAATAAAATTGAAGAATCTGTTTTAAATTTACAAGAGAGTTATTCTATAGAATATTTAGACATTGTTAAATTAGCAAAAAATAATTTTAAAAAATTCAGTGATTTAAAATTAATTGATTCAGAAATAGAAAAAAAAATAGAGAGTTTGCAAAATAGTACAAAATCTAAAAGTTTAATTAAAGAAAAATTTCAAGATGTTTTAGAAGATGTTTTTAATGAGCATTTTCCATTGAATGATAAAATATTGGATTTGTTTAAAAAATGTATCAATCAAACTGAGAAAGAAAAAGATGTTGTGATAAAAATGACACAATATAATTTTTTAATTGAAAAAATTGTTGAAATTAATAAACAAAATGATGAATTAAATCATGGAATTAATGTATTTTCATGTTATCAATTTCATGATAATTTGATAGAAAAAAAATGGATTGGGCTTGTCAAAGATTTTAAAAATCAATCAAAAGAAGATTGGATTGAAGAATCGAAACAATTTGTCGTAGATGAAAAATCTATTCATCATGCTCAACTCGCTTTAAAAGCAGTCAAGACTCTTATGAATAAATGGTGCCAAGACTCAGAGTATGAATTAGAGCATCTTTATTTATTAGATGCAAAAGATCATTTGGATTTAGCAAAATACTGCCTTGCCAATGATAAGTTAAATATGTATGAACGCTCTCATATGGATACTTCTTCAAGAGAACTGATTGATGAACAATTGTGGGATTTTTTCATAAGTGAAGAGTTTTTAGAAGATGTTAAAGCATTGAAAAAGAAAAAGGCAATAAGATGAGCATTCCTAACCTATATTATTATGAGTTTGAAAATCAGTTATTGATATCAAGATCTCAAATTAATCACATTGAAGATAAAAATTTGTTAACATCTAACAAATATCAGATGATTTCATTTAATTTGGTGGATGACACTAAAAAATTTATTAAAGATTTTTTTACAGATAATTTAAAAAATAATTTTAAAGGAATTGAAACTATTAAAGTTGAGAATTGGTTATTTAGAGATATTTTTTTACTGGATTTTTTGGAACAAAATGATTTATTAAAATCTCCTGATATTGCTAAAAAAATATTTTATACTACTCCTTCAGTTAATGGAGGATATCAAGAGTTTCAACAAGAAAAAGGTTTTATTGGAAAAAGTAAAGAATTAACAGATATCATGAATCAATGTTATCTTTATAATTTATATAAAGAAGTAACCAAAGATGGCTATATGGATAAAAAATTACAAGAAAGATTATGTGATGAAATTATTCAATTTCAACTGTTTATAGAAGAAGACAAGAAAAGATTAACGAAAATAACAGATATAAATATGGAATTAGTAAGCTCAAAAGAGCATAAAATTTTTATTAAAATCATGAAGGATTTAAGTCATTCTCTTTATATAAAATCTATGTTTATGGAATATGTACACAAAGAGATTTATCAAAATATAACATTAGAAAATCAAAAGCCATATGATAAATTTTTCAAAGAGTTATTAAAGAAAAAAGATGATTTTTTAGTGGAATATCCATCATTTTCTATATGTATTGATAAAATTCAATTATCATCTGATTTATCTCATAAAGTTAGAAAAGAAAAAATAACTGATTACTTAAGATATTTTGCTTCCTTCATGAATAAAAGAAAAGAAGAATATGGAATGCATAAGGTCATGTTAAGCCAAGGGATCAAAGAAGACAATTTTTCTTTTGTTTTTACGACTGAAGAAAACATGTTAAAAAATAAAAATCATTTAAAAAAATTTTTCAAAGAATTTATGCTTTCATTGCATGAAACTGTTGATTTTGAAAAGTTTTTAGAAAAAAAGCATGATGAGTTTAAAGTTTTAAAAGACTTGGAATTGGATAAAACAGTAAAAAGTTTACGTGTAAAGTTGTAAAAAAACAACATCATGGTTGATAAAATTAAGTATAGGTATTATCATAAGAATATGAAAAAAATCTATTTATTAATTGTTAATCATTTACTCCGTAAGGAGTGAAAAAAAATAAATATACGGCTAACATAGCCAATTTTATATATTTTTAAAATTAACAATTTATAAAGGATTTATCATGTCATACAAAGAAAATACCAAAGAGATTGATATTGTATATCAATCAAAAGAAAATAATACTCCATCTCAAGAATTTATATATGTGGTGCCAATGTTTCCATACCCATCAGAAAATATTCACATGGGACATGTGAGAAATTATACGATTACCAATGTTATTACCAATTATTTGAGATTGAAAGGAAAGTCAGTTATTCATCCAATTGGTTTTGACGCTTTTGGTTTGCCTGCTGAAAATGCAGCTATAAAACATCAAAAATCACCGAATGAATGGACAGAAAACAATATAGCAAAAATGAAATCTAATTTCACAGATATGGGATTTGATTTTGATTGGTCTACGTGTACTCAAACAAATCATCCAGATTATTACAGATTTGAACAAGAAATTTTTAGAAAATCTTATAAGGCTGGCGTGATTTATAAAAAATCTCAATATGTGAATTTTGATCCAGTTGATAAAACAGTTTTGTCTAATGAGCAAGTTATAAATGGTAAGGGTTGGCGAACTGGTGCTGATGTCATCAGAAAAAAAATGCCTATGTATTTTTTCAATATGAAAAAATATGCAAAAGAATTGTATGATGGGTTGAATGATTTGAAAAAATGGCCTAAAGATGTCATAGAGATGCAAAGAAAATGGATCAACTATCAAACTGGTGAATATTTTAGATATGATATCAATGATAACCAGATAGATGTTTTCAAAGGAAAAAATGAAGATAATTGTATTATCATAGGTATCAATCATGCATTTGTTGAAACATATAAAAATAATGATATGGATTTTCAAAATTGGTTGAATGAAAATGAAAAAGGCTCTGTTTCTCAAAAAGACAGTTTCAAAAAAGAAACCATGTTTGATACTGGATTGTATACATTGATTAATCAAAAAAAATATCCTATCTTTATAGACATGAATATGGAAGATGAATGTTATTTTACAAAAAGAAAAATGACAGGAATGTTTTCAAAAGAAATAAAGGCCATTAATTCTTATCAAGGAGAATTTATTGGATTGAAAGATTGGTGTATTTCTAGACAAAGATACTGGGGAGCCCCAATTCCAATGATTAATTGTCAAGATTGTGGTGATGTCGTTGATGAAAATTTTGTTGAATTGCCAAATCATTTGATACCGGATGTGGGCAATGCATTGGAAAAAGAAAAATCCTTCATGAAATGTGTATGCTCTTCTTGTGGAAAAGAAGCATTCAGATGCTCAGATACAATGGATACTTTTGTTCAATCATCTTGGTATTATCATTATTATATCACTAAATTTTTTGGTGCTCATCATGGTATTATTAAAAAAGAAACACAAATTGATTACTATGTGGGTGGTATTGAACATGCAACCATGCATTTGATTTATACCAGATTTTTTCATAAAGTATTGAGAGATTTTAATTATGTATCAACAGATGAACCTATTAAAAAATTGATAACCCAAGGCATGGTTTGTAAAAAATACATTAATCAAGAAGGAAAGCAAGTTAGTGCAAAAATGAGTAAATCTCTTGGTAATATTGTGGAGCCTGCTGATTATATTGAAAAATATGGATCTGATGCTTTGCAAATGTTCATCATGTTTGCAGCCCCACCTAATCAAAGCTTTGATTTTGATGACGCTGGCATTATTGGTTGTCATAGATTTTTGGATGATGTTTATCGATATTATTTTGAAGAAAATAAGGCAGAAAAAATTTATTCAGAAGATAAATGTCAAGAAACAATGAAAAAAATGCAAATAGAATTCGATAAAGAGTTTGAAACAAGATTCAATATGAATACTTTGATATCTAAATTGATGATAACATTTAAAATGATGAAAAAAACAAATTTCATCAATCAAAATATCAAATATGATTGTGAAAATATATTTATTAAATATTTGGAAGTTTTTGCGCCTAAAATTTCATTTTTTATAAAAAAAAATATTTTTTAAAATAAAACATTCATCTTGACTATTTTCATAGTTTAGAATAACCTATTGGGCGATATCAATAGGTTATTTTTCATGTCAAATAATATAAAAGAAATTCAAAAGATCAGTTTAATTTTTTCATTTTCAGAGTTATTATTTAACTCTTTAATTTTTATTTATACCATCAAATATTTTAAGCCAGAATATCTTTTTCTTTCATTGGCGTTTCAACATTTTGTTGGTTATTGGGGATTTATGACGAATCTTAAAAACTTAAGATTAAAAGAAGTCAGTTTAAGAAAAAATGTTCATCAGAAATGGAAAGATCTTTTGTTTTTAAAATTGAAAAATCAATATTATTTAAGCTTTTTTATTGTTTCATGGATTGGTATCTTAGCGGTTTTTTCTCCTCCATTATTGGCATTATTATTATTGAATATTATTGGCTTTGTTAGGGGACATTATTATTCATCAAAACAAATGATTGATTTATTTTTTATTAATAAAGAAGACCGATTTAAATATTTGGCAGGAATACAATTTATTACATTTGGTGTCAAAATATTGATGATGTCTGTCATTGTCGGTGTATTTCAATATTTTTCAATAGATTTCAAATTATTGATATTAATTAATTCCATCATGATGCTGTGTTTGCTATGGAGCGAAAGAAAAATTTTTACTTATAAGTTTCGATTAAAATTAGAATCTTTAGGTAAAATATATAATATGAAAAATGTCATGAAATTACCCGGCTTTAATAGTCTAAATGTAACATACTATATGATAGATGGCATATCAGTGATTTTGAAAATCACATTATTTTATGTCTTTCTAAGTCAAGCATTGAAGTCAGTATATGCTATTTCATATGTCGAATCATTTGTCACATTTATTTCTTTATTCTTATTGTTTTTTAAAATAAATAAATTCAGTGTGAAAATTGTTCATATTAATTATATTGTTTTCGCTATTTCTATTCTACAAATTATTTTATATTTAATGAATAAAAATGTTGTATTTTTATATTTGTATGTTTTGTTATTTTCTTTTATTAATCCTTTATTCGTTAATCAAAGAAATTACTTTATGATGAAATTATTGAATAATTCTACGACAAATGATTTAACACATGATAATTTAACAGGATACGATCAAGAGGTGAGATTTAGAGAGTTTATTTTTAATATGAGTAGAATTTGTACATTTATTGTTTTATTTTTATATCAAGTATTTACACCATCAATGCCTCCTGAAAATCTGGTTATGATGATGACTATCTTATTACTCATTGTCATTTTTATTGAGTTTTTATTTTTAAAGAAATTATTGAAAATTCATAAAAATAATTTATAATAAATAAAATGGAGTTTATGATATGAATTGGAATTATTATGATTTACGTAAAAGATTTGCAAATTTTGAATATCATCATGATACGATTCATGAGGGAAAACCTTTGGCAGATGATTTTCCAAATGCAATAGAAGTTGACTATGAAAGACCTTATTTTAATCCAAAAAATCAAGAAACTTTTGGAATTATTTCAAATTTTGAAGATTTAATGAAAAATTTAGGATATTCTCTTGAATTTGAACAATTCCAAAATGCAATGATTCTTAAAAATTTACAACCTGTTGACATATTAAATAAGATTGAATTATTTGTAGATTTTAGAGATGTCATCATTCAAAAAGATATCGATGGCGAAATATTTCAAAAAATTAAAAAAAATCCAATAAAATATGAAAATCCAAAAATATTCGTCAAGCATAGTTTATCAACATTAAAACAAACAACAGATGAATCTTTGTGCCAAAAAAATATTTACGGAAGAAATATTTTATATTATGTTAAAGACCCAGATGTGTTAAATTACATTTTGCAAAGAAATGAAAGATTTGAAAATCATATTGATTTATTTTCAATTGATGTGTTCAATTCTTCTGTTTTAAATTTTCAAAGAAATATAGATTGTTATAAAATATTATTGGAAAAAATGATAGCATTATCACCCGATGTGACAAATTTATTTTTTACAAAAATAAATTCATTTGGTAAAAATGCAACCGTACCTTTAACAGATTATTTTACAAGATTAAAAATAAATTCTGATGATAAAAATAATGATAGCATTTTAACTTCATTGAAAAAAGGCTTAGAGATAGTCAATTTAATAAAGAAAATAGATGCTCCTTTGGCATTTGAAATTAATACAATTTTATGTGATGAAAAATATATTGATATTATCAGTAATCATCAAAATAATTCTGCGTTTCATAAAAAATTTAAAATATTAATGGAAAACGAAATGATTCTTAACTCTTTAGATTCTTTCAATCAATCTGCGAAAAATAAAAAGCCAAAATTATAAAAATAATGGCATAAAATCACAATCATGATTTGCTTAAAATGAAAAAAATAGTAAAATAAATAAGTGTATTTATCAGAAAATAAATTATTTCATCTTGTTTAAATTTGATTATTTATTTTTTAAGTATAAAATCAATAAAAAAAGAGGTTGAATATGGCTTTGTGGAATAAAAATGGAGAGAAGTCATTTAATGCAAATGTACAACAGTTAATAGAGGAAATTAAAACCATTACTTATCAAGCAAGAGATGTAAAATCCAATGGGCTTAATGCTTTTCTGCAAATTGATAAAATGAATGAAAAAATAGAAATTCTAGATAATTATTTGGTTTCTAGTCCAGCAGCTTTGGATTATAAAACCCAAGCTTTGTTGCTCAGCATGAAAGATGAAAATAGACAACCACTCGATATAGCTAAATCATTAGCAGGTAGTTTCTTTACCGCAGATAATCAGTTTGGTAAAAAAACCATTGAGTATTTAACTGCGATTGAAGGAAAGTTAGATTCAAAAGATTTAACAGAAAAAGATGTGTTATCAGCTAAGAATAATTTAGCTTTTGTTGCTAATGTTGTACAAGTATATGTAACGGAAAATGACACAAAAATGGATTCCTCTCATTTGTCTTTTTTAAGAAAACTAGAAGGTCAAATGAGAGGACTTAATGACAGATTGTCTGAGCAATTTCCTGAACAAAAAAGTAATTTAACACAAGATGTATTTAACACAACAATGGATAAGTTTGGAGATGTTCAATTATTTATTTCTAAAACTGCTATTCAAAAAGTGGTCATTAATCAACAAGAAATTGAACATTTAATAAAATCTTCTACTGTTAATAAATTAGGAATTGAAGCAAGTTTAGCAGAAATGAAAGAAGTAAAAGGATTACTTTCATCAACCATAACAAGTTTTGAAAATGTCTTTCAATTTGATAAAGGGCTCATTGCTAGAATGGACAAGGATTTATTAAGTGGAATTGTATCTACGATGAATCAGCAAGCAGGCATAGTTGCAGCACAATATCCACAAGAGGAGTATGTTAATCAATTCATTCAAAAGAAAATTGACAAGTTTGCAAACTCTTTTGGTTTAACAATCGCTCCACCAGTTGCAGAAGTTCAAACACAAGTCATGAGTATCGAAGATTTTCAAATTTTACAAAAACAGGCTATAGAAGCTTTTAATCAAGAAAAAGATAGAAAAAAAGTATTGGGAGAAATTTTATCCATGCCAGTGAGTGAAAAACCAAATGATTTCCAGCCTACTCAAATCATGGCCGCACCTATTGGAGTCATTAAGGGTGATATACCAACGCCTAATTTATTAAAAATAGATGGTATCGAGGGACTGACTGTCATTGAAGATTTACCAAAAGTTAATTTTCATAAAGCATTGCCTCAAACTCATGTAATAGATTCTAAGCCTATGTCAGATCCTCAATTTGTTTTTGCAACATTAGATAATTTGATTGCTTTACAAGATTTGGAGATGATCCCCAAAGATAGAATCAAAGTGAAAGAAAGAAATCCTATATTTTCAAGAGAAAATGAAAGCGTTTTGGCCAATGTAGCTACAAATGCAGTTCAATATCAAGGTGGAGTGGATTTTGAGCCCACCAGCTCTTTTGGTAAAATGTCTATTATTCCTACAGAAAAAATGGATATTACAAAACCATTGACTTCCATAAAATTAGAAAATGAAAACTCAGAATTTCAAATCACTTCTATGCCATCAACATTAAGACATTTAATTATTAAAAGTCATGGTTTAAAATTAAAAAATAAAGATATATCGTCACAAGAAGATAAACCTGAGTTGACACAAACTGAAATTCAATTAAATGGCTTTGAGGGTGCTATGGCAAGAATACAAAAAACACGAGCCAAATTTGAAGCTGATAATCTCAATGCAAAAATTAAAGGATTAGTTATATAATCCATCAAGATATTGACATTATGGGTCTTATTCATATAATAAGATAAAGGAAATTTATGACAAAATTTTTTAGTTTTATATTGATGTTTTTATTTTATTTTTCAGTTCAAGCCGAAATGGTAAAAGAAAATATTCCAAATAAACCAACATCTGGAATAATTAAAAAAATAGATGGAAATAAATTAGTCATTAAACATGAGCGAATTGAACATTTAGATATGCCTGCAATGACCATGGTATTTAGAATGGATCAGTTTTTGAAAAATAAAAATGCTCAAGAGGTTGTCAATGTAAGAGATGATTTATTAAAAGCATTAAATACTCAACAAGAAATTGTTTTTGATACTGACCATCAATTTAATATAACAGAAATCAAAATTAAATCATGAAAATTGTTGTATTGGATTTAGAAAAAATTATTTTAGAATATAAAATACTATGGAAATTTAAAAGAGTTGTTTTAAAAAAAATACAATCTTGTGATATGATTTACTTTAAGGGGAATAAAATTCCAGAACGATTTTTTTCAATTTTAATGAAGCACATTTCTTCAGAAAAAATAATTGTGATTGATTCTATCAATTTTTTAAAAATTGTTCAAAAAAATCCATTTTTTCTTATCATTAACCATGATTTTGATATATCGTATTTAAAAATGAAAAATCTTGTTTATCATAAAAATTGTAGAGAGGTTTTTGTTGATTATTCTGGTAAATTTATAAAAAGATTATACTTTGATCTCCCAATATGCCCTATCATTTCAAATATTTATCAAGATAGGTCTCAATATTCATATAGGCATATTCATGAAGTTAAAAAATTATATGAATATCAAAAAAAATTGAAATATAGTATCCTTGATATCGATAAAAATATAAAAAGTTTAAATCAATTAATATCTAAAGATCCTTTTGTATTTGAAAATACAATTATCAAAGAAAATAAAACATATAATATCATCATGGGAATTATGGGAGATATTATTTGGAATAAATCATACGCGCATACAATTAAATATCATTTGAAAAATATATCAAACAAGCAATGTTCAAAATGTATACATCAAGAAGACTGCTCAGATATGTTTTTAGGTGTCTTTATTAAAAATAATCAATGTGTCAATTTTTCTAAAAAATTTTTTACATTTTCTTGAATGATTAAAATAGATAATTTTCTATGTTTCTAACACATAGTTTGATAATAAATGAAGTGTTATATAAAAAAAGAAAATTCAATGATTGATTTTTTATTTACTTCTGATAAAATTAAAAAATAACTTAAGAAAAGAGAGAAAAATGGCGTCTAGTTTATTTTTATTGTTGGATGATGTAAGTGTATATTTAAAAAATGCTTCAGTAGGATTTAAAAAAATTACTGCAATGGTTCCTGATGCTACAGCAGCAGGTTTAAAAAGTACTATCCCTGTTTTAGCAGATGATTTAGCATTGAATGCTGAACAAGTATCTGGATTACAAGCTAAGAGAGAATTACCTGTAGTAGCTGCTATTGCAAAAGGTTCTGCTAAGAATAAAGTTTATTTATTGGCTGGTATTTTAGGAGCATCCGTTGCGATGCCAGCATTGATAATCGGAGGATTAATTGCTGGTGGAGCATTTCTAGCATATGAGGGTGTTCATAAAGTCATGGAGAGTAAAGATGCTATTTTAACTTTTTTTAAAAAACCATTAATGTCAAAAGAAGAAAAACAGGAGCTGAAAAGAAAAGATGCTGAAGAAGCGTTGAAAAATTTACATGAATTTGCTTCCATGACCGATGAACAATTATTAGCAAAAGAAAAAGATAAAATTAAAACAAGCATTAAAACTGATTTGATTTTATCAGCAGAAATTTTGGTTATTTCTTTGGGTGCAATGTCTGGCTTAGGATTAGCAACACAAGCCATGTCCTTAGCTGCTGTAGCTGGTATCATGACCGTTGGCGTTTATGGCCTTGTCGCTGGTATTGTTAGATTAGATGACATGGGACTTAGATTGAAAAATTTAAAAGATGATGATTTAAAAAATGCAGCCGATGAAATGTTAAAAAAAGAAAGTTTTGAAAATAGTCCTAGATTAAAAAAAGTATTAGGTCCATTATTTGATCATGTGATTAAACCTGCAATTGGATTGGGTATGAAGGCAATCAATGAACCTGTGAATTTATTAAAAAAACCATTACAGGGCTTAGGCGGTGGAATGGTTAGCTCAATGCCTTATTTGATGCAAGGATTAACAATTGCTGGCACGATTGCCATGTTTGGTGTTGGTGGGGGCTTATTATTGCATAATATTCCCGCATTAGGTATACTTGGTCATGGATTTTTAAGTGGTGTGGCTGCTGCTGGATTGGTAGGTGCAGGTATTGTAGCAACTGAAAAAGCTGCTCATCCGTTGGTTGATAAATTCAAAGACAGTGAATTGATGAAATCTATTGCTGAGAAAGTTGAAGCATTTAAAAATTGGACAACTAAAGATATTGATAATGATAAAGAATTAGAGAAAAAATTAAAAGTTACCCCTGCTGAAAGAGAGATTCTTAATCATTATTTAGAAAGTGAAAAGAAATTTCAAGATAATATTCATTCTTTTTTAAAAGAAGATCAAAAATTAGCAGAATCTGTTAATTCATCAAAATTAAGAGAAATGGTAAGTGAACAACAACAAAAACCATCTGCTACAAAAGCACCTATTTTAGTTAAAATAGAGGAGGAAGCAAAATTATCAGAGACTATTATTAAACCAAACGTAGAAAAATTTTTAGATTTACAAGCTAAAGGCGCTCAGGATGAAACGGTATCAAAGCCAAGAGGATTTAAGCCATAAAAAAAGAGCGAAAGCTCTTTTTTTGTTGTTTAAATACAATAGATAATTTTCTATAAAATGATATAATGATAAAAATTCCAAGGATGTTTATGAAAATTCTCCACCGTCACTCATTTTTTTATTCAGTCATGGCGATGACTGTTATTTCATGGTTTTTTTGCATTAATCAACCAGAAAAGTTCATCATTGCATTTTCTGTGATTTTAACCATGCTAACTATTATGGGTATTTATGATCTATTGCAGACGAAAAAAAGTGTGTTGAGAAATTATCCAATTATTGGTCACATGAGGTATCTTATTGAGTCAATTAGACCAGAAATTAGACAATATCTTTTAGAAGATGATCATGAGCAACAACCTTTTTCAAGAGCACAAAGAAGTGTCGTTTATCAAAGAGCAAAAGGTGTATCTGATGTGACGCCTTTTGGTACAAAAGTGGATGTCCATAAGCCTAATCATGAGTATATGACTCATTCCATGTCTCCATCTGTTATCGATGGTCAAGATTTTCGTGTACTGGTTGGACAAGAAAGAAAACAGCCTGTCTCACTTTCAGTCTTTAATATTTCAGCCATGAGCTTTGGATCATTATCTGCCAATGCTATTCGTGCATTGAATAAAGGTGCTGCAATGGGAAATTTTGCTCATGATACAGGTGAGGGATCAATCTCATCTTATCATGAAGAGTTTTCAGGTGATTTGATTTGGGAGATTGGTTCAGGATATTTTGGTTGCCGTGATGAAAATGGTCAATTTAGTGAACAGAATTTCCAGCAAAAAGCACGAAAACCACAAGTGAAAATGATTGAGATTAAACTGTCTCAAGGCGCAAAGCCTGGGCATGGTGGCATGCTGCCTGCTTCAAAAATTACACCAGAAATTGCTCAAACCAGAGCAATTCCTCTTGGCGTGGATTGTATTTCTCCTGCTTCACACAGTGCCTTTAGCAATCCGAATGAATTGATTGATTTCGTACAAAAACTCAGAGATTTGTCTAATGATAAGCCTGTTGGTCTCAAACTGTGTATCGGGCATCAGTGGGAATTTCTTGCTATGGTTAAATCGATGATCGAAAAACAAATTTATCCTGACTTCATTGTGGTTGATGGTGCTGAGGGGGGAACAGGTGCTGCGCCTATGGAGTTTGCGGATCATATCGGAACACCATTACAAGAAGGGCTTTTATTTGTTCATAATACACTAAAAGGCTTTGGTATTCGAGATAAGATTAAAATAGGTGCAAGTGGTAAAATCATTTCAGCATTTGATATGGCTAGAACGTTTGCTCTTGGTGCAGATTGGTGTAACAGTGCCAGAGGTTTTTTGTTCAGTTTAGGCTGTATTCAAGGATTAACTTGTCATACAGGTAATTGTCCAACAGGTATTGCAACTCAAGACCCTGAGCGACAAAAAGCATTGGTTGTAGATGATAAAGCTAAAAGAGTATTTAATTTTCATAAAAATACATTGCATGCACTCAAAGAGTTATTGCAGTCTGCTGGTTTGACACATCCAAAGCAGTTAAAGTTACAGCATTTCAAAAAGAAAATCAATCCTCAGACTACGTTAAGTTTTGATGAAATTTATCAAGAAGTCGATGACCATCTTTTTTTGAAAGAGCATGATTATCAACCTGTAAAAAAATATTGGAATAAAGTAAAAACAGATTCTTTTAGTTGAAATAAATATATTTTTCAATGAAGATTTCATCTAGATGGTATTTAAAATAAATATATATTAACTTAAACGTAAAAAATGATTAATTTAAAAATTAAAACTGAAATTCTCTCTTTTTCTTGTGCTTTTCAAGATCATGCAACACTTTTAGATTTAGAAGATCTGATGTTCACTGTTGCGGGTCTTCATGAAATGAATCAAGGAAATAAAGAAGAGCATCTTTTTAATTTTATAATAAAAAGATCAAAAAATGCAAGAAGTTTATAATCAAGAAGAACTTAAAAATCATAGTATAGATTTGATTGATAATTATTATAAGAATTATGTGCATCGAATTTCATCACATTCATATCTTTTAGAACAGGAAGATTCTGTGGAGCAAGATTCTAATAGTGTTTTTATCAAAGATATTTTGCATGATTTAGAGCAAGGTATTTTATTTGAATATGACTTTGGAGCATCACATATGTTTAAAATTGAAACAGAAAAAATGACGCCAAAAAAATATTTAAAAGATATTTAAAAGAAATGAATGATAATTTTAATCATCAATTATTTATTGAGATTAATAAATCAATTGATATCATTCCTAGTAAAAAAATGAATAAAAAATAATTAAAAAAAGACCACATATGTGGTCTTTTTTTAGGATAAAATTTATTTAAATCTGACAGAAATAGTATAAGGAGACAAAGGACCATTATAATAAATTGGCTCTAAATAAATAACAATCGGTGTGCTTAAACCATTGGATAAATTTAATGTTTCATTACCGGCTGGTCCATTGGATATAGCTAATGTTGTTCCATTGTAATAAGCATACAAATCATAATCTCCTGTTGTTGTTGAAGATAAGATGACTTCAAAAGCTCTACCAGCAGGTACAGTCACTTTGAAATTATCTGTGTCAGTTGTGGATGAGAATATGCCATTGACTTGATTTAAATCTACTAAGTTTTGTGCTGCTGCTTGAGTATTATTCGGCTCTATCTCGTTGACAATGGTAAACGTTGTGCTTGGAGGAGTTGTAACACCACCACCTCCAGTTGTAGGAGGTACAAATGTACCCATTGCTGATTGAACTGCCCAATGAGCATTTAAAATACCAGTGCCACACTCATTGCAACCTAATGGAAAACCTCTGTATGAAGCAGTTTCTTTGAGTTTTGCTTCAACTTGATCAGGTGTCAATGTTGGATTTTTGGCTAACATCAAAGCAACTGTTCCAGCAACATGAGGAGTAGCCATTGATGTACCTCTATATGAAGCATAGCTGTCTAATTTAGGCGTTGTTGTACCTGTGTTTAATGTGGATAAGATATTATTTGTACCATCTCCTCCAGGAGCGGAAATATCAACTGCTGCGCCAAAGTTGGAGTATGAAGCAATGCCTCCTGTTCTTCCAACAGCACCTACGGTGATAACACCTTGGCAGCTCGCTGGTGTGTATAAAGATGCGTTACTTGCAGAATTTCCAGCAGCAACCACAATAACTGAGCCTCTTGATCTTGCAGAATTAACAGCATTTTGCATTGTTGTATCACATGCGCCTAATCCACCCAATGACAAGTTGATGACTTTTGCTGGGTTTGCATTAGCTGGAACACCAGTCACTGTACCACCAGAAGCCCAAACGATAGCATCAGAAATATCTGACATATATCCACCGCACCTACCTAATGCTCTAATCGGTACAACTTTTGCTCCATATGCAACTCCAGTAACACCTCTTGCATTGTTTGCAATTGCAGCAATAGTACCTGCGACATGTGTGCCATGCCATGTGCTGTTTTTAGCAGTAGATCCCGTTGCACAAAATCCAGCAGTTACCCAGTCACCTGGATCTAATGGGTCAGTATCTCTTAAGTTACCATCATTAGATGTTTTTGTATTGGCAATAAAATCATAACCACCCACTAAATTAGCAGATAAGTCAACGTGTCGTCTAATGCCTGTATCAATGACAGCAACTTTCACACCAGTGCCTGTTGTCTGGTCCCACGCTAAATTAGCACTGATACCAGCAGTAGTTTCAAACAAACTCCATTGTTGTGAATAATTGGTATCATTGGGAGTTAACATAGGCTCTAAAATTCTATCTGGCTCAATGTATTCAATGTTAGAATCGCTCGCTTTTAAATTATCCATCAAATCCTTTAATTCTTTTTTGCTTAAGAATTTATCAGATTGATATATTTTTTCACGATTATCTCTGTCTTTATGTTTTTTGACTTTTAAGCCTTTTCTATTTCCTGATACCTCTACATTGATATCAGATTGACTCATTTTGACTTGAGATACATCTTTGTATTTGATAATAAATCGATCAGTTGGTTTTTCTTCTTCAAACTTTGACGCCTTTTGAATATCTATTCTACTCATTGTCTTTTTGTTGTCATTAGCATACGATGGTGAAGCCACCAATGTTATTGCTAACACAATACTTGATAATAATATTTTTTTCATTTTTTCTCCTTAATTTAATAAATTTAAAATTGAATTTATCTCTACATTTGTAAGCTCAAACTCACCTATTTTTAAATCTTC
>JACCDV010599760.1_pt1 | contig 17191 bp, 19 predicted proteins | sample 7446131 | NCBI WGS metagenome assembly JACCDV01 (sample SAMN15323448, study PRJNA562643) | freshwater metagenome | isolation source: river surface water | place: USA:Blue River Watershed | collected 2017-08-17 | reverse complement strand
GTGTAGATGGTAGTGTAGATGGTAGTGTAGATGGTAGTGTAGATGGTAGTGTAGATGGTAGTGTAGATGGTAGTGTAGATGGTATTGTAGAAGAGAATATAGAGAGTAATCCAGAGGACATATTGATGAGTGTGGAGGGCGATGTAGTATAGCTGTTAGCTTGGTATATATAAATAGAGCATGTGTATAATATAGTCCCGAGTGAACTCCATTATTAGGCACTTATAATGTGTTAAATAAAAAGACATCCACAGTATAAGTAATTAGTAATGGAGTTCACCCACGACCAAGTTAAGTATACTATAACCCAAGCGCCACTAGCAGTCAAAATTGACTGTGTTGACTTCACATCACTTACTAATTATACTGTCACTATAGACCCTCGCAAATATGAATACATCAAGACATCAGAGCGACTATGTGCCATTCTTGTCGATGGATTCAAAGGTCAGCACAAAGAGTGCCAACTGCAGATAACTAAACTACTCGCAGCGGGTGGTATAGAACTCAATTTGAAGGTTAAAGGCTATATGTTCAAAGAGACCATAGTAGAAATGCTACGTGCGACTAATGGAACGACAGAAATACAGACTCTATCCAACAAGATTGATTGGCTAAATCAGAAGGTGGTACAGCAACAAACAGAGATCAGCGAACTACGTGGGCTAGTTACCAACATGCAAAAGTATATACCATGGCTACAATTATGGTATAACTGGATACCAGATGGCGGTCCTTACTCAGATAGGGCGTCACTGATCATAAACTCGTTTTATAGCGAGGTCAATAATGCCGGCTGTGTCATGCGGCAGCCGCCTGAATGCTCGCTGATAAAAATAACCGGCCGCTATATCACAGCAGTAACGGGCGAAATGATAGTCAATACAGATCAATACCCTAACTATCCAGTAGTCGACTTGCTAGTTTTACTAAACCCCAAGGAAATTATAATCAGCGGCAATATCGCGCCAAAAGGCAAACTACGATCTCTCATAGAAGAAGAGATATGGAACCTGAAGGGTCTGGAGAAAGTCACTGTTGCAACACCAATTTCGACTATAGGCGCCATTTGCTTACTACCCAATCTCGTGGAGTTAACCCTACACAAGTGTGGCAAGATAGTCGATCTCGAGAAGCTCGAGCAGGCGCGCGCCCTCAAAATCCTCAATGTAACAACCGATACCAAAAACCTACCCGCAAAGGCCAATTTCGTGGTTAACTATATTCAGTAACGACTGATCCCACGATCGAGCGCGCCAGAAACTAGTGGCAGCAGTGCTTTTTTTGCAAAAAAAGGATCATATATCGATACTGATTTTGTCGAGCAACTTGGCATATGCAGTTGGGTTAAGTTTGATAGTCCGCCAAATGCTATCCGCCAACAAACTATATGAAATATAGCCGCGATTGTCCTTGGTCGATAATACAGCAAGTCGTGTTTGTGTAACTGAGAGAAATGACTCTGCGAGTATATGCCGCCGATACTGTTCGAAGTTGGTGAACATGTGTTTAAAGTATAGTTCCTGTATTTCGTTGAATGAGTGGGTGCACCATTGTGCGCAGAGATCACTGAAGTTTTTTGCCTTTGATACTGTGAACCAGTCGATCGGGTACTTATACTCGACTATATACGGGCCGTTGTAATCAAGGGTGAGTATGTTCGGAATCTCTATTTGCTGTTCCAAGGTCATCGACTTGTAAAATCTCGCGAGCGGCAGTAAATACTGGTTAGCATTGTAATCAACAATTTGATAAGGAAGAGTATGACTACGAACAAACCGGACAATAGACGTCTGGCGCGAGGACTCTCTAGCCACATTCATGCACTTGTCGACATACTCTTGCACCACACCCAATGGGAGTGTGTCAATAAGCCACAGCCAATGTTTGCAGACTCGGCAAATGCTATCACATAGTGTCTGCGCCAGTACTAGCCGTAAAACATCATCAGGTAAGGTATACATGGCAACCTATAACTGTTATTGGTACTTATTGACCCTTGTACTTCAATTTTGTAAAGACTATCATACCTACTATACCTACTATACCACATCATAAAAAACTATATCTCGAGACTGATTTCCCTTAGTAGTGGCACGCTGGGTCCATCGTAAACCAGTTTCCAGATTGCCTGTACACATAAGTTACGCATTACTCCATAGGTATCAGATTTGCTAGCATCGAACCACTTAGTTCTTATACTCTGAGTTGCGACCCACGGATATTTGATTACAATATACCGCCGATACTGTTCGTACCTGAGGAACATTGATGTAAAGTACGCTTCAAAGGTCGACATGTATGGGTATGCTCTGTCCATCAGCTTCCAGTGGTCACTGTGTACTTGTTTTCGAACGACTGACCAATCAATAGGATATCTGTATCCGACGATGTATAGGTTCCCCCAGTACCGTTGCAGTATGTTAGGTATTGTTATTTGCTGTTCTAAGGTCATCATTTTATAGAGTCTCGCAGGTGGTATCATATATCTAGGTATATCCTTGCGGCCCATGTTATTGATATCTGCAATGTGTTTATTGACATACTCTCGTACTACGTCTGGCTGAAGTGAATCGATAAGTCGCAGCCAATATTTACAGACTCGACAAGTGTTATCACATAGCACTCGCGCAAGTACCAGTCGTATAATTTCCTGTGGTAGGTCGTTCATATATATGAAATAATGGTCGACCAATTCAATTTTGTATAGCAAGGAGTATCGGCTTCACAGTGAGACGAGGGGCGATCAGTTATGTCTCACTATTAAATACGAACTGGTCGCTGCCTAGCCGCGCAGTGAGCTGGGGCCGATTAGTCATGTTGCGCCGCCGTCTAGTTACGGCCGAGCGCGGCCAGTACTTCCTTTCCCCATCTATATAAAATTGAATTGCTAGGCCAGTAGTATATACATTTATGGACGGCTGTATGAATCGCCGACACCTACTTCATTGTTATACGCATGACAAGAGTATATTTACTAAGATCAATCTCGGGTATATGGACGAGCAATATGTAAAAATACAGACATTTACCAAGGGCGACTCTATCATACAGCTGATCTACGCCGATACTGTTAAGCTATCGAAAAAGGACCCTGCAGGGCGGATAGTCGATGAAATAGTAGTTAGTAATTACGACGAGACGTTGAGTATGTTAAGCATGCTCGGGTATACATGTACTGCATATGTGGAAAAGCTGCGAGATACATACCTTTATAAACGAGCCAAGATCCACATCGATCGCTATCCGGGAATGCCGCCGATAATTGAGATGGAGGCCGCCAGCCGCGCATTAATAAGCACAGTAGCGCGCGAACTCGAGCTAAATCCAGAGTCCGAGATGCCTTTGAATAAGCTCTACTACTTGATATATGGTATACAAGTTGACTTGTCGGAGCTCACCTTTGGAACTGCGGGTAAGTTATATGAGTTTGTGGCCCGCAACCACAACGGGTTTTGCATCATTCTGGACTGGCAGTTAAACCGCATTACTCATATGTAATGCCGCAGTTTATCGTTTTTTTGATATCTTGGCGCATATATTACGCATCTTACCAAGAGTATACCCCGGCGCATCACAACCACGAGGTACCAAGTAAGTCTCGTCGCGCCTCATATTTGACTCATACTATCTCATGTGATTCCTCCCATCTATTCGTCGCTTATATAATGAGCATCCCCGAGAGTGCAATCCAGCGGTTTATCATCGCAACGGCGATCAAAAAACGTATAGTCGAGTGAAGCACTAGTATACTGCGGGATATATTCTGCGACGCTGATAAGATAGGACGTTATAACAAGTTTATCATGTACTTTATAGGATGGGACCTCGATATGCGACCTTAGTAGGTAACATATACAAGCTGGTGCAAACTAGCTCGTCGTTCAAACCAAACATAGAGCGGCTGCTTGATATACAGCTTAGTAGTTAGAGTGATCGGAGTAGCTTCGGCTGGATAGCCACGACATATATAAAATTGAAATCGACCGTTGTAGTATAAAAATGAATGCACTAAGGCGAATTAGTACTAAATCACGTAAGTTTGGCAAGTTATGTCTCAAAAAGGCACAACCAACCAAACCGAAACACGATGAGAACCCTCTAGTTCCGGATTCTGAACCCCAAAGTTCAGAGTCTTCGAACTCCAAGACGGATATCATAGTGGATCGATTTACTTGGAATGGACAAATGCGATAACTACTTTATATTTTTTCCTTGTCAAGGCTATATCTGCTACATATCCCCGCTGCGCACATTACTATACCATTCTGAGAAAATTGAAATTGTAGACCTTACAGAGCATCAATACATGACTCTCTCAATCAAAATCCAAAACGTCAACGACGACCGCAATACTCCCGCTACACTGCCGAAATATGCCTTATCGCAGCGGATAGAAAGTATCATCGGAGATGGCGAACTTACTGACATTATTGCACTAAATGAGATCAGTATCAATAACCTAGACATGATCGCCCGACACCTGTCGCGCCGCGGATATAGTCATCGTAAAATGGCCTACGCGCCGAACCAAGTACCGGACAGATCGTTCTACCATGTACTTGCATGGAACCTATCCAAGAAGGAAAACTATGAGGTCGTTGAAGTAGTCACTCGTTGGTTCACGGCTACCCCTGCAGTCTCGCTAGTCCCCGAGACACGCGTAAAAGACCCTATCCTCATGGAATATAAGGAACAGTTCGAGAAGGGAACACTCTGTGTCATTATCAAGAATAGAGATACTGGCAAGCACTTGATCCTCTCAATGAACCATTTCGGACTTATGCGCCCCGGGCAGGACAAGCAGTATACAAACAAGTGCGCGCAGATACTCGCGGAGGAGTTTGCACATCTGCGCGGCCGGTATCGTGATGCCGCAGTTATCGCCGCTGGTGATTTCAACGCGTTCACTGAAAGTACACATATACCACAGCTATGTCATCTTGCGGATTTATATGATATCACCCCTGTAGGTGACACTTTCTGTAATTACCCATGGGACCTGGGAATAATGCGACCGGAAACTAAGGACAGAATTCTAGCCGCTCGCACACGGTTGGAAAAGCTAACTGGCGCCGATTATGTGTCGGAATGTATCCGGACTCTTGCTGATCTTTATGGTGGGCCACTCAAGGGACCACTTGATAAGGTATTGGTAAGTAAAGATATACAGGATTGCGAAGTGCGCCACGCGATCGATTTCTCTAATATCACCCTAGCTTACTACAGCGAAGTACCGTTTGCACCGTCGGATCATTCTGGGTTCATCGTCACTGTCATGTTCTAGTCAGTGACATAGTTTTTTTGGATTGGGGAGCTATGATGGCCGGCGAGCGAGTCCCGGGCTAGAACTTTGGAAAAAAATCATATAATGGCGCTGGGCCAATTGACACGCGCCAATAACTCTGGGAATATATGAGTTATCATGTCCTTAAACGCTCCTAAGTCCAGAGTGCATCGGCCTATCGTGTATAATGTCGGCGTCACTGACGAACCAGACTTAGGCGTAGTATGATTCAGTATAACATGCTTCCGACCGATGATGAATGTGACACACTCGTGCGAGTAACTGTACTCTGAGCATACAAGGAACGACGTTATCATATATATGTGGACGCTCGGACTGTGAATCACTACATAGTTGTCAATCATCTTGCGAGTATCGGCGAGGATATCGAAGCAGTCAGCGACCAGCGCCGAGCACCTTTTGGGACAATCGGACATACATCGGGGCACGCCGTCTACAGCCTTACTATATATCTGCCCAGTTAATTCTTTGCGGGCTACCACGCGGATGTACTTTATACAGACCTTGTTAAACGCCGGATTTACATACATAAGCTGCCGCAGTGTATGTAGGTCGTTTGCGGCGGCCAGACATTTCACGATTAGGTCGATTATCTCCGGAAGTATAACTAAGTATAGAGAGTATGATAAGTATGAAGGATGTACCATATTCGATAGTGTGGTGGTGTGGGGTGAGGTAGTCAATATATGAGACGAGATATCCGACATACAGTCCTTATTCTATATATGAGAGATACTGAAGATCAATTTTATATTGTCAGTGGGCCGCGCGATGTGTGACATAGGAGGTTATATATATTGTGATTCTCACTGAAAAATTGAATGCATAAGTACCAAAGGCATATATACTCCGCGCGACTTTCTCCCTTAATGAATATACTTAATAACGATTGCCTAGTTGCTATCCTTACTACGCGTTTCACATATCGGGAGCAATACCTATTGGCATGCGTGTGTAGGCGCTGGTATAACCTAATAACGAGAGGGCCAGATACATTTTCAATGATAACCACGATCAGTCCGCTCATGAGTACTATCCATAATACTCCTCTACCAGAGCGATATAACAAAGTCATAGATATGTTATACTTGCTAGCTAACTCTCATTACCGCGTACTATTTATTGTACCCCCTACGAGGGCTCTTCGTAATGCTGTAATACGAATGTGCTCCCGTTTGTATGAACAGAACGGTGATGATTGGCCTGTGCACAAACCGCTCAATACTGCCATTTTGGCAATGTGCGCCAAATTAGATAACTACCTGATATTTCACCCTAACTATTGGAAGCTTACTCAGCGGCGTAATCCTGTTGAACCTGCCGATGTGGACCTAGATATGTACCAATCTATATTCGGGTAGTGTTTTTTATGACCCTGCCGTTGGTCGGCGGCAGCGCCCCCACAATCTAGCCGCGGTCTACGGGCCCGGGTGAACATGAGCGCTAGGGGACAGGGCTCATAGTGCCGAGCACTGTACATTATGAGTTTATCCCAGGCCGCAGTACTCTCGGCCCAACACTTTGCATACCTGAGTACCCCGCACTACAAAATTGAAAAAACGAACCATACCGTATATATACACTTCCATGAACTACATACTGAATTCTCAACACTCCGATCAAGTGCTGGCAGCGGCCATTATATATCTGGTACTCTTCGTCTTTGGCATCGGGGCGCTCATATACACAGGCGGGCAGGTCGACGGCCATACTTGGATACCCAAACCGACAGTGCTGAACATACTCGCTGTGTGCTATGTATTCCTGGTCTACATTGTGGGGCCGATCGTGGTGTTCTGCATCTGTGTTGTAATTAGTATCTGGGAGTACTATCACTTGCAAAGTGATGAAACTGCGCCATTATTGGAATGATACCTTGGCGCTGGCTACTTTATTACTGGCAGATTACTTGCCGCGCGCCTATTTTTTTGCTGCCGCTAAGCCGGCGATGCCGCCAGTAAGCCAGTATTATCGACCGCGATTGCATCCTTCCCCTTACTACGCGCCAAATGCTATATAGTCTTAAGCACCGCGGCCGTAATCAGTGACGCGCAGCTCATATATTGCTATCAAAATTGATCCAGTATATCTACTATATATCTGCCTACCACATGAACACTCTCCCAAACGAGTTACTTCCTGAAATACTTATGTACTTTGCAACGAGCATGTTGCTTGTGTGTAAGAAGTGGCGCGAGGTAATCATGAGCCTACCTCAAGACATTATCCAGCGACAGGTACAGTCCTTGCTCGATGACAATACAAACAGAATGCACACCCCGATGATTACCATTGCGGACATACCTGCGTCGTTATATCGATCCATGAATATTGACCAACAGATAGCAATCCCCAACCGAATTAGTGTGGCGACATGCCGGCTACATATATCTACATACAAATACCCAATGAAATGGGCGAGGGTATACCGCCATATATCGTGTAACTATACCAACTCAGATACCATTGTGCAGAGCGATATAGGCCCATATGCGCTCCAGTTATTCAAGAACTATGAGCAATTCCGGCGCTACATGTTTAACAAGTTCCCAATAGAGAGTTCGAGCGCCATACATAATAAGCTGAGATGTGGGTCAATGCATCAGGCCGCTGAACACCTTTGGTCATACTACGAAACCGATAGTAAATACGCATGTATAATCATGTTTATCATCAGAGTTTCGATCGATACAGGTTGTTGGTGAGCGCCAGACATCAGAGAACGCGCCCAGAGGAGGACGGATCGTCTTTTTTTGAATTGCATATTTAACGCAAGCTACTAACTCAATATGTCCTATGAAGACCCCAAGTAGTGAACAGCTCTGTATCATAGACGCAATCGCAACTAGTAATGTGATCATCGATTCAGTGGCTGGCAGTGGCAAGACGACTACTATCTTGCACATCGCGGCTAGATACCGGTCCAATATCCTTGTGCTGACATACAATGCGCGCCTGAAGTTTGAAACACGAGAGCGCGCGGAAGCACTCGGCCTAGACATTGACGTATATACATACCATGCTTTTGCATACAGGTTCATCGCGAACACTTGCTATACAGACGTCGAGATCATAAAATTCATAGAGTCCGGCGCAGACCTCGACTGCTCAGTGTACGATATTATAATCATTGACGAGGCGCAAGATATGACAGAAACATACTACAGACTGGCGCAGAAGATCATCGCTAAATCACCCAAGGCACGGCTCGCGATATTCGGCGACAAGTTCCAGAACATCTACCGATTTGCGCGCGCTGACTGCCGGTTCATTATCATGGCCGACCTCCTATACAAGAACGCGTTCCCATGGGCGCGCCACAGCTTGAACACCAGCTATCGACTCACTCGGCAGAACGCGGCGTTCGTTAACTGTATACTAGGTATTGATCGGCTGCACGCGGTCAAGGACGGCCCAAAACCGCGCTATGTCATATTTGACGCGTTTAATAGGATGACAGAGATCATAAACGAGATCATCAACTTACGTAGAAGCGGGGAATGCGAGAACGAGGATATCTTTGTATTGGCACCTTCCGTTCGCTCACGACCGGCGCTTGACAACAATGAAGCCGCACACAGGCGGGAAAGTCCCATAAAGATATTGGCAAATGAGCTAAGCAAGCTAAACAAAAGGACCGACATAGAAGAGGGAAAGCCATATCTTGTCTACCTGCCAACTAGCGATGAACAGCGGCTAGACGAGGACCTGATGAAGAATAAGATCGTGTTCTCTTCGTTCCATCAAAGTAAAGGTCTCGAGCGCAAACACGTAATCATTGTAGGATTTGATGAATCATATGCAAAGTTCTACAACCGCGACGAGTCTAACGACATCTGCAGTAACGCAATGTACGTCGCCCTAACTCGCTCTACCCACACCATGACTATATACCACCACTACGAACAGCTGCCGCTACCATATGTATTTATGGACAAGATCAAACATCTAGCTGAAGTAATTGGTCCGGAGCCACTGCGCCGCGCAGATACCAAAGACAAAATGCGCTCACTGTCGGTCAGTGAGCTATGCCGCCAGCTATCGCCCGATGTCATTATAGACTGCATGAAGTATGTGAATGCTAAAGTGCTCCGGCGGGAGACGCCTATCCAAATCCCTTGCAAGTCCGAGCAGACGACCAAGCCCGATGCCAATGGTAACACTGTCGCGTACTATGAAGAGGTTGCGACAATTAACGGCGCGGCAATAACAATGTACTGTGAGTGGCTCTACTTAGACCAAATAACAGTGTACGACAACGGATATCGCACAGTCAAACCGCTGGCCAGCAGACAGGTTAAGAGAGTGTCCTGGAGAGATATATATGATCAGCCGACTATCCCTGAGATCTTGTATGTGGCCAATCACTCACTAGCAAACAGAGACGGGTTGTACTATAGATGTATGCAGGTCAGAGAATACAACTGGCTGTCTAACGCGAAGTTCTATAGGCTGTTTGATAGGTTAGTTAACGAGATTAACTATCATAATCCGGCCTTTGAGGTTGAGCTATCTGGCGAGGTTATGAATAAGACGATATGTGGCGCGGCGGACATTATTGTACAAGACCGCCTGTATGAAATAAAGACCGTCAGTGAACTCGCGCCAGAACACTACTTGCAGCTCGCGCTGTATATGTTTTGCATAAAACAGTCATACGCGCACCACCCTTACGCAACACAATCCACCTTCCGGGACGTGCGACACTACCTTCTGTATAATGTTCGTGGAGACGAACTAATTGAGTTAGATATGGATTTGCCTGCGCTTGAGGCGATTGCAACGCGGCTAGTATGCAATAAAATACATCCAAAGGCCACTCAGTCGGACGCGGATTTCCTGCGAGAGATGACAAATGACCACGCGCCGTTAGTTCATAAATGCACGTATTGCAAGGAATTTGCCGAACAACTGGAAAAAAAGACTGAGGCAGATAGTAAGTAACAAGAGTGGACGTATACTGACTGTGCTATATCGTCCGCCCTCGAGCTACCTTATTCTGTCTTATTTCGCGGCTAGTCCATTATCTAGCGCGACCACTACGTCGTAGATATCATTATACAGCTTTATACCATCGCCGGACGTTTGTATCTTAAATACCTTTTCGGATATGAACTCGACCATAGGCTTTGATCCAGTAGTATATCTCTGCAGATACATCTCCAGATTGCTCCACAAATCGACTGCACACGACGTCGTGTGTATCTTACACACCTGTTTAGTATAGCCCTCCGCAATCACTTTACTAGTGATGTGGCCGATGTTCTTTGTCTGGTTCCAGAATACGATCATTACGACGTGATTATACGGCGTTGAGAGTTCCGCGGCGTATATGCAGAATACTGTTCGTCCGTCGACGGATTGGCTTGACAGTGTCTGCTGAATCTGCGTTCTATTGAAATTCCGCCTGCGCACTATCGGGCACCTGATCGCATAGCTTAATTTGTTAGTTTCCTGCATGAGATGGGTTACATTTTCCTTCAGTACTTGGATTGGGGGACTTAGTCGAGGTTCCTGCGCTGCAATCTGCGTATATATGCGGTCAATGCATACAAGGTATCTCTGTATCTCAGTCACTGAGTCCTTGATCGATAGCTGTTGGGATGGACTGGGCTCCATATTGTATGGACCACCGAGTAGAAATTCAATTTTGGTAGCTATAGGACGGCGCACGGTGATGAGGCCGGCCATGTCGACAACGTCCAGCTATCATACTCCGGGAACTTTACATAGAAGTTCTGCACCATTGCAGCGAATGCATCCGGATCGACATCTGAGAAGCTTATAGTTAGTATTATGAGGTCTATATTACGTATTCTGATCTTGAATGGCGTGTCGCTCACATATGCCTCAATCTCGGTGACAATCAGCGGCAGGCGCTGCGCGGCGTGACTCATGGTACTGAAGTAGAAAGTGATCCGCGGCGAGTACTTGCTCATGGTATTGAAATTAGATATACAGTGTCGATATACTAACTATACATAACTGTACACAACTCTATATAACTCTCCAAACCTAATGGTGTCAGAAGTGAATACAATTGTAGCGATCGGCGGGTTAGTTGTCCTCGGGCTTGGTATATTGATAGGTCTCGGTCTATGTTGCGCGATATCCTACAAAAACAAGTGCGGGATATATGCCCCGCGACCGTCACAACTAGAGCGCATTATTTAGGCCCACTCGTCCACTGCCTATTTTTTGCTATAAATACATGTGGCGCCTAGGATACTCTCTGTAAACAAAAGACCTCACAGATTACCATGGCACAACATCTCGGAGAAGTAAACCAGTTGATATTTGATAGACCTGCGCCTGTTGAGTTGTATACACTACTCATAGCTATTCTCAACAACATAACTGATATACAGTGGGGATGGAAAGCTACAAGATACAGTGTCAAGTATATAACCTCGATCGAGTTCCCCATTAAGATCGGCGCGAGATATATAGATACTGGCGCCGAATTAAGCGAGGTAACAACCAAACTACCAAAACTTGATATCTTCATCATAAACAAGTCACCAGAGGCCTTCGCCAGCAAGAATATGTGGGCCGAAGCTATCATTGTAGAGATCCGGCCGCAGTTATTAGGGCACACAGGGCGGATCGATGATGAACCCGCCCGCACGGCAGTAATTGACAAACTTACTAGCCGACAGCCACGCGGCGAGTACGCTGTAATGCTCGCCGAGGCTATTAAATCACCCGCGCCAGATGATGAGACCATAAAGACCTATGATGTGTGGCTAGATGACTGCCTACGAAATCAAGAGAAAAAATAAGCACACAGATGTGATCGGGACATATGATTTGTACATTCTCTGTGCTTATCTTATGTCAAAGTCATGCTCGCTAGATGCATAGTGACAGACGTCAGACCCAACTTTAGATATCAAGAAGTGCTCGATTATGTCAATGTTCGGCGCCGTTCGCGGCCCAGCACGGATGGTCGGCAGGCACGCGCGGCACCTAGCGCACCAGTCGTATTTTTTTAGTAGTACCGTGCTGTTATTCAGGCCGCCAGCTAGCTCGATGTACTGCGCGACACCATTGCCATAATGGCAGTTGATCATGTATGGGTTCCATGGATTTCTGATCTGGCGGCTCTTGAGTGTTGTAATATCTGGCGCTCGCCACCGAGGTATTCTTTCTGTGTACTGTTTCCACTCACGAATAACACCGTTGTCATACTGAGTGATCATCGTCGCATATATCCATTCCCCGTGGTACTTACCTTCTACTGTTATAAACCCGATTACTGCCTCACTCTTGAAGGCATTGGTACATAAGCATCTATATGTATTCTGGGTAGTCATCCCAAATGACAACATATCGACATATCGGCTGCTCAGCATATATAGTATCTTGTAACAGACATAGGTATTGCTAAATACATGGCTCGAGCTATCCATAGGTATATAATAAGGCTACACTATATCTATATATAGTACCATGCGGTCCCTTGATGTCCTGAGCCTATGGCATTCTATCAAATTGAAATTGTATCATCCATATATATATACAATGTCGCAAACGATCGACAAGTGTCCAGTATGTACTGCCCCGAGGTCATCAATTATCTGCGGTATGTTTGATGGCGGTAGTTTATGTTGTACTAAGTGTGGAAGCTTCTTCCACGTTTGTAAGTTTGCGATACAATTCGGCAGTCCTGGGCCCGATTTATGCGCCATTTGTAAACCTAATAGTGGCGCCCGCTTGATACAATGCAACAGCTCAAAGTAAGCCAAGATCCTCGCGAGGGCTTATTTTTTTTGAGGGGTGCGGCGAGGTAGCTTTCATATGACTGACCCTATTACTTGCGCCTATACCTTATAACTACCACACGCCCTATTACTGACACACATATACCCTACTGCTACCACATCTATACTTCGTCACTGCCTATCCGCAATCTATTATAAAATTGATTTCCTGATGCTAGAACCATATAACTCAATGCAAACACCACTAGAGATATTGAAAGAAACACTCCAATATGATCGTGTCGGCCGCAAGCTATTGGGCCATAGTATCATACTGTCTGACGCGGAAACTAAGCTTATGGAGGTTAGTGTCGATCCAAAGTTATACACACTGCCCAAGGTTGCCCTCGGCCAGAAACGATGGCTATATGAAGCGCCCACGATCTCTAGCCGCGCGCCGATCACGTTCCGCGACAAATCCACCTTTCGAGACAGGTTCGCAATGCAGTTCGGCTTCAATCTTCGTGATTTCGACAATGTATTAGTTGCCGGCGGCTCGATATATAGCGTATTATGTGGGGCGCCAGTAGTCGACTTCGACCTGTTTATATATGGACTAGATGTTACAACTGCCACGCAGCGAGTGTACCAGTTAATATATCATTTCCTGCAATCTGGGGATAAAGTAACGATCGTCAACTCGGCCAGATGTACTACGGTTGTTGTTCGCAATATCAAGATCCAGATCATTCATCGACTCTATAAGAGTGTCGCAGAGGTACTGTACGGGTTTGACATCTCGAGCTGTGCGGCTGGTTATGATGGCCGCAGAGTATATTTCACAGCTCTTGCAAGGTATAGTTTCGAGTATATGTGCAATGTGATAGATCTCACTCGGCGCTCGACAACGTATGAACAGCGCCTGATGAAGTACCAAGCGCGCGGGTTCAGCATTGTTATGTTAGATCTTGATATGTCCAAGGTACATAGTGAATATTTAGCGTACGGAGTATTAGAGCTATGTTGTCTACCACATATGCCATTTAAGTATAGTAATCTTGCATTCAATGAGTTTACTCTTGATGTATTCATTGCCGCGCCGCCAGCTGATGACTCCGACTACGAACAGTTTCATGCGCGCAGCAGTGTATCTGACTCCAATATCAAGCCAAAACATCTGCGGGATACAACTAAGTATCGATTTATAATCAGGGCTATATACCGCGAGAAAGTAGTCGATGTCGTGCGGCCTAATTGGCTAGTGATTGATCCTGGGACGCAAGAGAATGGCTCGCTGAAACCATGTGTTATGACGAAACAAGAGTGGTATGGCAAGTATCACTCGTAACTGAGATAGGTCTATTTTTTGCATGCGAGAAGCAGGTGCTACATCGCTTGTCCGGATTTACTAACCATTATCCTCCGCTACTCTCCGGCCCCCCACGCTAATACCTCATCAAATCCTCATCAAATCCTCAACCTAGCCAAATACCCCCTCTCTCTTTATCGATAAGGTATCGACTGCTCACTGGTCTCCTCTCAAGTTCCTCCCGCTCGATCGAAAAAAAGGGTCGGCGCTTAGATTCTGGGGCTGTCATCGGACAAATTCAGAGTCTGTTTTACATGAGTCGTGTATGACTTTTGTTTACTACCTGTGCGCGACTCGTATAGCTTTTTTGACTCAGTTATTAACTCAGACGCCCGCGCGTTACTTATATCCAGAGTCTTTGCAATTTGCGCGCCACTTACATGCGCACGTTGTGCATACCATATAGCCATTAACTGACCATCATTGAGATCGATCTTGTTCCTTTCGGACTTTGATACATTTGGTGCCCAGTCCTTGAACGTTCTTTCCAGTCGGGATACTTCGCTATGTATCTTTGGTCTGGCCGCGCGCAACACCTTCTTTCGTTCATATAGCTCTCTGATTGGCGGAGATACTGCGATAAATGCCGGGCTAGTTACCTGCGCGCTATCTGGTATAAATTGAGGTTCTGCAACAGGGTCGTTACATCCCGTATCACATACTATATTATACTCCATATCATACTCAGTGCTGCTCTCAGCGGTACTATCTATGTATGTATCGGGACTTTTCCGCTCGCGGATGTTCTCCATAATGCTGTTGATATGATCACTGTATATAGCTGTTTGCAGATCACTCATTGCTTAATATATATTACCTTCCGGAATTCAATTTTCAACTAGGTATTGATAGGCGGCGAGCACTTTTTGATAGTATCTTAGCAGTCTTCTAGTCGTAGATATGCCGCATTGTGCTCGATCACATTTAAGCCCTGCGCAGTGTTCATTGCGGCCAGTTCGGGTGTAAACGGCAGTGGGTCATTATGAAACACTTTGCGCTCTGCAGGTATATACCTGTTTACCGCCTCGCGCTGGTCATCAGTAAGTGATTGACGACTCGGTAGTACACTCTTCAGCCGCCTAGCTATCGAGCCCGCTGACGAACACTGGGCAAAGCATATGATTAGGATATCACCAGTAGTTATAGTCTCTGCCTTTGGTGATTTACGAAAGCACGCAAGGACTACCCCGAGGATTGGATTAAAGTATTCATACAAGCTATTCGGCGCGCGGCGTTTATCTGCCAATATGAATGGTACAGATAGCATATTTTCGGCTGTCTCGCGCAAAGTCTTCGCCCAGCTACCTCCATGTTTACAAGTGGTACATTGTGGAGTTCTATTCATTATATCAACTATGTAATACTTATGTATATGTCGGCGTGGGCATTTGGCAGCTAGTGTGCCAGAGTCATATACGAATCCTTTTTCATCGCGCAATGGGATAAGCGGCGGTAGTATCTTTGCAGCTACCATATCGATAGTTATAGATGGCGCGCCCGAACTAGAAGAATCTGTATGTTTGCCCATTATATTATCCAGATCTGCAGCATCAAGTAAATTAGGCAGACCGGTATCTCCAGTCGAGCTTGCTATATCATATATCATATCTGCTTCCGGTACTGTATCAGTGGAGCTCGCAGTCGAGCCCCAGTATTGTATTACTTTCGGCATAGTCGCTAGCTTTGAAATGTTTCGTAAGTCGTCATATATACTGCTTGTCATTCTATGTATTTATAGAGAGTAGTGGCGCGTTTATAGAGATGATGGCGTGTTTATAGAGATGGCAGTGCGTTTTGTCTAAAAAAATAATGCCGCGCTCACTACCTTATTCTGATAGATCTGTTTGCTCGGGCTCGTCGGCGCATATCCGCCCACTGATGGTAGTTGCCTTACTTGTATTGATCCATTTACTTAGTCCAGGTGAATATGTATGCGTCATGCGACTAAATATGATATCCGTTGGCAGTATTGATACTGCATATTGACATCCTCTGTCAAGGAACTTGACAATAATTACTAGTCCTCCATAGTGTATTGTGCCAAGCTTAGACATAAAGTTAGTTAAGGTCACGTGGTACTGGCGGACGCGCGTTCGCTTAGTTTTATAAAACATCCACGCTCTATAGTTAACATCGGAGTCATCAGGGTCATTATATAAGAATATAGTATGAAGTGAGAGGTCCCGCAAAGACAAAGAGTCACATGATATATTCGCAGGATCCGCATTGGTGAAGATGTGCTTCTCTACAAAGTGTCTATGAAGCTTATGGTCGCTAAACTGTAAGCAGTGCACAAAATCCATATACATATCCTCTATCGTCGATATCTCTTACAAACAGCGATTCATTTTTATAATTTATGTAAGCCCGCTCTCTGCCTTTGCTCGTATAGCTACTAGTTCTTACACTAGCCAGAGGTCGCGGCTCTATTGGCTAGGCGGCCAGTATCATTTGAATGAGTAGGAGGGCCGATTGCGCGCGGGCGGGGCCTCACTCGCGGTCACCTGGTGCCACGTATGGGTAAGACAGTAGCTCGAATATATGCGCCTCACTAGTAACTGGGATCAGCTTGAGCCCTCCGGATTTTTGAACTTTATATAACCCGGCTTGGTTGAGCCGATAGCCCTTTGCCTTTGCCGTCCCCCGCATCTTAGTGTTAAATGTATAGCTCCCGGTAAAGTACAACAGCGCCGCATAGTAACTAGCAAACGCTATATTGAGTATATCTACCTGGCGAACAATACCTATATATCTATACAAGAATGTCAGTCTCTCCGGCCCACTACTAAGTGTCGCCACATAGTTACTATC
>JACCDV011142198.1_pt1 | contig 17192 bp, 20 predicted proteins | sample 7446131 | NCBI WGS metagenome assembly JACCDV01 (sample SAMN15323448, study PRJNA562643) | freshwater metagenome | isolation source: river surface water | place: USA:Blue River Watershed | collected 2017-08-17 | reverse complement strand
CGAAAACAATTTTTTCAAGATATCGAAGATAAAAATCAATTTGATTTAATTTATTTTGATGCTTTCGGATTTCCATTACAACCTGAATTGTGGAGCGATGTTATTTTTAAGAAAATGTATGAAGCACTTTTACCAAATGGCGTATTAGTAACATATGCTTGTCGTTCTTCAATAAAAAATGCGATGTTAAGTGTTGGGTTTTCAATTGAAAAGCTGCCCGGAGCTCCAGGAAAACGTGAAATGTTACGAGCTACTAAAAAAGCATAATTTTAACCATTAAATAGTAAATTAATAAAATTTTAGCATTTTTTTTAACAACTAAAACGTTTTCGTAATGTTTTTTTATTTATCTTTAAAATAAGTTCTTATCCCAAGTTTAACCTTTTATCGAGAAAAAGTATGCCTAGACCTATGTTTTCTTACACCAAGTCAATTTTGGAGCGAGTAAGTTTTGATTCAAAATTATTTTGTAAAGAATTAGAGAAAGCTGTTAGAATTTTACTTCCTTATGAAATAGAGCAGTTAAGAGATTGGCTTCTTCAGTTTACAAAAGAGAAACCAGAGTTACGTCAATGTTTAATTTATATAAAATAATAAAAGTCCCATTGGGACTTTTTTTTATTTTAATTTAGGACTAATAATTTCGACATTATTAAAAGCAATTGCGCCTCTTACAACACCTGAAATTACATCTCGTAAAGCATTAATTATATGTATTTTTAATTCGTTTTTTGGATAAATTAAACTTACTTCTCGAGCTGGTTTAGGATCTTTAAATGGTTTTAATTTCTGTTTATTTTTTTCATTCAAATCTAAAGTATGCAAATAAGGTAAAAGTGTAATTCCTAAACCTTCATCAGCCAATTTGATAAGTGTTTCAAAACTTCCACTTTCTAATTGAAAATGATTATCAGCAATGTATTTATTGTTTTTACATAAATTTAGGATTCCATTTCTAAAGCAATGCCCATCTTGTAGTAATAAGATTCTATCTAAATCTAATTCAGAAATTTCAATTTCTTTTTTATCTAATGAAGTATGATTATCTGGTAAATAGGCAACAAATGGTTCGTAATATAAAACGATTTCTTTTAAATTTTCTTCCTCAAGTGGTGTAGCTGCAATGGCACAATCTAAATGACCATTTTTTAATTTTTTTATAATTTCCTCGGTAGTTTGTTCTTCAATAATTAAATTAACTTTTGGATATTTTTTAATGAAATTATTCAAAAACATAGGAAGTAATGTTGGCATTACTGTTGGGATAATCCCAACTTTAAATTCTCCACCAATATAACCTTTTTGTTGATCTACTATGTCTTTAATTCTTCCTGCTTCATTAACGATGTTTTTAGCTTGATTCACAATTTTTTCGCCAACTTCAGTTAAAAAAATAGGCTTTTTGCTTCTATCAAAAATCAAAACATCTAATTCATCTTCAAGTTTTTGAATTTGCATACTCAAAGTAGGTTGAGTAACAAAACATTTCTCGGCTGCTAAAGTGAAATTTTTATATTCAGCAACAGCTAAAACATAATATAATTGTGTAATAGTCATTTTTATTGATAAATTTTATACAAATATAAAAACTATAAATTATACTTATAAATTAATTGTAATTTATTTTGTAAATTTATAGAACAAATAAATACACATATTATGAAAGTAAATAGTTTAGGGTTACCAGTAAAAGAGTCAGAAGTTTTAGTTAATCAATTAAATGTTTTATTGTCCAATTTTCAAGTGTATTATCAAAATTTACGAGGCTTACATTGGAATATTAGAGGAAAGCGTTTTTTTGATTTACATTTAAAATTTGAAGAATTATACAATGATAGTCAATTGAAAATTGATTTAATTGCAGAGCGAGTACTTACTTTAGGAGGAGTTCCATTACATACTTTTTCTGATTACATCGAAAATAGTACTTTAAAGGCCGGAAATAATATTTCTAAAGATACCGAGGCCATTCAATTGATACTTGATTCTATTGTAGTTTTATTACAATTAGAGCGAGATATTCTTGCAAAATCTGGAGAAATAAATGATGAAGGTACCAATTCAATGATTAGCGATTTTATTACAGAACAAGAGAAAACCAATTGGATGCTGCGCGCTTGGTTAGAACAAGAAATTTAAAAAGATTTTCAAAGCTGTAATTTTTACAGCTTTTTTTATGATTGGGTATAAAATTTCATATAAAAAATATTTATATTTGTTATATGAAATTTTTATCTGTAATCTTTATGTTATTCTTTATGGCCTTTTTGGCTACACCTACTGTTGTGGGAATGATTGACAAAGAAACAGATACTTCTTTTTTATATAGCGTAAGTGAAGAGGAAGAACATCAATCATCATTCAGTATTTTTGAATCGATTCAGACTTCTCATATTTCAAATTTTAATTTTTTTATTGAAAGTATTTCAAAACTTAATTTTTTAGTAAGTATTGATTTGAGTTTTGATAATTTAGCCCATCAAATTTTTTCGCCACCTCCAAATTATATGTAATTCATTTTTAAGTCTTTTTTGAGTCAAGTTTAATGTAATTAAATATAATTTTATGAGTAATCATTCTTTGTTTTCCAATGTAAGAGGAGATCTTGCATCTGGTTTGGTTGTGTTTTTAGTTGCTTTACCTTTGTGTTTAGGTATCGCATTGGCATCTGGAGTTCCTTTGTTTTCAGGAATTGTTTCAGGTGTGGTTGGAGGAATTGTTGTTGGGTTTCTGAGTAATTCCGCATTAAGTGTTTCCGGACCAGCAGCGGGTTTAACTGCTATTGTTTTTGCTGCAATTTCAGTACTAGGTAGTTTTGAAGTTTTTTTAGCTGCTGTAATTGTGGCTGGATTTATCCAAATAGTATTAGGCTTTTTAAAAGCAGGTAGTTTTTCAAATTATTTTCCAACGAGTGTTATTGAAGGCATGTTGGCTGCTATTGGAATCATTATCATATTAAAACAAATTCCACATGCTTTTGGTCATGATATAGATAATGAAGGAGATTTTTTCTTCATAGAAAAATCAGGTCATACCACTTTTGATACTTTGTTTGAAACCATAAACTATATTCATAGTGGCGCTATGATAATCGCGCTTATGTCATTAGTTATTTTAATTTTTTGGGAAAAATCACCATTTCTTAAAAGAATTAAAGTAATTCCAGGCGCTTTAGTTGTGGTATTTTTGAGTGTTTTATTAAATGAATTTTTTATTCAAACAGAATCAAGCTTTGCTATTGTTACCCAGAATCATTTGGTTAATTTACCTTCGATAAATGAAATTAGAACTAGTTTTGTTTTACCCAATTTTTCTCAACTATTTACTTGGGATTTTATATTAATTTCTTTTACAATTGCTATTGTGGCTTCAATTGAAACGTTATTATGTATTGAAGCTACAGATAAATTAGATCCATACAAAAGATTTACTGATACCAATAGAGAATTAAAAGCGCAAGGAGTTGGAAATATCATTAGTGGTTTACTAGGTGGTTTACCAATGACATCCGTTGTTGTTCGTTCCTCTGCCAATATAAATTCTGATGGAAAAACAAAATTAGCCACTATTTTTCATGGTGTACTATTAATATCTTTTGCTCTAACAATTCCATTTATTTTAAATAAAATACCATTGGCAACATTAGCAGCAATATTAATAATGGTAGGATATAAATTGGCTAAACCTAGCGTTTTTATTCATTTATGGAAAAGTGGATTTTCTCAATTTATCCCTTTTTTAGTTACCGTAATTGCTGTAGTTGGAATTGATTTATTAAAAGGAGTTGGTATAGGATTATTTGTAAGTGTATTGTTTATTTTATATCAAAATTTAAAGATTGCTTACTCCTTTAAAAAAGAATCATTTCATGATGGAGATGTTATGACAATAAAATTAGCACAAGAGGTTTCATTTCTAAATAAAGCTGCTATAAAAAATACTTTACGATCTATTCCTGAAAATTCTAAATTAACTATTGACGCAACCCAAACGAATTACATTGATTTTGACGTGGTGGAATTAATTAAGGATTTTATGAATGTTCAAGCAATTGATAAAAATATTCACTTAACATTAAAAGGTTTTAAAGATTACTATAACCTTGATAATGTAAATTTCAATAATGTAATAATAGAAAAAAATAACACAGATAATTAATTAAAATACAATGAGCGATTTTTATAAAAAAATATTAGAAAATAATAAAAAATGGGTTGAAAAGAAGTTAGAGTTAAACCCAGACTATTTTAATAATTTGGCAGAAGGACAACGTCCACCATTATTATGGATTGGATGTTCTGATAGTAGAGTTCCTGCGAATGAAATAATAGGAGCAGAGCCAGGAGAAGTTTTCGTACATAGAAATATTGCAAACATGGTGGTTCATTCAGATATGAATATGTTAAGTGTTTTAGATTATGCAGTAAATGCATTAAAAGTGAAACACGTAATCGTTTGTGGTCATTATGGTTGTGGTGGAATAAAAGCTGCTATGGGAAATAATTCAATTGGTATTATTGATAATTGGATTCGCCATATAAAAGACGTTTATCGTTTTCATCAACATGAATTAGATAATATAGAAAATGAAAATGAGCGTTTTAATAAATTTGTTGAAGTGAATGTAAAAGAGCAAGTCCTAGATTTAGCTAAAACTTCAATTGTTCAAAATGCATGGAATAATGGTCAAGAATTATCTATCCATGGTTGGGTGTACGGTTTAAATTCGGGTTACGTTACTGATTTAGGATTGAATTTTAGTAGTGATAAAGATTTAGACCAAGTTTATCAGTTAAAGTTTTAAAGTTATTTAATTAATAAATCATATTTTTTCAATAAACCAGCTACATTATCTCTAGAAAATACAGCTCGTTTTAGCTTGTTCTTTTCTGGATCAATAATAAAATCATAGCTAGTAGAAAAATCGGTTTTATTGGCTGTTGTTCCAATAAATACAGCATGTCGTAGATTGCAGTTGTCAAATAAAGCTTCCGTTAAGTCGCTTTCCATAAAGTCAACTGCAATCATACTACAATTTATGAATTGTATTTTTTTAAGTTTTAAACTGTAAAATTGTGCATAATCAAGAAGGCTGTCTTTAAAATGAAATTCATAAATTATTTGATCGGTCATAGCAAAATTTACTGATGTAAAATCACATTTTGTAAACCAAACATTTCGTAAAGAAACATGATTTATTTTAGTTCCTTTAAAGTTACAATTTATAAAATTGCAATCAATAAAGGCAACTGCAACAAAGAAACTTGAAGTGAAATCACAATTTGTAAAGGTGCAATTTTCATATTCTTTGTATTTAATATCATGCTCTAAAAAAGTGATATCCGAAATATTTTGATCAAATAAATAATCTGTACTCATAGCTGTTTTATTTTAAAATCCCTCAAAAACGCCTAAACCAAATAAGGCAAAATCATATTTTACAGGATCGTTTGGGTCTAATTTTCTTAAATTTTCGTCTAATTCTACAACTGCTTTTGCATCGTTCTGTTTGCGTGTTAATAAATCTAATTTTCTTGCCACATTTCCAGAATGTACATCAAGTGGGCATGAAAGTAACGAAGGAGAAATGCTTTTCCAAATTCCCAAATCAACACCTTTATTGTCTTTTCTAACCATCCAACGCAAATACATGTTGATTCTTTTTGCAGCCGAACCAATTAATGGATCCGAAATATGTTTTTCGGTTCGAGTTTCGTGCGGAATTTCGAAAAATAATTGCTTAAATTCTGAAATTGTATGTTGCATTGTTGGATTTTGTTTAGAAAAAACAGTTTCTAATCCACCATGATTGTTGTAAATGTGTTGCAATCCTTTAACAAAACCCACAAAATCATTTCCATTAAAAGTACGATGAACAAAACGTTCTAATGTTTCCAATTGCGATTCTGAATGATTCATAACAAAATCGTATGGCGAATTTCCCATTAAATCCATCATTTTTTTTGCGTTGTTAATAATCATTTTTCGATTTCCCCAAGCAATTGTTGCCGCTAAAAAACCCGAGATTTCAATATCTTCTTTTAAAGTATATAAATGAGGAATTTGTATAGGATCGCTTTCTATAAAGTTTGGATTGTTATATAATGCTACCTTTTCTTCTAAAAAATCTTTTAATTCATTCCTATTCATCATTCATTTTTTTACTGTAAAATCCATCATTAATATCACTTGTTCTTTGCTGCGGGTAAAAAGAATAAAAGTCTAATAATTTTTTATTAACACAAGGTAAATTTCCATTTGCGGTTTCATATAAATTAGGAAGATTTGGACTGTAAAATTTTATATTTCTTTTTTGTATTTCCTCAATTTTTACATTTTTATATTTTGAAATGGGCTCTGGTTTTATAAGTTGACTAAATTGAAATTTAGAATGATTTGAAATCGATTTTACATCATAAACAATTGATAAAATTAATAAAACTGAAGAAAAAAAAAGTAATACGAAGTTTGATATTAGTCGTTTATTGGATAATAATTGATGTATAATTACAGAACTCAAAAAGATAAATGTTGGTAAGAAAAATCGATATTGAGGAGAATTTAATAACAAGAAAATAAAATGAATTACAAGTATTACATATACCAATTTAAGTTTTGAGTTCTTTCTATAAAATGGAGTAAATGGCGTAATTACAATTAGTAAAATAGTCCCTAAATTAAAGATTCTATTTATTCCATTTAATTGAATCCAATAGGTTAATTTTTGAAAAATGGAGTAACTACTATGTATTGAAGCGTTTGAAGCATAGCCCAAATTGTTTATGTTTTTATACATGTAGTTTACACTTTCAGCAGGTAGTTTCCAATCTAAATTAAAATCAATAATACTGAGTGGAAACAAAGGATATCCTGTTATAATACTATTTTTTATTATCCAAACGGAGCCAAAAATAAAACTTGTAATAATGAAAAACAGTGTTGCCTTATTTTCCTTCCATAAGATATAAAAAGCAAGTAAAAGTAACGGAATTACAGTTAGTTTTATGAATATCAGAAAAATGATAAAAAGCAATAAAGCTTTCTTATTTTCCGATTGAAGTTCTGTAAAGATAAATTCATAAAAAATAACAGAAGTGATAACCAAAATAGGCAAATCGGGAGAAGGCGAATCAATAAATTGATAATAAAATATTAAAAATAAACTATTTACAATTATAAAGGGATTTGATTGTAGTCTATATTTTTCAATAAAATAATAAAAGCCAACAATCAAAATGAAACCATTTATATCGTTAAGGTTGTAGTTTAAAAATGAAAAATTATTGGCACTTTGTAGTACATGCCAAAACGAACATTGAGCCAAAAACGGATGAACATTGGCTAAACCTTTAACATATCCATATTCATTTAGCCATTTTATTGTTTGTATGTAATAAGTCTCATTATCAAAAATACTGGGTAATTGTGCAGATTTGAGGGCTGTTACTACCACAAAAAATAGAAAAATAATCTTGAATTTTAAGCTAAAGTTGTCAAAAAAAGAGCTGAAAAATGGAAGTATTTTATTTTTTACATAAAAACTTGAGATTACTATCAATAGCAAGTTAATAATAAAAAAAGTTGCATCTATTTTGTAGAAAAAAGCAAAAATGGAAGCAAAAAGTGTTTGAAAAATTACTCCATATAATAGAATAAAAGCCTTATTGTTTGATAAATTTAGTTGTTCTTTTAGTATGATTCCAGGAATTGAAATCATATACAGCAGTGCTATCCAACTAAATAAAATTATAATCATTATTCTATAATTAATCCATCTTTCATTACTAATTTTCTATCTGCCATATTGGCTAATTCTTCATTATGGGTTACGATGACAAAAGTTTGATTTAATTCTTCGCGAAGTTTAAAAAATAATTCATGCAACATTTTTGCCGATTGGGTATCTAAATTTCCAGAAGGTTCGTCTGCAAAAATTACGGCCGGTTTGTTTATTAAAGCTCTTGCAACTGCCACACGTTGTTGTTCTCCGCCTGATAGTTCGCTGGGTTTGTGATGCGTTCTTTCTGCTAAACCTAAATGGGTAAGTAATTTTTTAGCTTCGTTTTCTACTTCTTTTTTGTTTCGGTTGGCAATAAATCCAGGAATGCAAACATTTTCTAAAGCTGTAAATTCAGGCAATAATTGATGAAACTGAAAAATAAAACCCAAATGCTGATTTCTAAATTTAGAAAGATCTTTGTCTTTTAAGTTTAAAACAGATGAACCATTGATTTCTAAAACGGTATCATTTTGTTTTGAAGGTAAGTCTAAAGTGCCTAAAATTTGAAGTAAGGTCGTTTTACCAGCACCCGAAGCTCCTACTATAGAAACGATTTCTCCTTTTTTTATGTGTAGATTCACTCCTTTTAATACATGAAGTGAATCGTAATATTTATGTAGATTTTTAGCTGTAATCATAACCGAACATTTCTACAAAGAAACAAAGATTTTTGGCTAATAAAAAAACTATTCTACATCTATTCATGTATCTCAAATAATAAAGTTTAGTTAAATTCGTTTTTATGTTTAATTTTTGTGTAAATTTGTTAAACAAAATAACCAATAGCATTTATGAGAAATACAATTAAAGGGTTATCATTGGTTTTAAGTTTGATTTTTAGTTCGTGTACAGCTAAAGAAAAACCAGTAGTAAAAGAAGAATTTAAAGAACCTGTTAAAACAAAAGTGAAAGAAGGTATGGAAGTTGCAACATTTGCCGGAGGCTGTTTTTGGTGTACCGAAGCGGTTTTCTTAGAGATAAAAGGAGTTGAAAAAGTAGTTTCGGGATATATTGGTGGAAAAACGGTTAATCCTACCTATAAAGACATTTGTACTGGTGAAACAGGTCATGCTGAAGCGATTCAAATTACATTCAATCCAAATGAAGTGGCGTATGAAGATTTGTTAGAAGTTTTCTTTGGAACACACGATCCAACAACATTAAATCGCCAAGGTGCAGATGTAGGAACGCAATACAGAAGTGAAATTTTCTATCATTCTGAAGCGCAAAAAATAAAAGCAGAAAACTACATTCAATTGTTAGAAAAAGAAAAATTGTACGATAAAAAGATTGTAACAAAAGTTTCTTCGGCAACCGTATTTTATCCTGCTGAAGACTATCATCAAAATTATTACAACCAAAACTCAAGTCAAGGTTATTGCCAAATGGTGATTGCACCGAAATTAGAAAAATTGCGCAAATATTATAAATCGAAATTAAAATAGAAGGGAAAAATTGCTATGAACACTACTATTGAAAAAGAAATATTCGACATTATCGGTGATAATCACCAAATGACATCGGTTGAAACGCCGTTACGACCAGATGCTTTTTATAAATCAGATGCCGAAAAAATGGAAGTTATTGAACACCATTTTGAAATCATCATGAAAGAATTAGGTTTAGATTTAACTGATGATAGTTTACAAGGAACGCCGCATCGTGTGGCAAAAATGTTTGTGCAAGAAATTTTTTCGGGATTGAATCCAGCGAATAAGCCAAAGATTTCGGTTTTTGATAATTCGTATCAGTATGATAAAATGTTGGTTGAGGCAAATATTAGCTTCAATTCTACTTGCGAGCATCACTTTTTACCGATTGTTGGAAAAGCGCACATTGGTTACGTTTCTTCTGGAAAAGTAATTGGTTTATCAAAACTAAATCGTATTGTTGATTATTATGCTAAGCGTCCACAAGTACAAGAGCGTATGATTATGCAAATTTTCAACGAACTAAAATCGGTTTTAGAAACGGATAATGTGATTGTGGTGATGGAAGCAACGCATTTGTGTGTTTCGAGTCGTGGAATTAAAGATGAGAGCAGTTATACTTCAACTTTACAATATGGTGGAGTTTTTAATCAGAAAGAATTCCGTGATGATTTCTACAAAATGATTCACAAAGAGTAATTAAAATTCGGCATTAATTTTGCAGTATAGTTTACATGATCGATGTGAACAAAATAAGTAAAGAGTCTTTTGCAAAAGAAGTAGGAACTAATAATAAAGTTCAGATGTTAGTTTTGAGCTTATTATTTGATACTATTGGAATGTTATCCTATACAATTCCTGTTTTAGCTGAATTTTCAGATGTTATTTGGGCTCCAATAGCCTCATTTTTGTTGTTTAAAATGTATAAAGGAACAACTGGTAAATTGGTTGCAATATTCGGATTTATTGAGGAATTATTTTATTTACAGATGTAATTCCAACATTTACAATAGCTTGGTTTTACACTTATGTAGTTAAAAAGGATAGTAAATAAAAAAAGTGAGTTCAAATATTTTTGGACTCACTTTTTTTATAAAACCTAATAAGCTTTATTTTTCTTTTTTATATAAAATTGCATTATTGGTAAATTTATCAATTTGGATTTTTGATTCTCCTAATAGTTCAATTTCACTTTTTCCTGAAGCCGTTAAAATAAGAGAATTAGAAACATTGATAAAACATTTAGCATAGTTTTCACTCAATAACTCTAAATCAGAAATAACAAGTTTTTTAGCAGTTAGTAAAGAATTATTATCTAATCTTATTTTAGCATTTTTAGCATTTCCTTCAATTTCAGCTTTACTTTTTTGATACATATCTAATTTTAATTCATTTGAATTAATCAAAGCTCTTAATTCAGAATTCTTACTTAATTCTACAGAAGTATTATCAGATTTTACATTGATTTCTGCTTCAGATTTATCATTTAAAATTAAGGCAAAATAATTTGATTTTACATTTAAAAATGATTTTGAATTGTCATAATTCTTTATGGTAATATTTTCTAATTCTAAATCAGCTAAAGCATGAATAATACTTTCATTTTTTGCAGTTACTAAAACTAGTTCCGAAGTGTAATTTATTCTAACTGCAAATTTTTTAGCACCTGAAACATCTCTTAGCGATGTAACTTTTAAAGTTCCACCTGCAACTTCATAATTGATGATTTCATGAAGATTGTCATCTGCTTCAATTTCTATTGAAGGTTTTTCTGATTTAACAAGAAAGACTTCAAAATTGTCATTAATTTCAATATTTTCAAAAGATGGAATCTCTTTAACTGAAACCGTTACAATTTTAGAACCTTTTATTTTTTCTTTTTTCTGAGAAAAGGAGAATGTAGTAAACAGCAAAAGTGCTAATAGTAAAGATAATTTATTTGTCATTTTATGAAGATTTGATATCACAAACATACACAAAATTTATTCCAATTTATAAATTTTAAGGATACGAAATTAGTTTTAAAGAAATTATGTAAATAAAAAAAGCATCAGTTATTACTGATGCTTAGAATTTATATTAGTGAATCGATAAAACTTATTATCAAAGTAAAAACAAATTCTACGACTTGAATTATTAGCTTAATCATGAGGGTTGAATTTTAGTTTGTATTTGTAAAATTATAAAATGCTTAAAATAAAGCTGTTAATTATATACTAATTATTTGTTAATTAGTTAAAGCTCACACTTCCCCCTGAAGATTCTTCTTTTATTATTTTTTTAGGTTCTTTACTGTAACTAATAGAACTTCCACTTGAGGCTTTAGCATTTAATAATAAAATAGGATTTACCATTGTACTACTTCCGCTGCTTGTTTGAGATGTAATTTCATTAGCTGCAAGTTCTTTCGCATTAATCGTGCTACCACTAGAAGAATCTGTTTCTAATGCCAATGCTTTACCGCTAATTTTTATTTCACTTCCGCTTGAAGATTCGCAACTAATTTTTTCAAATTCTAGTTCTCCATTAATTGTACTGCCACTACTTGTTTTTATTTTTAATTGAGTTCCAGTAAGTTTTTTAATTGTTTTAATTGTGGCACCACTTGAAGTTTCTAAACCTTCTACAGCTTGCGTTTTTACTCTAACAATTGCATTTTCCATAGTGTTGATATTGCCATCAATTTTTACGATTAATGTGCCATTTTCAACTTTAGTTATTACATACTTCATTAAGTTATCATCAATTTCAACTTCAACATCAGTGGTTGAACCTTGTTCAAGAATTACTTCAATTCCGGTACTTGCTGATATTTTTGTAAAAGGTGCATCGATATTTCTTTTCTCCATTATTACATTACCACTTCCTTCAATCCCGTTAATTAAATTGAAATTACCATTACAAGATGCCAATGAAATAGTAAGTAAGGCTACAATTAATTTTAATGTTGTTTTCATAATGTTTTAGTTTTAGTTAGTTCGATTACTTTTTATTTTTAGCTTCTTGATACACTTTTTTGTCAACTTCATCAGCTTTTATAATGTATTCCTCTTTTTTAGTAACCAACCCTTTTTCTTCTGTATTTACCACTTTTTTTACTAGTACTCCATTTTCATCATAATAAATAGTAGCTGAAGTATCACCTGTATCCACTTTTATACTTAAATCATTGTTACTTTCAGATTCTGAACAGTTTAAACATTTAATTTTGTCTGAATCTACCTGGAAAACAGGATTTTTAGTATCGTACTCATTTTCGTCGAAAAAGTCATAATCGCTTCTGTCATAATTGCTGTAGCTTTCGTCGGTTTGGAAGAGGGTTCCTTTTGGTAAGTACAAATAGATTTCTACTTCTTGACCTCTGAATTTATTTTCCACAGCAGTTAACAAATAATTATCTAAAACGATGGTGTTTCCTTCAATTTTGTAATTATATTTGATTTTTTCTGCTCTTTTCTTAGCTTGTGAAGTCGATTTTCCATTGGCTAATTTTTCAATAAGCATGTATGGAGTTGCTTCATCAGTATACTTAATTTCGATAGAAACATTATTTGAATAAATAATTTCGTTGTCGCCTTCATCTTGCGTTATTTTGAAATCATGGTCTCTATATATGCTTTTTGAATAAAAATCATTATTCTTAAATTTTATTTTTAAAGTATCGTTAGGAGCAATTGTAATCACCTCTTTTTGAACCGATTTTCCTTCAAATGCTAATTGAGAAGCCTCATTAATTCCTAATGAAATGATTATTCCAACTGCTATTAGCCAAACAGCTAGTAAACTGTATTTTACATAGTTTCCAAGAGATCTTAAGTTGTTAACCATTAATTTTAATCCTAACATCAATAAGAAAAATAACGGAATGCCAAATCCTAATAAAAGTAATAATCCTTGAGCCCATAGTGGAGTTTCCAATCCAATAGGAGTTTGAATATTATTCAATATGTAATTATCAGGCATTGTAGATGAAAATATCATAATGATGCTAGTAATAACAATGGCAATTAAAGCTATTCCTGAGAAAAAGATGATGAAAGATCCAACTAACTTAGCAAATACTTTAAAAATTGTTGCAATAACTTCTTCAATAGTAGATCCTATCCTTGTAGCACCCGATTTTGCTGAATTAGCGATTTTTTCATGATCGATATTACTAAACTTTGAAGCAATATCGTCAAAACCTTCCTTTACTTTTTTTTCGATATTTGATATGGTTATCGGTTCTCCTCTCATTTCTAGTTTCTGAGTTGTTGTAACCGCTTCTGGAACTAAAATCCATAATACGATGTAAACAAATAACCCAGTACCAAATCCAAAGAATAAAATCACCATTATGATACGTAACCATAAAGTATCTATTCCTAAGTAGTGACCTAAACCAGCCATTACACCACCAAGCATTCCATTTTCTTTATCACGATACAATCTTTTTGTTGGATAATAGAAATTAGTTGAAGAAGAAGAGCTAGATTGATATATTGATTTCTCGTCATCAATTTTGTAATCTTCTGGTTGTCCCATGATTGAAATTACTTCTTCAATTTCAGATAATCCCACAACTTGTTTGTCGTTTTTTAATCGCTCTTGGAAAAGTTCGGCGATACGACTTTCTATATCTTTCATGATTTCGTCTCTTCCATCAGGCGAAAGTGAACGTTTCACCGCATCAAAATAACGCGATAATTTTTGATAGGCATCTTCATCAATGTGAAAGAAAAAACCTCCTAAATTTATACTTATTGTTTTGTTCATGACCTTTAGTTTTGACTTGTTATTATGTTTACTGCATCTGATAATTCTTTCCAGGTGCCATTTAATTCTTGTAAAAATTCTTTCCCTTCATCGGTTAAACCGTAATATTTTCTTGGTGGTCCCGATGTTGATTCTTCCCAACGATAATTTAACAATCCATCGTTTTTTAGCCTTGTTAGTAGTGGGTAGACCGTGCCTTCCACCACTAGTAATTTAGCATTTTTTAGCGTATCTAGTATTTCGGAAGTGTAGGCATCTTTTTCTTTTAAGACAGATAAGATACAGAATTCCAAAACACCTTTTCGCATTTGTGCTTTAGTGTTTTCAATGTTCATAATTCCCCTTGTTTTTTTTAATTAGACTGTTCATTTTTTGATTCTTTTTGCTTGCGCAGTGATTGATTTGATTATTGAAAATTAGATTACCTATTATTTTCTTATACAAAGATAAGTCTAAAAGCAGGTATTATGTTACACATAGTACTAATGTTTAACATAAATTTAACAAACAAAAGAATAGTAGGAATGCATAGTATTTTTTGTATTTTTACAACAAAATCAATAGAATATGCAGTTTACACCTTCAAAATTAAATGCTTTTATGTTCTTTAAGTTACCTTCTGCTTTTTGGAGTGGGGTAAGAGTAAAATCAATTTCGCCAGAAGTTTGTGCGGTTACTGTCAAGCACCGCTGGTTCAATCAGAATCCTTTTAACTCCATGTATTTTGCTGTGCAAGCTATGGCTGCCGAGTTTACGACAGGTGCTTTGGTTATGTTTCAAATTAAGCAAAGTGGAAAAAGTATATCAATGTTAGTCGCTCAAAATAAAAGTGTATATACAAAAAAAGCAACGGGAAGAATTACGTTTACATGCAATCAAGGTGATTTAATAAAAGAAACGATTCAAAAGGCAATTGATACTAATGAAGGACAAACCATTTGGTTAACTTCTATTGGTAAAAATGAAAAAAGTGAACAAGTTTCAGAAATGCAATTCGAATGGACTATTAAAGTAAGAGGCTAAAATTTTGAGTTTGGAGTTCAGAGTTTGGAGTAAATAGTTTTGAGTTTTGAGTAAATAGTTTTAAGTCTAGTGTTTAGATTATAAGTTTTAACTTTACTTTTCCCAACTCCCAACTCCCAACTTCCAACTTCCATCTCCCATCTTCCATCTCCCAACATAAAACTATTCCTAAACATAAGTTAATTTACTTTCATTATTAATTTTTTGATAGTAAATTTGAGGAAAAGGAAAAGAAGATGACGGTTTTAATTACAGGTGCTACGGGGTTAGTGGGGCAAGAATTAGTAAATTTATTACTTCAAAATGGATTTACAGTTCATTATTTGTCAACTTCGAAATCAAAACTAGTTTCGCAAAATAATTACAAAGGCTTTTATTGGAATCCAAAAACATCCGAATTCGATATAAATGCTTTAACAGATGTTGAAGTTATTGTTCATTTGGCTGGAGCAAGTGTTGCAAAAAAATGGACTCCATCTTACAAACAGGAAATTATTGAAAGTAGAGTGCTTTCTACACGATTACTTTATAATGCAATTCAAAAAAATCCGCATCAAGTAAAACAAATTGTTTCGGCTTCTGCTATTGGAATTTATCCAAACGATTTAACTTATATTTATCATGAATCCGATACTAAAGTTGATGATTCTTTTTTAGGGAATGTAGTGCAACAATGGGAACAGGAAGTAAATCAATTTGAAAAGCTGAATATTAAAGTAGCTAAAATTAGAATAGGTATAGTGCTGGCAAAAAACGGCGGTGCACTACAAGAAATGGTAAAGCCAATCAAAATGGGAGTTGGAGCAGCTTTTGGTTCGGGATTGCAATATCAATCTTGGATTCATATTCAAGATTTGGTGGGAATATTTCATTTTGTGATTCAAAATCAGCTTTCAGGAATTTTTAATGGTGTTGCGCCTTATCCTGTTACGAATTCCGAGTTAACGAAAGCGATTGCTAAAACTATAGGTAAGCTATTATTTTTACCCAATATTCCTCAATTTGTAATGAAAATAATGTTAGGCGAAATGCATCAAATTCTGTTTTCAAGTCAACATGTAAGTTGTAGAAAATTACTCGATTTAAAATATCAATTCAAATTTGCGTCTCTTGATAAAGCACTTAATGATTTATTAAAATAAAAAAAACACCCTATTTTAGAGTGTTCTTTTATTAAAATAGTATTTTAAATTATTTCTTTATCAATTTGATGGAATTTGAACCATTAGGAGAAGATATTTTTAAAATATAATTACCTGCTTGTAAATTATTAGGTAAAATTAATTTTTCATCATGTTTTCCAACTGATTTTATTTTATTATTAAAAAAAGTTCTAACTAGTTTCCCCTGTAAATCAAATAATTCAACTGTTATAAGTGTTTCTTTATTTAAAGTATATACTAAATTGGTTTCTTCGCTTATAGGATTTGGATAAATATAGCTTTGATTTTTAGTCTCTGAAAAATCAATTTCTCCTAAATTAATGTCTAAAATATAACGAACAAGTGTTGTATTTGTGTTTAATCCATTAAAATTACTTGCTAAAACTGTAATTTTATTATCGTTTTCTAGGTCTATTTTCATTATTCCGTAATAATCTGATATGCCGTCAGGACAATCTAGAAAAATACCATTATTTGCAAATGTTGTATCTAATAAACCAAAAGGCGTAAATTTCACCAGAGTGATATGGGGTTTACCATTACTATCTTTCGACTCTCCAACTACAATTATTTTATCATCGTTTAATACAATAAAATCATAAGATTTTGAATTTGAATTACCTATAGAAGTTGTTAAAATTCCATTTGAACCAAAACTTGTATCTAATGTTCCATCACTATTGTATTTTACTAATGTAAAATTTTCAAAAGTAGTTTCAGAAACTCCTAAAGTTAATATTTTTCCATCATTTAAAATTTTAATTGAAGTTATATACGAAAACTCTCCAATATTTGTAAGTTGTATACCATTATTGCCAAAAGTATTGTCTAAACTTCCATCATTATTGTATCTAACAAGCATTATTCCTGTTTGTAATGGAGAGTAACTTGTTATAGTTTGACCACCTATTAATATTTTTTGATCAAGCTGAATAGCACCGCAATGAGGGATACATTCTCCTAATCCGGCTAAAGTATTTACTTGTCCGTCTGAGTCAAAACTATTGTCTAATATTCCGTCGTAAGTGTATCTAAGTAAAT
>JACCDV010195815.1_pt1 | contig 17193 bp, 8 predicted proteins | sample 7446131 | NCBI WGS metagenome assembly JACCDV01 (sample SAMN15323448, study PRJNA562643) | freshwater metagenome | isolation source: river surface water | place: USA:Blue River Watershed | collected 2017-08-17 | reverse complement strand
GAGAGATAGATGAGATTTGTAGATTGATTGCAGGTTGTGCAAGAGTATGGGTTGGATTAAAGAAGGCAGCTCCCGCATTCGTTTGCGCATGCTGATGTTGCGATTTGTATTATTAAAGCAATAACTATCCACTTCATTGTGTTATAACCGAATACTATATTCTTTATAACATATCCCTACTCCATACGAAAAGACTCATTTTACTCGCCATAAGAAATTAAAAAATTAGTAAGCCCATTATCAACGATTTGATGAGGTGTATCAATAATGAATAATGAATAATAAAATTGTACGTTCACATTTGAAGAGCGAGGTAAATGAAGGCAGCTTATAGAATTCACTTTATGTGGTGAATAACTCTCTTCATTGTGCCATCCAACCCAAAAGGGCTTCCATCGATATCAAGCTATTCCTGCAGCTCCATCGTAAACTCATGCGTAAGAAGAAAATAGAGAAATGCTTCAATACAAGTCTATACCAATACCCGAGCGAATCGTCCCCAAGTCATAAGGGATTCAAAGGCAGCCAAAAAACTTCATTTAGGTTTTATAGAAGCACCACTCAACGCGATGATAAGACCAAAACATAGGCGAATCTTCCCAACAAAAAAGACCCATTCTTCATTGAAAACAGCAACAAGACAGTGGCTTACTTCCAGACCTAAAGAAACAACAAGAAGATAACATACTCTCACGCAAAGCCAAACATGAATACAAATTTCAGTCTTTTCAAAAGAAATAAGGGAGTGCTAAAAAACGAGCATTTATGCTACAAGTTGATCCAAAATTAAAATATGAAGTTAAAGGAATAGTCTCGATAGAATTCCTCAATCCATGCAAGGCACAACAAACATAAGAGAAACAACACCATAGCTTGATTGATACTACTCTTAAGAGATAAGTGAAGGATATTATTATAAAAATCAACAGAATGCTTGATTTTTTATATTCGATTTAAGATTCATGTATTTTGTTAGATTTATTCCTTACTTAGTGTTGCTGTTATCTTTCTATTGCTTCCGATTCGATTTCGAGATCGAAACGTATATCTTTCGATTGCTCCCCTATGATTTAACTGTTTATCGACTCATATTTGGTTGGATCTTACCACTTTGCAGCTCCTTTATCTCTCTTACTGAAAGGATTGTTGACCCTTTTCTTTCATGTTTATTTGCTTGAAGGACAGAAATCGATTCTACAAGGTTAACTTATCGTTGTGGCATTGTGAAAAATGTCTTTTTAGTGGCTTAGGTATTGGTTAATGTTGGAGCAGTTTGTCTATTGTGAGAGGAATGGAGCGGATACTGTGGCTTATTCGTTGAGGGTGAATAGTGGTATTGGATAGGATTGAGGAAGAGTGGAGAATTATGTGTTTGATAGTTATTTAGTTTCTCAACATCAATTTTGGTTAACTCCTACATTTAATCTTAATAATAAAACTAATTCCATTAATAATCGTATTAGATTTAACTAGTTAGTAAATTAGCAATGAGGCAGTATGGACACCCATAACCCAACAGTAAGCTCACCTATGACTATTATAGTCATTTCTTCAATTAATCTGCATACATCTAGCAAGAACTTTAAGCCTTTGGGTCAGCCCTCTCCAAAACTTCCATAGCCCTCATATTGAGATAGACCAAAATCCATCGGCTAACACTCAAGTAGACTAAGGACATTCATCAAATGGTTACCACCATGATGGCCAAGATATCCTAGAGGATTTAAAAGGAATGCTCAACCATCATTGGAGTGGCTGCATCCATCAGAAAGATAAACGGGTAAATAAGGCAGATAGTTGATTTAGTAACACTAATGTTATTTAGGCTAAGGCAGAAGAAGATAGAACATTAAAGAAAATATTAGAGTACCAAGACCAAATTGCAAGCAATGAAAAAGAACTAAAGAAGTGTTAGTCTATTCTTGAGGAATAGCGCAATCGGTAATTAGAGCTAAGATGGAGAAAGCTTCACTACATCGATCAAGAAAGATAAGACAAAGGAAATCATATGGGAGGAGAAATGTATATGAAGGTTCTGAAGGACATAAATGACAAGCTCTAGTACCACTTGAGCACGTAACGAAAATAGCAAGCACTATTTAGTGATAACATCAAAAGCAAGGTGGCTGACCTCAAGGTTAAAATGTCCTAGGCTTGGTATTTGCTGCCTCACTGTAGCAAGGCATCGCCCATCTCATAACTCACTCCCTTCAATAATAGGGTCAAGGAGGAACTCTCCAACCTCGAGAGGGAGTACATTAAGAAGGAGAAGGATATTGATGGCTTCAAGATAGAGTAGTTGGGAGAGATAAAGAAGAAGTTGAAGATTTTGGAGGAGGCGGAGATGTCGGAGTCAAGAGATTACCGGATGTGTATGTCTAAGAATATTTAGGTTTTAACGACAACCATATTGTGGTGGAGAGTGAGGTTGTCGAAATACTCAATAATTGATTACTACTGCCTATTTGTCATAAAATAGTATACTTATCAATCACAGCTAGTTTTGATGGCGCACGATAGGAACCAGTTTACTCTTTGTGGGAAGCTCAGGTAATTTCTTTGGCCCTTTCCTTCTCTGCTTTTTTTATGATAGGTTGATAAATAAACTTGGATTGCCCTAGTTTTGTAACTCCTCTTCCTTCCTCTCTTCCCGCTTATCCTCACGGTAATTTTTCAAAATTTAGTTTTTGGTCTCATCTTCTTCGGCGTGAATGATATTCTGATGGGCCATAGAGGAGGCTGACTCCATTCGGGAATGATTGGATTCCTTGTAAGGAGAGAGTTCCATATTTTATTTTTTTAACTGGCTGATCATTTCAGCATTCATGACCTTTCTAGTAGTTTAGATTTCCTTCCAGTTCTAGCTGTTGAGGAGGAGACTTCTCATCCTCTTAGCATTCTACATGGTGATTGGCTGTTAATCCCTTATTTCTTGGATTTGGTCTTGGTCGAACAGGTGAGTCATGCATGCTTACAGCTTTATGAGCCTCCGCAGCAGCAACTGCACGTCCAGCTGCTTCACTGCCTCATCTTGATATCGCTACAGTCTTTAAGGAGCCTGCCAGGAACCCTCCCATCCCACCAATCTTAGCGAACGGTACACAATCAAGTAAGCAAAGTCAATGAAATTAAAGCCAGTGTCTTTTGGCTTCCTTTCGCACTCCTCTTTCTTCTATTCCTCGAACAGGTTGAGTCCAATCGTCACTTATAATGAGCAATCCGTGTAGATATTTATGAAAAATAAGAGCGCAGTAATAGCTCCCACCAAACCACCGATATAGGAGAATACTGCTGATATTTTTTGAACTGAGCGGGAGTACTTCAATGAGTTGACAGACTTAGAGAAATGGACGGAGGCGAACGGTGAGTTACTATAAACTCCGAATGGATGATTGATAGCCTTGCCCTGAACGATACACCCAGTCTCCACTTTCGTCTCGGAAAAAGGTAAAATGCTGCTATCGCTTACAATCTAATAATCAGAAAACTGGACCCAGGCTTCAGCCCCAATATTCTTCGAAAAGATTACATAGTCGTCTCCTTAGATATAGTAGGAGATATATTCTTGAAGATTAGTGTTGATGACCGGGTTGATATAATTGTAAGAAATATAGAAATTATTATATGTCTCGAATAAATTATCGATTTATTCGACAGATGCACAGCTATTATTGCTATATGTTTAGTTCATACATCTGTGCACATGAATTTAGATTTAGTAGGTTAGCTAAGATGTATATGATCCTTGGATGGGCAGGGCGGAATCGAGAGGCAGACATGCCCATTTATTGAGTTAGAAACTGTCATAGTATTGGTTAAATTGAGGCATCATACTCCAGTGTTACTTGCTGCATTTCTAAAGCGAAAGTGGGGTTAAAGTAGGGATTCCACTTTTCAGTTCCACCAAATTCATCTTCAAATCGAAGTATCGAGAACTGCCAAAGAGATCTATGACAAAAGACAAATCTAAGGGTTGAATAGAAAATCCTAGCATGAACATTTTTTATTTGCCAGGCTGCAGGATGGCTAAGGGAGGGTCTGATTGCTTAATAGTTGTCAAGGAAGATGTGATTAAGGTTCGGTCAAGGGTATCAGAGATCATGTTTGCAAATCCAACGATGATGACAACAATGATGGAGAGAGACAGGAGACCTCCCGTTAAAGTTTTGTATTGAGTTTATGAATTATACCTTAGAAGTTGTGAAGAGCAGAAGAGATCAAGCTGATGAATGATTTTTTTGAGGCCCAATAGAACAGTCATATTCGAATATTGAAGGTTTAATATTAATAACTCAATTGTGATAATAACATGACAAAAGGAGCTAGAAACAGCATTTCTTCACATGTTCTTCAATAAAATATCCAAGCCGATATATTACTTTGTGCAGATTAAATCCATATTGATTTAGGTATAATACATAAATGAAGTCGATCAAACAAGTACTCTCATTCAGTCTTCTCCTTCTCCATCTATACTCGAAAATGGTCATTCAGTCACCGTCAGATCTGTCCCTCTACTTCAAGACCAAGTATACAGATGGATCCATTCCTTATTCGATTGCCAATTATGGGGTGATTCCTTATGGTAAGGTTATTTCTGGGTAAATTGGTATTCCTGAATTCTTAGAGGACTGTATCTACGAGGATATCCCATCCGAGGTCAAGAAAAATATTATGCTTGTGGAGAGAAATGATTGCACATTTACTCAAAAGTCGATAAACGTTCAGAAATAAGGAGGAAAACTAGCCATAATAATGGACAACATTGTTGAGAAATCGTAGAATATCGTGATGAAGGATGATGGAAAAGGCCATTTCGTGACGATTCCAACTGTCTTGATCAACAAGGAAGACGGACAAAAGATACTCGAATACATAAACCAGCACCCCATCATATCTGTTTCATTCTAGGTGAATTCCAAGGCGAGAAGTGACGTGACTCTTTGGATCGATATCCTCGACCATAAAAACTATATCTTCTTAAGAAAGTTCCAATCCTACTTCAATAAAATCTCCAAAGACAGTACTATTTTCACTATATAGTCAATTTCAATATTGCATATCCCACCTCAAGGTGTACTAAGTCCTGTTCCCAATCCAATTGCTTCTATGACGGCAAATACTGCCAGTATGCCTTTGGATTTTCTTCTGTTGAAAATGCGGGCAAGGAGATTATAAGGGAGCAGCTTAGGCAATACCAGATATTCAAAGACAACCAAAATAAATGGTGGGATTATATGCTTCAGTTCGATGATCGATGCAATGACGTAGCAGTCTATGAAGAGTGCTCTAATAAAATAACAACTGAACTGGGCATTGGGGCTGAAAAGATAAGAAAAAGCGTTGATTCGTCATTTAGCTAAGAAGATAACGCAATTCTTCGTGGATTTTCTGAGGAAAAATACAATAGTTCAATCCTATACTATCCAAGCATCGTGATAAATAATATGATTTACAGAGGGAACCTTTAGCCCTTTGAAGTATTCTAAACAATCTGCTCAAGCATGACCCCAACTCCATCCTCGTGCCAAGACTAAATCTACAACAATAATAGCCAGTTGACAACGTGGATCGTTTTTGGAGTAATTTCAGTCATACTATTCGCCTTATTCCTCATAGTTTGCTTTAGGAGGATAGCAAGGCGACAGCTGTCAATGTAGATGAATAAAAAGGTGAACGAGCTTGTGAACGAATATATTTCAATGTACGAGGTCTAGAAGTTCAAGCAAGGAGAATCCCAGTAGAAAAATAATAGATGATTTTACAGATACAATCAGTTCTATCCACATTTTAATATACGCGAATCGGCGTTTTATCTAGTTTCATTTCTACTCTTGAATTGTACAAATTGTTATTATTATGTAAAAATAGCATATCCTTGAGGAAGGAAACCAGGAGGAGAAGCCCACTTAGAATGCTGCCGAGGAGCTAGCTGACAATGAGGTGAAGATAGACAAAGGAGAGTAGACTATAAACGAATAATAGATCCCAGATCATTTTTACGATTCAGATTTGGCATCGGTGAATAAGAAGGATTTCTTATCTGACAACGAGCCTCCAAAGGATATAATTCAAGAAAGGAAGCTGCTGTACAAGTAGAAGAAGTTACATGTCTTCAAGACGATTGTAAGGCTGGGGACAAATATCGATAAACCTGCGAGATATGATAAAATCCGCCTCAAATTCAAGGAAGTCCCATCCGCTGAGATCAAACCTTATCCCTTAAAGAAGGACAAACAGGCAGAATATGTCCATCCTCAATATTTCAGCCATTTCTATCTCATGGATGCTGAGGAAGTTGAATACAATTTAGGAAAGTAGTATTTGGATATTGAAAGATTGGTTACCAGCATGAAAAAGGGAGAGACTGCTATCTTCTAATTAGAGTCCTTGGAAGTCAGTAAAAAGAGCAATATCAAAATTAGAGAAAATGTGCAGGTTTTTGTTGTTGGGGTGGAGGATTGGGTTACTGTTATTGATATGGATTGTGATGGGAAGTATATGAAGGAAATTTTGAAGAGAGGATAAGGACATAATAGAATTAATAAGTATGACTAAGTAAGCTTTTAGTTTACTATTAAAAAAGGAGAGGAAATTAGGATACAGGAGCAATACATTGATAACCCTTTGAAGCTGTAAGACAAGGCTATTGAAGGCTTACCCAACATTATATGGAAAGTTCTCAACAATATGAAGAGTAAATAAAAAATTCGTATTTACTTATCAAATGATCAACTAAAAGAATGCGAAGGTGATAAATTCGCAAGTCTATCAAAAAATACTGATACTGTCTCATAAGTGGATTGGGAAATCATCATATAAGTCTTCAGTTTTCATAGTATCGACGATATTTTCATGGATGGTTCCCTTTTAAAGAAGGTGCTAGTGAAGGGAGTCTCGACAGCCAAACCTGACTCATCTTCCCTCATTTACTACGCACTTAAATTTATCGATTCTTAAAAGAAAGTAGTATACATGGATAAATGTTTTGAGAGTGATTGGTGGTAGGATTACACCAAGCTGGATGAATTAGGATGCCGAAAGAGCTATTTAGATGATTATAGTGTTTCTAAGATGCTGAAGGAAGCAATAAAGAGGATGAAACCTGCGGAAATAGCTGAAGTCGAATGCAGAGATAAGACCATGTTTTAATATGGAGTTGATTACCAATAATATAAGCAACATCTTAATGTACAGGAAATTCCTTCAACCATTTTCCTTATTGTAAGGGTGTATAACTTCCTTTAGGGTAAAAATTGCTTCAATATGGAGCTGTAAGAGAAAATTGTTGAATCAAAGAGGAAAAAAGCTATTGGGGTCGAGCTCTTAAAGCAAGGAAATATTCCTAAAGCCTTAAAGACTTTCGAAAACATAGTCTCATTCTATGGCTCTGGCCAAATAAATCAATAGGCATACAACTAAAAAATTTCAGCCCTGATGAATTCAATCCTATGCCACATGAAACAATAAAACTATCTATAGATAATAAAGCTGAGCTAACAAATCCTAGAATCACCCAAACATGGCTTTGACCCAACCAAACTCAAAATAAAAGGGCCAATGAATGCAAAAATAGAGGGTAAGGTTCCTGATCAGCCAGATGAAGACTAAAGGTTAGATGCTGAGCTACAACAGAATCAGAATATTATCGATAAGTGTATTTACAGAAAAGCACTAGCTTTGACCAAAATAGGGGAGGGACAAAAAGCCTTGGAGGCCCTATCAAAAATATCAATCCAAACAGAATAAGTAATTCAACTAAAGAAATAAGCATAGAAGCTAAAATAAAACTATGAGAAAAAATCAGTAAAAATGTATAAGAACATGTTTGGTTGATATTGACTCATAGATATATGTATTTAGAATATTATCAATTTGAAACGTCCTCGGGAGTTTAGTGTAGGAGTCCCAACAACTTCGATGATTGGACTCTGTTGCTATAACTCTCCAGATGGATTTATTGGAAGTTCATGCGGATTGCCTAACGCACTGCCCGATTATTATTGCATATGATTTGCTATATTTTTCTATTCTCATGCATAAAATTGCATCTTTAGCCGAATTTGCATTAATGCTTCTCATAGAAAATCTTGCATTTCCTTGTTCGATAGAGCTCACTGTTTCCCCACGTATCCTTGGCCCTCAACTCTTCAACCCCATGTGCGAATTTGCAGCGATTTTAATAAGGGCAGTAGCCCTTTTCCACAAAATTTTTACACAACTCCACCTTGATCTTATTCATCCTCACATTGTATCCCGTGTTCCTCTCAGTGTGATGTGCGCTTTAGCTTTAGCAAGTTTCGAAGGAGTCACTCTGCCTCTCATCCTTCTCTTTATATCTCTAACGATGCATTGAGGATACAGCAAAGAGATGAGGAGTGTGTGTTGGGATTTATTTGTATTTGAGAGAGTAAGATTAACGTTTTGATGAGTGGATGGAGTTGAATTGGTGTTCCCTTGGATTTAGAAGCATTTATTTCTTAAATGGTTTTCGAAGTAATATTATAATTTCATGCAGTTTAATTTCCATTTTAATTATTCTTTTTATCGAATGGAAATATCGTTATTAATAACACTTTTAGACCCCTCAAAGGCTTAGTAATAAAGTTTATGCCGAAGAAAAGGATAAATATTCAAAACATATCATTTTTAATGAGTATTAGTGAAACAATACAAACAAATAAAAATGTCCCGATAACTCCATATTAATTGCTGAACACATCTATCTGTATAATTTGTAGGGGAGTACAAAAAAATGCTTTTTCGATTATTTTCATCATAAAAGTATATAATGCTTTATATTTATATTCTAATGTTAATATTTCCTTTGGTGATTTGTTTTGCGGATTGTAGTTGATACAGCATTATTTATGATAATTAATTAATAAGAATGTTCGAGGGAGAATAGTCAATTCCTTGTATAGAGAAGTCTATTTTTAGAATAAATCCGAGTCAATGTGAAGAACGTGGTAGATTTATTGAATTACCACGGTCTTAAATATGAAGAAAAGCTTCTTTAAAAACCATCAACCTATTAATTCCTATATCCCAAATCCAAATACCATCGCTATTATCTACAACAATTCCACTAGCATGGACCAACCAGCAGGCAAAGAAGAGAACAGATACTCGAGCAACATGAAAAAGATTATGTAAACATTGAAGGCAATCTTGAAAGTATCAGTGTGGGTGCCATGGTCGAAATCATCAAAAACTAACTCGCAGAAGTAACACTAATCCGATTTATAGAATAACAGAGAATATTACCAACCTTTCGAGAATGAATTTTATGAATAAAAGATCGAACTAGCCCATAAAAATGAAAATATCTCCAATAAAATCAACGAAATCATCGAAAAACATAGTCATCTACTCAAGAAAAAAACTCCTGCCAAATAAAAGGAAAAAGAAAAGAAAGATAATAAACTGGATGAGATTAGAAAAGAATCTGGAACGCATAATGATGGCTCCTTAGGCGCATATGGCGGTAAAAAGTATTAAGGACTTGGAGCAAGAGATGAATTTGATGCATTTCGAAGATAAAAGAGTCAAAACTATCATTCGTCTCTCCATTAGAAATCAAAATGATTAAACTAGTAAAATACATATCTATCAAAAATTAGGGTCAGCCCCAAAAAGAGTTTTAAGATGTATCTTCTTATCTTCTCTGTATTGTTCAAGTAGGTAGTTTTGAAAGACAGAATGGACATTTTTCTTTTATATGATCTACTTTCTATACTTTACATCAAGATATTTCATTATTTCCTATATTGTCTTCACGAATTAGTTTTTGGAGGAGAGATCCCTTACAGCAATTTATTGAGGGAAATCATTAGCCATTTCTTTAATACTTTTCTTTATGTTCTATATTATCTCTTAAGAGTAGGCTTATCCTTTTTATCTCCTGCATTTGCACATAAAGAGGTATGTGTCGATAATTGATAGCAATTTGTTATCAACTTAGGGCACCTTATTCTTCTTGAAATATGTCTTTAACGCTTTTCTTCCGATATCATCCAAGGGGATGATTCTCGAATGATCTTTGAGACTGGCACATTTATTGAGGTAGTTGGTCACTTTTGATTTTATTGATTTATGTAGCTTTTAGTCCATTTCATTCATGTAGATTTGCGAATTGCGAATTTTGATGGCTTAGGTAATGGCATAAAGCCTTGATAGATAGATGAGTACCAGCTGAACATGTCCTCCTTGGAACTTGTCTTAAAGATTATATTGTTAAACTTGTCTCTCACTGTAAACATGTTCTTCTTCTCGTTTACTATCTCCACAAGAGAATTCTCCAATGGCATGAATGATACTTTCTTCTCTACATAAGGCATCAAATACAGTTTTATTTGGACTTGTGAAAGGTGAGATAGTCATGGTGCAGTTTGAGTTGGCATTATTCAAAAGATTTCTTTGCATCGTTGTACCGGTTCAATGTTCCTGATCGAATGAATTTCAAATTGTCAGAAAGAGCCATACTGGAAGGAATCCTGGGAATGGTACTTCTTTCTGATCCATAGCCCACTACAACGAAAGGTTTGCATTATTAGTTGCTAAGCTGATAGCATTAACTGAATCGTTAATACCCATTTAATTTCCTCTTGAGCATAACTTCACTAGTTTTGCGATTGATGATCATGAGATATAGGAACTGATCCTCATCAAAATTATTCTAATGCTAGTACTATTTGACAAGCTGGTCCTTGGTTTCGATACTTTTCTTCAGGTCAGCATCCAGGTAAATTAGTATTTCGTTATTTTTGGCTTATTTCTGGACTTTGCTCTCAAACAATCTCTTGAAGAAACTCATTTAAAACGTAATATAACTTATTATAATCCAATTGGATGATTTATCTCATAAAGTTTACTTATAGTTAAGGGATTCAATCATTTCTTTATTTTGTTCTACTTCACAACTATGCCTTGCGATGTCGCCATTATTACCTGCGTTGGGTTGTTGTATCGGAAATCAGCCTGCATCACCTTACCCTCACTCTTGGAAATAAGATAGGACCTGTCTCCTTTGACCGCCTTGCCTAAATTCCATATAATTGTGTAGTCACCAAAACCACTGATAATAAACCTCTATATTGTGTCTTTGTTTTCATCGAATTTAGCAGGTAAAAATGCGAAATCCTTGATACCATATTTCTGTAGGTCCTCAAGGAAAAGTTAGAGTTTGATGGGAGTTGGCCTTTAGTTCAAGTTAACCTTCTTTTCAAAGAGGGAGACTTCATCATCGTTTTAAGTGGGGATGAGTCTGAGATAGCGTTTAAAGGTGGCAAGTACCCATTTTCCGTCCTTTGTTGTGTCCAAATGAATTACTGGGTCTCCCACTGATGTAAATTTATTGTTGGCGTTCTTGCCAATTTGCTTGAAAAACCTTATCTCCCCGCTCTTTGCTCCAGTCACAAAAGATCCATTACCTGTTACATTTATAGTGTTAAACTGAGTCTTTCCACTGTATTCCTTAAGACTTCCAACGCCTTCTTTAATCCTTGGATCCATTTCATAAATAGTATTTTATGAAACTGCCTTGAAAGTTTTAAAGGATGCAGTGTCTGCCAGCTTAAATTATGGGCAAATACTCACTATTCCTTTAGGAGCTGGACTCTAAATAAGAGAATTATTACATATTCTTCAATAAGCATTGCTTTTTCAAGATCTTCGTAATAAATTTTGCCATTTGTTCCTCGAATAAACGCTTTGCTATCTGAATCATGAAGCAACAGTTATGCGATCTCCACATCCATTCCTTATTTGTTATAGAGCTTTCTTTTGTCTTTCTCTTTGATTTTGTTATTTTAGTCAATGTGAAGAGTCTCCATGAGTGCACCTAGAGAAGCAATAGAGAAATCTTTGACCTTAGCTTGGAAGAGGCTACTATAGTTAACTCCCTCCTTGATTTATAGATCAGGATACAAATAATTCTCCTCCCCTATTTCCTCAATAACTTCCTTCTACTGATACAACTCCACAATTTTACTTTTCATCACTTCGTGTAGAGGAGGCTCTTCATTTATCTTCTTCATGTATGCAATTTAATCTGCAGGCACATCTTGCTCGATCTTTCTCTTCTAGCGTAACTCATACATCACCTCGAACATGTTGTACTTCAAACTCAAGGCTGCGTCTCGCTTTCCTTAGAAATTGGCTTCTATTATGCGGCAATTGTTGTCGACGTCGATCCATCTAATGTATCCTTTCTCAACGTTGACTTCGTAGTTGATAGCTGAATCCACAACTTTCTTCAAGACAGCAAAGCCTGTAGCATTGATGATTTGAAACTCATACTAATAATTAGGGTAGCTTTTGAGCACAAAGATGGCATTCTCAATAATAAGATTCCTCTATTTGAACTGCACAATATAATAGGAGCAAGTATGCACCATCTTATTTTACTGCTTCTGAGCCTAGTGGATTAACACTTAGTTTAAGGTCTCCTTCTCAGAACTACTGATACCACTACTCACGTTTTTGTTTGTTGTGACCCCCTACTTGTACACAGGGATTCCCGCCAGCTCTGCGCAAAATGATAGGTGGTCCTTAATATGCTCGTCCTTCGACATCTTCTTTAGGATGAGGCAAAGGATGTCTTTGAACTATTTCTTGGCTTAGGGCTACATGTAGCACCCAACGCGCTCAGTTTCTTGCTCGAGTTGCCATTAAAAAGCAGAAAACTGTTTACCCGCCTTATTGATGGTAAATGTGACTGGGTTCATATTTAGGTGTATGGGAAGCTAGTACTCCTCCTATTTATCGCCTTTGAATGATAGACTGAATTTCTCGTTGTCTTATTGGAATGTAATGGTGCAGATCTGCAGCCTGTATTAACGGGGAAATACTTGATGTTGCGGGTGGTTTTGATAACTTCAAATAGAGTTCCACGGGTCTTGAACTAGGCGATGCGCTAGAGGACGTCTTTCTAGTAGCCCAGTAGTTTCTTGAAAAAGTTCATGAGTTGAGAATTATATATTTATAGTTCAAATTATAAGCTATTATGAACTCGCCCCCATCATAGTGGATAGGCGTACGTCAATCGACCTTAGCCACTGTCTTTCTCTCCTATCTCGTACCAGCCAGCTCTATCTTAGCTGAATTTCACCCTGCAGTGGATGGCCAGGCAGACCAAATAATAGAAAATCACTTATCGCATCCGCAATATTCATTTCAAAGTCCTACTCTATGGATTCTCAGGTATGTCGATCATCATTTTAGCACTGTTTGGCTGTAATCTACTACAGGGAGGTATATATGAAGCCCTGATGAGTTGGGGTATATTCCTCATGCTCTGCTTTCTCCACTATTTGAATTTCAAGGATACTGACGCGAAGAAGAGAGCATTGGCAGATTGCGCATACTACGGCTTACTCGTTGCCTGGCTTATTGGAGTGATTGTTAGCTATGCAGTAACCAAATGATTTTATACATATTTTTTGAGACTAACATTGTTGAATCACGCACACTAATCCGATTTAAAGACTTTAAATAAATTAATAATATGCAATGCTATTATTTTATAAAAAGTGAGATCGATGGGACTTGAACCCACAACCGTTGGATTTGGAAACCACTGCTCTACTATTGGAGCTACGACCTCTTACATGTTATGTTTGTTCCCAGGACAACAGTGTTCCCTTATTTTATTAATTAATACATAGATTACAATATAGCAAAATTTATTAGAAGATATAACATTCAAAAATCTATCTTATCCATTAGTCTATATTTAGACTATGTCTTTTGATCTATAGAGGGGAGGTTGAATTGACTCTCCTCCTAAAGAGTCACGCTTTGTCTCTTTAAGTTGTTGAGCTCAAAGACAGTTCCATTGAACTGGAGAAACTCCACTATCTTAGAGTGGTCTCTATCTAGGTACTCGCTATAGAATACTTTGTATGTTTAGAGGTCTATCTTTATCTTTTGGTTCATTTTGCCTAATTAGATCTCGAGGATGTACTTGCCCTTATCGATATATGCCTTAATCTAATATTTCTTGCCTTACACTGACTTTACTCCCCCGAAAATGTTCTTCTTTTAGGCTCGGGGAGTGCGATATTCGCTAATATTCATGCGGTTGAGTTGTTGGTGTGATTTATTGTCTGTATTCCTACGCTAGTTGAAAAATTTAGAGTGTTTCAGGAGTGATTTATCATCTTAGACGGGCGGTTCCTCTTCCACCTCCTGAGTAAACATCCTTTTCTTGAGTCCGATGGGTACTGATCTCTTGGCTATCCTTTGTATCTTTTCCAAAAGTATTCGATTGGCCCTTTCGATTTCAGTGTTCCTCTGCTCCTCAATCATATACTTCTTCTCCTTATTCAACCCTACTTTCGAATAATTGTAATGCTATCCGAAAAGTCTCTTCTGAAAATTTTTCCGTTGCTATTTCAATGCCAGACGCATTTTCCAATTATTGTATTGAGGCTCTCTACTATATGCACCTTCTCCAAAAGAGGCATCATCATTTTCTTGAATGTTCCTGCCTTACATCACTATATTGTATAATAAAAATATATACAAAATTAAAGTGGAGCGCATGCAATGAGTTGAATCGAGATCATATTATAATACGGTTTTCAGGACGCTATGCCCATCTGTTTGCTTATTTTACTTTACCTACGAATTCTCCTAAGGCCTTCTACTTTCCTGCTTTTATTGTCTTCTACATAGTTGCTTTCAAATCGCGCTAGGGATTCTTTATTATCTTTTTTGCTCTTCGCTATTTCAGTTATGCGTTGTTGGCCTCGATTTGATCAATGAGTTTAGACCCTGCATCAACAACTGCTTCATTTAGATTCTATTCATCACTGTCTCCTTATTAGATCCGATCTTCGAATTAGGGTTGCTAAATGGTTTGGGGGAGTGTCTGCCCTAGAGTAAGTAGAGGAGGAAGAGGGTTTCTCTCGAATGAAGAGTTGAATGAGCTGAATGAGACATACTCACACCCGACATTGCGAGTAAACTTAGATTTCAAAATCTAGTACTCCCCTCCTGTCCACCCTTCAAACTCATCTTCAATCACGCCATGAGTATTCAGGTATTACTCAGGATCCTTCTCGTCTTTAGATGTATAGTTCTTGTATCTTCTCAGCACATGGTCATCATAGATGAAGTGATGGGCTGGGATTTTTATAGGAAGGGAGTAAATGGATGTCAGTGGCTCGGCTTGATAGGCAGGAAGTGAGGGGCTCTTTAAATACCATTACTCTTCACCTGAAAGCCTCGCCTTGGGAATCACTTTGGTGTGATGGTAGAAATCAGGAGCGAAGGTGAACTCTGTAAACTTAAGTTAATCACATTTATGAGGTACGATTTCTTTGATTTCCTTCAAATCATCAAAGCTCGTCTTTCCCTCAGGCTTCAACACTGTGTTTTTGGCATTGTCGGTATTGTCCTCCATCTGCAATTCAAAGTAGGCAGGTTGTAACGTATCAAGTGAGAAGTTGAATGATATTTCCTCCTAAATAAGAAAGCTAGTACATTAAAAGTGATTCCCTGCTGCTGGTCCATTGCCTTTGCAAAAGATTACTCAACTTTCTTACGCACCTATTGCTTATTGGAACATGTGGACAGGAATTGCTTTATTTTCTCTAATCTCTTTAGCAATCTATATTTCAGGATAACTCTTGAGCCCGCATTCATGAAGCGTAGTAGAGCTTTCCTTCGATTATGATGTTAGTCATTTTTCTTATCATCCCAACTAGTTACCTTTGGAACTAGTATTTTATGCTATACTGCCACTTCGTTAGAACTCTCAGGATTGTATCTCTCGATGCACTTGGTCTGCAAAGCATTACTTCTTGCCTTTTCCATTTCACGGGTCAGTTCTCTTTAAAATTAAAGCTAAGCCTAACTCATGGCTTTATCTCCTAGGAAGGTTGAGAACTTTATCTATTTTTCTTTATCTAGCTATTAGATTCGATTGTATCTACTTATGTATTACCTTTCTGCTATTTTGGTGGGGTTCAATGTTTTAGTGGGCTCCTACTAAGGAACAATACTGCGTTTGGCACTTGTAAGCTTGGCGTAACCTGTCCTTATATTTGTTCTTTTCAAGGTTTGCCCTAAATTTTGGCCTAAGGAATTGTTTTGCAAAGTTGATGAGAATCCATTACTCTGCATAAGAGGCGCGTTATTTATAACTGTCGAAATATTCTTTTCTCCACTCGGCTTTCTTCTTAAAGGTGGGTTAGGGGTTTTCTTACTTTCTTCATCTTTCAAAGGAGCTAATTTTGAGGATTTCACTCTCTTCGACAAAGAATTTACAACTTTCTGAATGCCTGTGCCCACAATTGAGATAGGGAGGGGCTGAAAATCGAACTGATGTATCATTAGACTAGCCTAAGCAGTATATGTAATTTTGGCACTGGGTAAAAATGTTATCTCAATAGTTAGAGTCTATTGTGCCGGAATTATGCCTTTAAGAGGAGAAATCATTATTTCTTGGCATTATTTCTGATATCTGAACTCGAACTCGAAGTTGAGAGGCACAGTATTTTTGATAGGATAGTACTAAATAAAAGAATTTGAACGTGAATTGAGGACTATTTGACTTCCACTGATCCAAAATCGATTATTTTTGGGAAGATAGCTCTAAGGTCAGGGAGGGTGGGATAGGCATAAAGAGGAATAACAAAATTTTAGGTTTCAGTGGCAAGTTTAATTACATCATGTTGATATCTATATAAATGTAGTTGTACTTAAAGTCATTGCTTTTGAAGAGTACTGTGATGGTCTAAGACATGCCTGAGGCGATCGAGCCTTTCTTGTTGGTTTTTATGGAGAAGACGGGCTCCTCGGGTGGAAGAATGGCGATGCGCTGTGCGATAGGAGCCTTATTGATGATTTTGATGGTGGCAGTATAAGACTTGTCAAGCTCATACCCTGCGAATTTGACCTACGCTGGCTCAATCTGGATAAATGTATTGCCAGTTGTTTTTTAAAATTAATCTATATCCTCTTCCATATACGCTTTGGCGATAAACTGCTCAGTAACTTATTTTCTGTCTTACGCAACAGAGACCCAGGCAAAAATGTGGCGTTTAGTTCTCGGCCTGTTTTATTCAGCTGCTCAGCCATTCAGATGTATAACTTAACTTAATTTTGTATATATTTATCCCAATGAATCAATCAAATGTGTGTGTGAATGGTATAAATCCAATAAGGGGTTGGGGTTGGGGTTGG
>JACCDV010521182.1_pt1 | contig 17206 bp, 17 predicted proteins | sample 7446131 | NCBI WGS metagenome assembly JACCDV01 (sample SAMN15323448, study PRJNA562643) | freshwater metagenome | isolation source: river surface water | place: USA:Blue River Watershed | collected 2017-08-17 | reverse complement strand
TTTAACGATTAATTATACAATTCGAAATTAGAAACCCGTTGTATTTAGTATATTTGTGTAATTAATATGTTTTAAAAATGGCTAATAAAAGGCTAAAAAGACAACTTTTATTAAGAAAATTATTCAATAAGAGAAGGTTAGTTATTCTTAACGAAGATACTTTTGAAGAAACTTTTTCATTAAAATTAAATTTAATGAACGTCTTTGTGGTGGCAACGGTTGGCGCTATTTTAATCATTTTTGTAACTACTTATATCATTGCTTTTACACCACTTCGCGAGTATATTCCGGGGTATGCTTCTACTAAATTGAAACAAGAAGCCTTGGAAATGGCAATAAAATCAGATTCCCTTGAAAAATCCGTAAAAATCAATAACGCTTATATTGCTTCTATAAAAAAAGTGCTTACGGGCGATTTAGAATATGCGAAGTTGAATAAAGATTCGATAAAAGCACTAGATGCTGCAGAATTGGATTTATCAGAACTTGCTCCAACCGATAAAGAAACAGAACTAAGGGAACAAGTAATTAAGGAAGATAAATACAACGTTTTTGAATCTTCAAAACCTAAAGTAAGTTTTGTATTGTTTCCGCCGGCTCAAGGAAGTATTTTACAAAAATACAATGCCGGAAATAAACATTTAGCGGTTACCATTGCACTTACCGATAATACACCAATCAAAGCTGTTGCAGCTGGAACCATCATTTTTTCGGATTGGACACCAAGTTCGGGTTATGTGGTGATTGTGCGTCATAAAGATGATATTTTATCGGTGTATAAAAACGCAGCTTCTGTAACTAAAAAACAAGGAAACACAGTGAAATCAGGAGAAGTTATCGCTCTTGCTGGAAATGCAAATACAGTTCAAAATTCAGGTGCTACCTTACATTTTGAATTATGGAAAGACGGTTTCCCAATTGATCCAACTCAATTTATCAATTTCAATTAACATGTCAGTAAAAGCTTTTGCGGCCAAGTTATTTGCCAAAAGAATTCACGCCAAAACTCAAAAATGGGCCAATAATCCTGTTGAAACCCAACAAAAAGTTTTTGAAGAATTAATCAAAGAAGCGACTCATACGCAATTTGGAAAAGACCACGAATTTGATTCGATAAAATCTCATTCTGATTTTGCTCAAAAAGTGCCCGTTCGGGATTACGAAGGTTTAAAACATTATGTGGATAAAGTGGTAAAAGGCGAAGAAAACGTACTTTGGAAAGGAAAACCACTTTATTTTGCTAAAACTTCGGGAACTACTTCGGGTGCCAAATATATTCCGTTGACAAAAGAATCAATGCCGTTTCATATTCAAGCCGCTCGAAATGCTATTTTGAGTTACATACACGAAACTGGAAAAGCCGATTTTGTATCCGGAAAAATGATTTTCTTGCAAGGAAGTCCCATTTTAGAAGAAAAAAACGGAATCAAACTCGGAAGATTATCTGGAATTGTAGCGCATTTTGTTCCGAAATATTTACAAAAAAACCGCATGCCGAGTTGGGAAACCAATTGCATTGAAGATTGGGAAACCAAAGTCAATGCAATTGTGAAAGAAACTATTAACGAAGACATGTCGGTGATTTCAGGAATTCCGTCTTGGGTACAAATGTATTTTGAAAAGTTAAAGGAAAAAGCCAATAAACCCGTTGGTGAAATCTTCAAAAACTTCAATTTGTTTATTTATGGAGGAGTAAATTACGAACCTTATAGAGCGAAATTCGAAAATTTAATTGGAAGAAAAGTCGATTCGATTGAATTGTTTCCAGCTTCTGAAGGTTTTTTTGCTTATCAAGATTCTCAGAAGGAAAAAGGCATGTTACTATTATTGAATTCCGGAATTTTCTACGAATTCATAAAAGCCGACGAATTTTTCGCCGAAAATCCAAAGCGTTATACCATTGGTGAAGTAGAATTAGGAGTCAATTACGTTTTAATTATTTCTACAAATGCTGGACTTTGGGCTTATAATATTGGTGATACGATTCAGTTTACGAGTTTAAAACCGTATCGAGTTATCGTTTCGGGAAGAATCAAACATTATATTTCTGCTTTTGGTGAACACGTTATTGGAAAAGAAGTCGAATCCGCACTAAAAGAAGCAATGGAAGGAACCAATATTCGTGTTAATGAATTCACAGTTGCACCTCAAATTACACCAACAGAAGGCTTGCCATATCATGAATGGTTTATTGAATTCGATTCCGAAGTGTCGGAACAACCCAATAATCTAGAAGAATTTGCGTTAAAAATTGATGCAGCCATGCGCAAACAAAATGTGTATTATGACGATTTAATTGTTGGAAATGTGTTGCGAACATTAGTCATCACAAAAGTTCCAAAAAACGGTTTTCAAGAGTATATGAAATCCATTGGTAAATTAGGCGGACAAAATAAATTACCAAGATTAAGTAACGATAGAAAGATTGCTCAGTTTTTTGAGATAAAAGAATAAAGATGAAAGATAAAAGACTGATTTGGTTGTTCTTATTTGTAAGCCAATTTGCGTTTTCCCAAATCCGTGGCGTAGTCAAAGACAGTATTTCGGGCGAACCTATTCCTTATGTGAATATTTGGGTGGAGAATGAAACTATTGGAACTACTTCGGAAACTAACGGCAGTTTTTCATTGGATATAAAAGAAGAAAAAGTATTAGTTTTTTCGGCATTGGGTTATGAGAGCAAGAAATCATCTTCTAAAAACGAAATAATTCTTTTAAAACCTAAAGTTTTTCAGTTGAAGGAAGTGGTAATTGAGCAACCAAAATTTAAAAAAGAAATTGAAATTGGGAATTTTAATAAGCCTTTAGGTTTTCATATTTCTGGAGATATTGAGTGGTCAAATGCAAAATTCTTTAAATTTGAAACCACTTATGAACAAACAAAGTTTGTAAAAAAAATAAAAATTACAACTCGAAGTAAAGTTAATAATGCCAAATTTAAAATTAGAATTTTTAGTGTAAATAAGGAAGGTTCTCCTGAAGATGATTTACTTTATGAGGATATTATTGTAACGGTTAAAAAAGGAAAAAGGAAGAATATAATTGATATTTCAAATTTAAAATTAGTTTTCCCAGAAGAAGGTTTGTTTATTGCTTATGAAGTTTTAAAAATTGAAAGCAATAAATATGAATTTAAATATACTGAAATCGAAAGTAAAAAATTAATCAAAAAAATATATTATGCACCTGATTTTGAATGCAATTTAGTTAAAGAACAAAACACATATCATAATAGATTTGGAAAATGGATTAAGTTACAAAGATGGCATAACAATGAAATAGGCTCAAGAGAAAAATACAATAACAAAGTTTTTGAACCGGCAATAAATCTTATTCTAACAAATTAATGAAATCATTACTCTTTTTCTTTATAACAATTTCCCTTTCCGCTCAAATCCGCGGCGTGGTGAAAGACAGTATTTCGGGAGAACCTATTCCTTTTGTGAATATTTGGCTGGAGAATGAAACTATTGGAACGACTTCTGAAGCGGATGGAACTTTCTTTTTACAAGCTTCCAAAGAAAAAAACATTGTGATTTCGGTTTTAGGATATGAAAGAAAAATCTTGAAAGGAAGCACAATTTCAGAAGTATTTTTAAAACCTACCACGTACGATTTAAGAGAGGTGGTGATTTTAAATAAAAAGCAAACCAAACAAATTGAAATCGGTGATATCAAAGATGCAATTTTTCAATCGTTTGATAACGGACCTAAAATCGAAGCCAAGTTTTTCCCTTACAAGGCTTCTTACAACAAAACAAAATACATTAAAGAAGTTACCATTTTTACAGATAGTCGAATAGATAATGCTACCATAAAACTTCACTTTTATAGTGTGGACGAAAACGGATTTCCAGGTGAAGAATTGTTAACAAAAGACTATGTAGTTACCTTGAAAAAAGGAATAATCAAACATCGGTTTACTATTTCAGATTTTAATTTGGTTTTTCCAGAAAATGGAATGTTTGTAGCTTATGAAAAATTGTTAATTGAAAATAACAGAGTAGGAACAAAATACCAGCCGTATGTGCTTTATAATTATGTAGATAGAGATTTATTTTATACATATGCTTACGGAAAATGGAGCAAGCAATCAGGTGAAAATTCAGAGAAAATAAGTGTTTATGAGCCTTCAATAAATCTGATTTTAACGAACTAAAATAAAAAACACTACCTTTGTGGGTTAGAAAATATAAAATTTAATGAAGGACATTAAAAACATTTCGCGCTCAAGAGCGCAAGAGTCGTCAGCAGCTATTGAACGACTGTACATTACCATGAGACATTTATTTAACAGAGGTTTTTATAAACCAATGGGTGTTTCAGGAGAAACGTTAAGAGAAGCGTTATTATCGCTTCGACCAGAAATTTACGGTTCTATAGCCGAAGAAAAAGTAGAACTAAACGGACTTTTATATGTAATTGAACGTTTACCTATTGGAATTGAAGAATGCCGTTACATCAATTTAACTTCTGATGAAGGGTATTCGAATTCGCACTTTAAAGCGATTGTTCCGCCAAAAAGAAGAAGAAATTGTTACCGTATCGATGACGAACAAATGAATGTGGAAATCACACGAGGACGTTCGGATATTTACGATATTTTAACACATTTAACGTTCATCTTTATCGAGTCGCACAAAATTAAAGACAGAGTTTTAATTGATGATGAAGGTTCGGTTTCTCGCGATTGGCAAAAATTAGAATTAGCGGTAAAACAAACTAAAAAATTAAGCTTGATTGATCGTGAAAAAGCGATTTCTCATGCCGCTAACGTTTTAGGAAGAACCTTTGCTGAAGTTCAAGATATTTATGATGATTTCGCTACAGCTGAAGCTCCAGATCGATTCTTACACGTAGTATATTGGTTAGGAAAATTAGCTATTGAAGAAGTTTTAGATAATAACAAAAGAACGATTACGTTTAGTCCGATTTTGAGAGAAAGACTCGGACATCATATTTATGGTGATATTTGGGCTACAACAATTAAAGAAGTTTTACTTGAAAATAATTTAATCGATAGACCAATTCATATTATCAGTGCAAATATGCACAGTGTGATGAATTCGCTTTTTGCAGAGCCTGTTTTAGGGAAAAAATACAAGAATACACCTGAATTTCAAATATTTGAAGATTTAAGTAGTTCAGCAAACAAAGAGCTACGCAAGAAAGTAGAAGATTTTGCGTTATCTCAAGGAATGATTTTTTTGCCAGATGCATCAGGAACTAATATCGACGTTCAAATTTTTGATACCGCTAAAATTGATTTCAAGAAAACCATTTTTGCTGAGGCTAAAATAGCAAAAGAAAAACCGGTTATTATTGTAATGGATTACGCTTTTGGTGAGCAAGCTTTTGAAACGATAGATGAGTTATTAAAACCTTATAAAACAGAAAAGAAAAACAAAATTTTCTTGAATGTCGAATCGGTTTCAATCATGGGAAAAGCTGGAATTTTACAAGGTGGAAAAGGTGATATTATGATTCCATGTGCTCATGTTAATGAAGGAACAGCGGATAATTATCCGTTTGATAACGAGTTAACAAAAGAAATATTTGAAGAAAACGGAATTCCTGTTTTTGCTGGACCGATGATTACGGTTTTAGGAACATCACTTCAAAATAGAGATTTGTTGAAGTTTTTCCATGAATCTACTTGGCAAGCTATTGGTTTAGAAATGGAAGGAGCCTATTATCAAAAAGCAATTCAGTCGGCTTCAAAAATTAGAAAAAGTATTAATCCAGATGTAAAAGTAAGATACGCTTATTATGCTTCTGATAATCCTTTAGAAACAGGTAGTACTTTGGCTTCGGGCGGATTAGGAACCACAGGAGTAAAACCTACGTATTTAATTACGATTAAAATATTAGAACAAATCTTTAACGTAAAATAAGCATTAATGAGTACAAATTCTCAAGATCAAGAAATCGATTTAGGACAAATCGGAACCGGAATCAAAAGCTTTTTAAGTAACTGTTTAAATACCTTTTTTGATTTTATTTTCTTTATTAAAAAGAAAATAATAATTATCGGTTTGTTGTTTATTATAGGTGTAATTGCGGGTGTTTTATTAGATAAAAATCACAGTTATATTCAAAAAATGGTTTTGATTCCAAATTTTGGAAGTAATGAATATTTATACAATAAAATAAGTTTATTAGAATCTAAATTAAAAGAGGAAGACAAAGATTTTTTTAAGCAAATTGGAATAAATGATATTGAAGGAATTGGAAAGATTGAAATTAAACCAATCAACGGAATTTATAGTTTTATTAATTCTAAAGACAACGCCTTAAATTTTGATTTTATTAAATTAATGGCTGAAGACGGTAATATTGAAAAAATTATTAAAGAGGATATTACAAGTAAAAATTATTATCAACACGAATTAGTCATCAATACTTCTAAGCCATTTAAAAGAAGTGAACTTATCGATCCAATATTAAATTTTCTTCAAGATTCAGATCATTTTGATAAATTAAAAACGATTTATCAAAACAACGTAAAAACGAAAATTGAAATTAACAATCAATTAATAAATCAAATAGATGGATTGATACTTTCGTTTTCACAAAACAAACCATCTGGAAGTGTTACTATTTCTGAAAATAGCGGAATAAACGACATTATTAACAAGAAAGATGAATTGATTAAAGAAAATCAGTACAAACTTTTAAATAGTGTTGAGTATGATAAAATTATTAAAGATCAAAGTATTGTTGCAAATCAAATCAACACTTCTGGTTTAATTAATAAAATGAAAATTATTGTGCCAATATTATTTATATGTCTATATTTAGTAGGATATTGGTTTATAAAATTATATAAAAAACAAGTAGCAAGAATTAATTAATGAAACATATTTTAGTAACTGGCGGCGCTGGGTTTATTGGTGCTAATTTTGTTCCCTATTTTATAGAAAACAATCCAGATTATCATTTAGTAAATCTGGATTTGCTTACTTATGCAGGAAATCTAGATAATGTTAAGGAAGTTGAGAATCATCCAAGATATACTTTTGTGCAAGGTGATATTTGCGATAGAAATTTTGTGGAAGAACTATTTCAAAAATATCAATTTCACGATGTGATACATTTCGCAGCAGAAAGTCATGTAGATAACTCTATTTCGGGTCCAGAGGCATTTATTAAAACCAATGTTTTAGGAACATTTAATTTGTTAGATACCGCTAGAAAACTTTGGATGTCAGTCCCAAATCAATACAATGTTGGATTTGAAAATTCACGTTTTCACCATGTTTCTACAGATGAGGTTTATGGAACATTAGGAGAAACAGGTTTGTTTGAAGAAACCACTCCTTATGCGCCAAATAGTCCGTACTCAGCTTCAAAAGCAGGTTCTGATATGATTGTGAGAAGTTATTTTCACACTTATGGAATGAACGTAGTAACCACCAACTGTTCTAACAATTATGGTCCAAAACAACATGATGAAAAGTTGATTCCTACGATTATTCGTAAAGCAGTTACTGGAGAGAATATTCCGATTTATGGTGATGGAAAAAACGTACGCGATTGGTTGTATGTATTAGACCATTGCAAAGGAATTGAATTAGCTTTCAAAAAAGGAACGGCTGGAGAAACTTACAATATTGGTGGAAGAAACGAACGTAATAATTTATACATTGTAGATAGAGTTTGCTCTATTTTAGACGAAATGAAGCCAAAAGCATCAGGAAGTTATAAAGAGCAAATCACTTTTGTAAAAGACAGACCCGGTCACGATTTACGATATGCTATTGATGCCACTAAAATCGAATCCGAATTAGGCTGGAGAGCCGATGAAAACTTTGAAACTGGAATTGTAAAAACGGTGGAATGGTATATTAAAAAGTTTCAAGTTTAAAGTTGTTTTTGTTTCATGTTAACCTGAAACCTGAAACTTTAAACAAAACAAACAAAACATATGAAAGGAATAATATTAGCAGGAGGCTCAGGAACGCGATTACATCCGTTAACATTAGCGGTTAGTAAGCAGTTGATGCCTATTTATGATAAACCCATGATTTACTATCCATTATCAACTTTGATGTGGGCAGGAATCAGTGAAATTTTGATTATTTCAACACCTCACGATTTACCTTTATTTCGTCAATTATTAGGCGATGGAAGTAAATTAGGTTGCCGATTTGAATATGCAGTTCAAGAACACCCAAATGGATTAGCAGAAGCATTTATTATTGGAAAAGAGTTTGTAGGCAACGACAAAGTAGCCTTGATTTTAGGTGATAATATTTTTTATGGAACTGGTTTAGCGGAATTACTTCAAGCTAATAACAATCCAAATGGTGGAATTATCTATGCGTATCATGTGCACGATCCAGAGCGTTATGGAGTAGTTGATTTTGATAAAGACGGAAAAGTATTATCAATAGAAGAAAAACCTGCTGAACCAAAATCGAACTATGCTGTTCCTGGAATTTATTTCTATGATAATGATGTTTTAGAAATTGCGGCAAATATCAAACCAAGTCATAGAGGCGAATTAGAAATTACCGATGTGAATAAAGAATATTTAAACCGAGGCAAATTACAAGTAAGTATTTTAGATAGAGGAACCGCTTGGTTAGACACTGGAACGTTCCAATCTTTAATGCAAGCTGGACAATTTGTTGAAGTTATCGAAGAACGTCAAGGATTAAAAATTGGAGCTATTGAAGAAGCTGCTTATAAAATGGGATTCATTGATGCTAATCAGTTAAAAGCATTAGCAGAACCTTTATTAAAAAGTGGTTACGGAAAACACTTGATGAGCCTTATTTAATTAGCCAATATGCCAATATTCAATGTGCCAATGAAGTTAATTGGCTAATTGATATATCGTCCAATTGACACATTATTTTTATGACATTTACAGAAACCAAACTAAAAGGATGTTTTATCCTAGAACCAAAAATAATTAAAGACGAACGTGGTTACTTCATGGAAAGTTTTAATGAAAAGACTTTTCAAGAAGGAATTGGGCAAAAAGTAACTTTTGTTCAAGACAATCAATCGTTTTCAACTCGAGGCGTATTAAGAGGATTGCATTATCAATCGGGCGAACACGCTCAAGCCAAATTAGTTCGTGTTTTACAAGGTGAAGTTTTAGATGTAGCAGTGGATTTGCGCCCAAATTCTGAAACATATGGTCAATATGAAGCCGTTTTACTTTCGAGTGAAAATCAAAAGCAATTTTTTGTTCCAAGAGGTTTTGCACACGGATTTTTAGTATTGTCAGAAACAGCAACCTTTTTTTATAAATGTGATAATTTTTATAATAAAGAAAGCGAAGGCGGCTTAATTTATAATGATGAAACCGTGAATATCAATTGGGATTTTTCTATTCAAGAGTTGATTATTTCAGAAAAAGACCAAGTATTACCAAATCTCCAAAACGCTAAGAAAGTATGGTAGTATTAGTTACAGGAGCTAACGGTCAATTGGGGCAATCAATTCAATTCATTGCCCACAAATATCCAACTATTCAGTTCGTATATACCGATTTTCAAGAAATGGATATTACCAATTTTGAAAATTGCCAATCTGTTTTTGCAACTCATAAACCGCAATTTTGTATTAACACTGCAGCTTATACCGCTGTTGATAAAGCAGAAAGTGAACCTGAAAAAGCGCATTTAATTAATGCTGTTGGTCCAGAAAATTTAGCTAAGGTTTGTAAAGAAAACAACACCATTTTACTTCATATTTCTACTGATTTTATTTTTGATGGTACTTCGACTTCGCTCAGTATGTCAAACGGGTACAAAGAAACCGATGTTCCAAATCCAAAAAGTGTTTACGGACAAACGAAATTAGATGGTGAAATTGCAATTCAAAACAATTGGGACAAACATTTCATCGTAAGAACGTCTTGGGTATATTCGCAATTTGCAAACAATTTCATGAAGACCATGTTACGTTTGGCTTCAGAACGTGATAGTTTGTCTGTAGTAAATGACCAAATAGGAACACCTACAAATGCAGTAGATTTAGCTGAGGTTTTGTTTAAAATCATACAGTCTTGTCATGCTGAACTCGTTTCATCATCACCCATCACCCATCACCCATCACCCAACAACTTCGGAGTTTACAATTTCAGTAACGAAGGAATTTGCTCTTGGTATGATTTTGCAAAAGAAATTTTTAATCAAAAATCAATTGCTATTAATCTCAGTCCGATTCCAACCGAATCGTATCCAACACCCGCAACAAGACCCGCTTATAGTGTATTAGATAAAACAAAGATTAAAGCTGTTTTTCACATTGAAATTCAGGATTGGAAGGATAGTTTAAAAGTATGTTTAAAACAATTGAATTGATGAAAAAAGCCCTACTTTTTTTCTGTTTTTCTATTTCGTTGACTTTCGCACAGGAAAAGGCACTAGGGTATTTTGATGTTCAACTTTTCCGTGGAAATGTTATTAAACATACCGATGATATTGGGCATTTAATCACGGGACATCCTGATGGTTTTTTGTTGAGTTATAATTGGAAAACATTTGGAAAAAAAGAATGGGAGCAAATTTATAATTATCCAGATTATGGAATTTCATTTCACTATTTAGATTTTAAAAATCAATATCTGGGATACAATGTTGCTTTAGGATTACATTATAATTTTTATTTTTTCAATCGAAATTTAATGCTTCGAACATCACAAGGAATAGGAATTACTTCTAATCCTTATGACAAAGAAACCAATAATAAAAATAATGCATTTGGGACTAAAGTATTGGGTAATATGTACTTTTTGTTACAATACCAAAAAGAGAATCTTTTTAATAGAATTGGTTTTCAAGCGGGTTTTATGCTTACCCATTTTTCAAATGGAAGATTCAAAGCACCAAATAGCGGAATAAATACCATTGCATTAAACGTGGGATTCAATTACAATTTATCAAATGATAAGCCAGAATTCATTGTAGATTCGCTACCAGCTAAAGCTTCATTTAAAGAAAGAATAAAATACAACATTGTATTAAGAACAGGAGTTTCAGAAGGACCAGTTCCTAATTTAGGACAACGACAATTTTATCATTTTGGTTTTTATGCCGATAAAAGAATTGGAAGAAAAAGCGCTTTACAAATTGGTACGGATGTTTTCTTATCGAGATATTTAAAAGATTACATCGAATTTTTAGCAGTTGCTTTTCCAGAAAAAGGCATCAATCCTGATACCGATTATAGAAGAATAGGATTAGTGGTCGGACATGAATTATTCATTAATAAATTGTCAATAGAAACTCAATTAGGGTATTATGTTTATAAACCTTTTAATTACGAAACCAATATTTATCAAAGACTCGGAGCAAAATATTATATTTACAAAAATATTTTCGCAGGTGTTGGGTTAAAAGCACACGGAGGAAGAGCCGAATCAGGAGAATTATCAATAGGAATAAGATTATAAATTTGTTAACAAGCGCAAAATAACAATATCAAAATATGAAAAAGTATTTCTTGTATTTTCTTCTACTATTATTGGGAAGTTGCGGTATTTCTGAAGATTGTTTTAAAGGAAATGGTAATCTGATTACCAAAACATTTCCATTAGAAGGTTTTACAAAAATTAAAGTTTATAGTGGCATTGAATTAGTAGTTAAAGAAGGTGCAAACTACGAAGTTAAAATTACAACATCAGATAATATTATTGATAACTTAGATGTTAAACTTAATGGAGATATGCTTGTTATTAAAGACAATTCTTCTTGTAATATTACTCGTGATTATGGACAAACAACCGTTTATATTACCATTCCAGACGGAAGTATTTCGTCACTAATAACAGAATTAGAATTGCATTCAAAAACAGAACAAAAAGTACAATCAGATGGAGTTTTACATTCTCCTATTGTACGATTGTTTTCTTTAGGAGACGACGGAGATGAAGCGGGAACAGGTGATTTTAATATTCAAGTTGATAACGGACAACTTGTTGTAGAAAGCAATACGGTGTCTAATTATAATATTGAAGGAAATTGCAATCAAATGCTGTTGAATTTTTATTTTGGTGATGGTCGTTTTTACGGAGAAAATTTATTTGCACAATCGATAAAAGTGTACCATAGAGGATCTAATGATATGTTTGTATATCCTATTAATGTTATTGAAGGAACTATTTTTTCCACAGGAAATGTGGTATTAAAGAATGTGCCTCCAATTGTAGATGTGGAAGAAGTATTTAGAGGAAGAGTAATTTATTAGAGTATGAAATTATCAGTAGTTTCTCCTGTTTATAGAGCAGAATTGGTTTTAGATGAGTTAGTTGAAAGAATAGCTAAAAGCGTTCCTTCAGAATTTAATTCCTATGAAATTATATTAGTGGATGATTTTAGTCCCGATAAATCTTGGAATAAAATTGTTGAAATCTCGAATAATAATTCTAATGTTAGAGGTTTTAAACTAAGCAGAAATTTTGGTCAACATTATGCAATAACTGCGGGACTAAATCAAGTTTCTGGAGATTATGTGGTAGTTCTAGACTGTGATTTACAAGACCAACCTGAAGAAATTGAAAAACTATTCAATGAATCACAAAAAGGGTTTGACATCGTATTGGCAAGAAGATATGAACGAAAAGATTCTTTTTACAAAAAGACTGTTTCTAAGTTGTTTTATAAAACACTTTCCTATTTAACAGGAACAAAACAAGATGCAACGGTGGCGAATTTTGGAATATATTCAAAACAAGTTATAGATGAGGTTGTAAAATTAGAAGAGAAAATCAAATATTTTCCTACTATGGTAAAATGGGTTGGGTTTTCAACGAGTTATGTTAATGTTGAACACGCGTCAAGATCCGAGGGAAAGTCAAATTATAATTTAAAGAAATTACTCAATTTAGCTTTAGACATTATTTTAGCATATTCAGATAAACCATTGCGATTGATTATTAAATTTGGATTATCTATCGCTATGATATCTTTTTTAATGGTGTTTTATGTTCTATATGAAAAATTCACAGGAAAGGTTTCTGTAAGTGGATATGCAAGTTTAATAATTAGTATTTGGTTTTTGAGCGGGTGTTTATTAACAACTCTTGGAGTCGTAGGTTTATACATAGGCAAAATTTTTGAAGGCGTTAAAAACAGACCAAGTTACATTATAGAAAAATCAACAGAATGATAAATCAACTTGAATGGGATTCAAATTTTTTTGAATTGCAAATAGCAGAATGTTTTATAGATAATCAATCCGTTATCAATGTTGAAAAAACGTATGATTTGATTTATGTTTTTTGTAATTCTGATAAAGATGTTAATTTACCTGGGTATAGTGAATTATACAAAGAAAATAAGATTGTTTACTTAAAAAATGACTTCGTAAAAAATCAATTCGTTTCTGATAATATATTAAGTTTTTCGAAAACAAATTTTTCAAGAGAGCAATTATATGAATTGTCTTTTGAAAGTGGAAAATATAGTCGATTTAAAAAAGATAAAAAATTTTCAAGACAACAGTTTGAAAATCTTTATAAAAAATGGATAGATAATTCAATAGATTTTGGTTTTTCAGATGATATTTTAGTCTATTTTCAAGAAAATAAAATAATAGGTTTTATAAGTTATAAAATTAAAAATAACGAAGCAACAATTGGTTTAGTTGCGGTTCTGCCTAATCATCAAGGAAAAGGAATAGGAAAAAAATTATTACAAGTTGTTGAAAATGAACTAATAAAAAATGAAATAAGAGTTCTTAACATTCCAACACAAAAAGAGAATATTGAAGCCTGTTCATTTTATGAAAAACTAGGTTATAAAATAAAGCAAAGTATAATTATTAAACATTTTTGGAGAAATGATTCCATTTAATAAACCTTATTTAACAGGTAAAGAAACCCAATATATAGAAGAAGCTGTAAAATCAGGTAAAATTTCTGGAAATGGAATTTTTACGCAAAAGTGTCAGCAGTTTTTTGAGTCTAATTATGGTTTTAAGAAAGCATTATTAACAACATCATGTACTGATGCACTTGAAATGGCTGCTATTTTAATTGATATTAAAGAAGGTGATGAGGTAATTATGCCGTCTTATACTTTTGTTTCAACCGCAAATGCATTTGTATTAAGAGGAGCAAAAATTGTATTTGCTGATAGTATGCCAAATCATCCAAATATAGATGCTTCTAAAATTGAATTATTAATTACGTCTAAAACAAAAGCAATTGTTCCGGTTCATTATGCAGGAGTGGCTTGTGATATGGATACAATTATGGATTTAGCAAAAACACACAATTTATTTGTAATTGAAGATGCAGCTCAAGCAATTGATAGTTATTTTATCGGAAGCGACGGCGTTAAAAGAGCATTAGGTTCTATAGGTCACTTAGCCGCTTTTTCTTTTCATGAAACTAAAAATATCATTTCAGGAGAAGGAGGAATGTTAGCAATTAATGATGAACAATTTATTAACAGAGCTGAAATAATTTGGGAGAAAGGAACGAATCGTTCATCTTTTTTTAGAGGTGAAGTAGATAAATACGGTTGGGTAGATATTGGAAGTTCATTCTTACCGTCCGAAATTATTGCTGCTTTTTTATGGGCTCAGTTAGAAAATCTTGAAAATATTCAAAACGCAAGAAAAGCCCATTGGAATAATTATTATAATTCTCTTTCAGACTGGGCAGAAAAAAAGAATATTAAACTACCTGTTTTGCCTAAATATGCTACAAATAATGCACATATGTTTTATTTAGTTTGTGATAATTTAGAACAGCGAACTTTAATAATTCAAGAATTAAAGAAAAAAGAAATATTATCTGTTTTTCATTACATAAGTTTGCATAAAAGTCCATTTTATGAAGATAAACATGATGGTAGAATTTTACTTGAAACGGATAAGTATTCAGATTGTTTAGTAAGATTACCAATGTATTATGAATTGGATAGTAATTTAGTAATTAACAATTTAATTCAATAATAAAGAATAGGCTGGATTTAAATATTAAATCCAGCCTATTTTAGTAGAATGTATAAGAAATCCTTCGTATTTATTCAAAATAAAGTTTAGCTCCTTTTTTTTCACCAAGCTTAACTACTACTACTCCGTTTATCATTTTAACAGAGGCTTCATTTGGCCAAATAGGCATTTCATTAATAGAATCTTTTACTGAATCAAATTGTTCTTTATTAATCATATTAAATTCTCCAATATTTGATAATTTAAAAAAGTTATTCACTCTGTAATTATCTGCTTCTCCCCAGTGAAAGATAGAGCCTCCAAAAATTTCACTTTTATCTAATCTGAATTTTTGATGATATTCAAAATCAAAGAAACCATAGAAATAAATTACCTTTTCATTAGTTTCGAAATTTGGATATTTTTTTAAAATCAAATCATACATTTTTTCTGCATTTCGCTTATCAAAAAGGTAAATTTTATTACATGAATAAAAAAGATTTGTAATAAAATAAATGTTGCAAATTATGATTAGCGAAATTAAAGTTGTAGTTAAATAATTTAATTTATTTAGTTTAAAAGTTTTAATTGAAAATACTATTATAAATGAAAAAACAATACCTGTTGTAACATAAATTCTAGGAGGATGATACCCATTTGAAATAAATAATGATACCAAGAAAGGACTTAATAATAAAAAGAATAGAACTAAAAATTTCAGTACAAAATATTTTTTTTCAATTAAGAAACGTAAACATAGTATAATAGAAATTATCGGAATTAAAATAAATAATTTTTCACCATAATAAAAATTGCCCATTAAGTTGTTAGTCCAAATATCAAAGAACATTGAAAACATATTGTTTGAATTTCCAGAAGTAAAAGATAATAAATAACCACTATCTTTAATTGGAGGACATATAATTTTAACGGAAATAGAATAGAGTATTATGGAAAAAAGTATTAGACCTGCAAAAATAAAGATTTTCTTGATTTCATTTTTTTGATTGTAATCTTCATTAAACAGTTTTTGGAAAAAATGAATCATATATAAAGTAACAGGGACTAGGATAAGAATTTGATATAAAGAAGTCAAAAACATTATCAAAAGAGCTGATAATAACAAATAAAGAAATAGTTTAAATTTAGAATTGTTATCTATATTTTTAACAAAAATATCTACACTTATAACTGATAATAGAATACCTAATCCTGCTATGTCAGACATCATGTAAAACACAACTTGATATGAAATTTGAGGGATTGTAATAAATAATCCACAAAAGAAATAGGCGTAAATATTATCGAAATTAAAAAATTTAGCAAGTCTAACTGCAGAAACACTAAATAAAAACAATCCTAAAATAAAGGTGAAATATTGTAAATGTCCATTAAAAAGATGGAATCTAATTAAATTTTGTCCCCATCTCCCCATGTCTAAAGCAAAATCAGACAAAATAGGTATTTCATTATCCACACTTAATGTATAATTAGAAAGTGCAAAACCATAAGCAACAATAGATAAAATAAATGTAAATAAATACAATTTAAAATCGCTTTCACATCCTTTTTTTAATAAATCATTCATAACAGATATATTAGGTTTAAATTTCTGTAAAAATAAATAAATTAACTTGCACGATAATCAGATTATTCTTTAATTTGTCAAAAAAATTATAAAATTTTAAAACGATGAAAAATTATTATTTTTCTTTATTAATAGCGTGTTTATTTGTTTTTGTTGGTTGCAAGAATGAAAACACAGATACTTCAAATCCTGTATCTCAAGTTGAAGAAACTGTAAAACAATTTAAAGTTACAGTAAGTTTTATTGCTTCAAAAAAAGATGACTTTTGTTTATTGTACACTGAAGATAACACAGTTAATTTTGGTGAAAATGGAGTTTGGAAATCAATTGAAGGTAGTGAAAAAGAACAAAAAGTAGAATTTGAATTACCTGCTGATGTTTTTCCTACGCATCTTAGACTTGATTTAGGTATTAAACCTGATCAATCTGATGTTACTTTAAAATCTGTTGTTTTAGAATACAACGGTAATAAAAAAGAAATTGTTGGGCAAGAGCTTGGAATGTTTTTTAGAGCAGATGAAAACACTTGTACTTTTGATCCTGTTACAGGAATTGTTAAATCAAACATCGAAAATGGTGTTAGACAAAATCCTTCTTTGTACCCTCAAGAACCTACATTGAAACAAGAAATAGAAAAATTAGCAAAATAATTTTTTAAACAAAGTAAATGGAAAGTGAACTTAGGTTCACTTTTTTTATTTAATAAAAAGATTATAT
>JACCDV010389685.1_pt1 | contig 17213 bp, 13 predicted proteins | sample 7446131 | NCBI WGS metagenome assembly JACCDV01 (sample SAMN15323448, study PRJNA562643) | freshwater metagenome | isolation source: river surface water | place: USA:Blue River Watershed | collected 2017-08-17 | reverse complement strand
GATCGTAACCCAGTGTGTGCGCCACCTGGTCTATCGAAGTATGGCTGACGCCGGCACGCTGCATTTCGCGCGTAACGATTGCCCGACCTGCTGCTAATGTTTCATCCAGCGCCTGATTGGCAAACCAGGCACGGACTTTAGTACGTGCTGATTTGGTGATCAGATAACCCTGATGCGGGGTGAGCCAATCGCGTGACGGCCCGCCTTCTTTGGCTGATACGATTTCTACCCGCTGACCGGTTTTAAGCGGGGTGGTCAAAGGCACGAGGGCACCATCGACTTTAGCACCCCGGCAGCGGTGCCCTAACTCGGTATGAACGCGATACGCAAAATCAACCGGTGTGGCGCCATCCGGTAAGTCAACCACTCTGCCCTGCGGCGTAAATACGTACAGGGTGTCGTTCAGTGCGGCTTCCCGATAATGGGTTTGCCAATCACGGCTATCACCGATGTCATCACGCCAATTGAGCAGTTGGCGTAACAAGGCAATCTTGTCGTCATAAGACCCCGAACTTGCCGCACCTTCTTTGTAACGCCAGTGCGCGGCAACGCCCAATTCGGCATGCTGATGCATGTCGTGCGTTCTGATCTGGATCTCTAAAGCGCGTCCATCTTCACAATGCACAGCCGTATGTAGGGAGCGGTAGTCATTACCCTTGGGTTGAGAAATGTAGTCATCAAACTCTGAAGGGATCGGCGTCCAAATCTGATGTACATAACCCAGCGCCGTGTAGCAATCAGCAATGCTATCCACAACAATCCGCAGCGCACGCACGTCATAGAGCTCATCAAAGCTCAAGCCCTTGCGCTGCATCTTGTTCCAGATACTGTAGATATGCTTTGGACGACCATAGACTTCGGCCTCGACACCCCGTTCATGGAGCGCCGCTTTGACACGTTCAACTGCACTACCGATGAAGGCCTCACGTTCCAGACGCTTTTCATCCAGCTTGCGGGCAATATCCTTGTAGGTGTCGGTATGCAGAAACCGGAAGGAAAGATCTTCCAGTTCCCATTTCAGCTCCCAGACGCCCAGTCGATTGGCCAGCGGTGCCAACAGTTCCAGCGTTTCTCTGGCCACATCCAGACGTGCCGGATCAGGATGCTGTGCGTAATAGCGCAAAGTCTGCGTCCGTGACGCCAGACGGAGTAGCACCACGCGCACGTCTTCCACCATGGCCAGGAGCATTTTGCGCAGCACTTCGATCTGCACCTTTAGGTCCTGCGGGTTCAGCGTTGCGTCTGCAGCAAAACCCTGCGTTACTGGCCGCATCTGATTCAGGCGATCAACGCCCTTCACCAGTCGTGCAATATCTTCGCCAAACTGCTGCTCAAACTTTTCTTTGTTGTAGTGCTCATCGTTCGGAAAAGCAAAGAGCAACGCAGCCTGACGGCTGGTCAGATCCAGCCTGAGTTCAGCGGCCAACTTGGCCATTCCCACGGCATGAGGCCAGACAGCTTCCCCACTGCCCAACAACGCATCGGCATAAGTTTCTTTGGCATGCACAGCCACGCGCTCGAGCGATTCCCGCTGGGCGACATCGAGATCCAGCCAGACAACTTCAGGCAACAGCGTTTCAAGCATTCAGGTCGTTTCCAGAAAATCACGAACCAGATCAATCTGGTCTTCAGACATAAACATAGGCGCGTGGCCCACACCTGCTACCGTTTTAAGAATTGCTTTGGGACCTCTCTGTGTCATTTCCAGAGCTGTTTCAGCAGTGAGCAAATCAGATAACGCGCCGTGCACTAACAAGGTAGGACACTGTATCCGGTCATAAATTGGCCAGAGATTGATGTCTTGCCCTAACAACGCCTGTTCAAGAGGCTTGCGTATGTTTCGATCGTAATTGAAACGCCAGCCGCCATTAGGCAATGGCTTTAGGGTGGTATCAATCAGCGCATCCCAATCGGCATCGGTCTTTAAGGCAAACGGCGTAAAAATAGTGCGCACATAACGCCGAGCCGTTCCGGTATCGCTAAATTCATAGGGTTCACCCACGTAACCTACGATGCGCTTCAATGCTGCCAGAGAGAGCGTGGGACCCACATCATCCAGAATAAGGCGCTTGATGGGCGAATTCGGTTGCCCGGCCAGCATCATGCCGATCAAACCGCCCATAGACGTGCCCAGCCAGTCGACCTGTGTGACGCCAAGCTTGGCAAGCAAGGTAATCATGTCGGCGGCGTAAGTGATGGTGTTGTACCCCATGGGGTCAGCCAGGCATTCACTCTCCCCTCGACCCACAACGTCTGGGGCTACGACTCGATATTTACCGGACAGTGACTGTGCAAGGCGCTCGAAATCCAGGCTATTTCGAGTCAGCCCATGGACGCAAACCAGCACTTGTGGATTTTTTGGATCACCCCATTCACGATAGGCCATGTGATACAGACCCAAAGCGCCACCGCAGAGTACTTTCTGTAATGTTCCTTGATGAGGATTGTTCATAACGATTCCTTACTGCTCATCCTGAGCCTCTGCTGTCGACGGCCGATCCATCCAGTAGCGCTGACGAATCTGTCGATACGCTGATACCTTCATGGATGGTAAATCAACCTGAACCATGCCATCGGTATCTGTTCTATAGGTTTTGATTTTACGCGTTTCATAGGCTGCCATCACGCTTGGCTTCGGATGACGATAGCGATTTCTGTAACCTACTGGAATGATGGCAATTTCTGGTTGAACGGCATCGAGTAAGGCCGAACTGGAGCTGGTGCCACTACCATGGTGGGGCACCAGTAAAACCTGACTATTCGGCAATCCGTTAGACACAATTTGCTCTTCATCGGCCAGTTCAATGTCTGAGGTCAGGAGCATACGCTTGTCGCCTATACTCACCTGCAACACACAACTCTGATGGTTACTGGCCAGACCCTTAACTGCTTTAGGCGCAGACGGGTGCATAAAATCAAAACGCACCCCATCCCAGGTCCAGCCACTCCCCGCACGGCAGGTTTTTGCGCGCACCCCGGGAACGGCATCGGCAAACTGTGTGTCAGGTGCATCGGCGACCCAGCCAACGGGCATGGATTCGAGTACAGATTGGGCACCGCCCGAATGATCGGTATCCCGATGCGTCACCACCATACCATCCAGGCGATCGACACCGATAGCCCGGAGATACGGCACGATGACTCTAACGCCGGCATCTGCTTCGCTACTGTAGTAAGGACCTGTGTCATAAAGCATGACATGCTTATGCGTGCGCACAACGACCGCCAGACCCTGCCCGACATCAAGCACTTCGACTCTGGCCTCACCAGCGGGAATTGCTTCGATTTTAGGGAACACTAACGGCAGACATAAAAAGATGGCCATCCACCGACCGGGCAAACCCGCCGGCATTAACCAGCAAAACGCACCCAGCAATGCCAAGGCAAAAACCAGGGGTGATGGTACCGGCGCATGCCAGATGGCAAGTGGTAGTGCCGCAGACCAGTTGAGAAACCCTAACAACGGGTTCATGAGCGCATTCGCCAGATACAGAAGCCCATCCCAGGGCACAACCAGTGCCAGGATCGTGATTGGCGTAACTACACCGCTCACCCAGGGAATTGCCACGGCATTGGTCAGGGGTGAAATTAACGAAAACTGACTAAAGAACAGCAGCAGAAACGGTAGCGTACCAATCGTGACAGCCCACTGAGTGCGGCCAAAACCTTTGAACCACAGGCTGAGACGTTGCCGCCAGGAACGTTGTTCATGACTACTGATATGTTCAGACAAGGCTGCCCACAAGAGCAGGCCTACGGCAACAAAAGACAACCAGAATCCGGGACTCATGCCCGCCCAGGGGTCAAGCAGCAGAACGGCCACTAAGGCCAGCAGGAGTATCTTGAAAGGCGATACATGTCGCCCTGTTAAAAGGGCAGTCGCACCAACAGTGAGCATAAATAATGTGCGCAATGCCGGTATGCCCGCACCAGCGATCAGCGTATAGAAAGCGGCAGCGAACCAGCCACAGAAAACCCCCATCTTTTGTGCTGGCAGCCGAGAGACCAGCTTGGGTAGCCGGCGCCAGATGCTCGACACCAGTAAAGCAATTAATCCGGAAAACAGCGTTACGTGGAGCCCGGAGATAGACATCAGGTGGGTGGTACCGGTTTTAGCAAACACCTGCCAGAGTGAACCGGATATCGCTTTCTGATCGCCGATGGCCAAGGCCGTCAGAATCCCGGCATCCGGATAAGCCTCTTGCGGTAAGACAGCATCAAAGCGATCCCGAATGGTTGAGCGTAACCGAGCAATGCTTGTGGCGAAGCCACGTACAAAGGCATCTATACGCTCACCCGATTTTACGTAACCTGTCGCGCGCACCCCACTCTCGAAAAGCCGTGCCTCAAGATCATAGCCATGCGGATTAGCCAATCCATGTGGCCGTTTCAGACGAACAACAAAAGACCAACGCTCACCGGCTTTGACCGGACCCACGACCGGTTTATCTGTGGCGTCTCCATCCTGCTGGGCATTCCAGACCGAAAGCTGTATCCGCTCCGGCACATGAAACTTTGAATCCACATGCTCAACGCGTAACTGGAAGCGCTGGCCGCGAGCCGTTCGATCCGGCAAGGAATCCACCACACCGCTGAGCTGAATATTCTGGCCCATGGCAGCTTCAGGAAGACTATCTGCAAGAACAGCGGCACTCCGCCAACAGGTATACCCGACACCTGCAACAAAACTACTCAGGAGTAGCAGAATCAACAAATATCGGGAAGACCTGACAGCGTAACAGGCGCTGTAAATTTGCAGTCCACCCACAGCGGCCATACTCAAAAGGGTCAGCAGCCCCCAGGGCCCGTCAGGAATACTCGGCAAAAACTGGCACGCCAGAACGCCCGTTGCAAATGCAATCAGTAGCGCTGGCACGCCTGTCTCACTGGATCACAGCGTAGCATCCGTCAGGGCACCATCCTGCAAACGCATCGTCCGGTCTAGTTGTGCAGCCAAACCCGGATCATGGGAAACGAGCACAAAAGCAACACCCGATTTAACGCTGAGTTCTCTGAAAAGCGTGAATACCTGCTCGGCGGTTTGTCGATCCAGATTGCCAGTCGGTTCATCGGCCAGCACAACGGATGGCCTGGTGACCAGTGCACGGGCAATGGCCGTCCGTTGGCGTTCCCCACCGGACAAAGCTGCCGGCGTGTGCATTAGCCGATGCCCCAACCCAACCTGCTCGAGCCATTCACGCGCTTCGGCATCCGCTTCAGCTTTAGGCAAACCGCGTACGTAAAGCGGCATGGCCACGTTTTCTACAGCAGTAAATTCCGGGAGCAGATGATGGTGCTGATACACAAAGCCCATATGCCGGTTACGCCACAGGCCACGCTCCTTCTCAGACATCGCCGCCCAGCTGCGTCCGGCAATCAGTACGTCGCCGGAACTAGCATGGTCGAGACCGCCTAGAAGGTGCAGGAAGGTACTTTTACCTGAACCGGAGGCCCCGACAACAGCGACGGATTCACCTGCGTTCAGGTCAAATGACACATCCTTCAGCACGACAACATCTTCGGCACCCGCGCCATAAATTTTGCTCAGACCACGACAGGACAACACAAAATCACTCATGACGTAAGGCCTCCGCGGGTTGAACCCGTGCTGCACGCAGACTCGGATAAAGGGTTGCCAGTAAGGTCAGCACAAAAGCCGTCGTTGAAATCGTAATGACATCATCCCACTGCAGATCAGACGGCAAGTCGGAAATAAAGTACACCTCGCGCGACAGGAAGTGAATGCCAAATAATCGCTCAATCGCAGGCACAACCGTATCAATATTCAGCGCCAGCGCAACACCACCAGCCACACCCAGACCAAGGCCGATCAGTCCGATCAACGCACCCTGCACCATAAAGATCATGGCGATGCTGCCACGGCTCGCACCCAGCGTTCGTAGAATCGCGATGTCACCCCGTTTATCGGTCACCGCCATAACGAGGGTAGAAACGATATTAAAGGCTGCAACGGCAACAATCAGGAACAGAATGAGAAACATCATCCGCTTTTCAATCTGTACGGCCCTGAAGAAGTTGGCATGCTTGCGGCTCCAGTCGACCAGATAAGCTGGCTCATCGAGCACTGGCGCAATCGTTCGGGCGATCTGTGGTGCCTTGAACGGATCATCCACCTTCAGTCGCACCCCCGTCACTGACTGCCCAAGTCGGAATAGCACTTGCGCGTCTTTCAGATCAATGAGCGCCAGACCGCTGTCGTACTCGAACATCCCGAAATCGAAAACGCCACCTACTTCAAAACTTTTAATTCGCGGGATGACCCCAGCCGGGGTCACTACCCCTTCAGGTGCAATCACGGTGACCCGATCACCGACTACCACGCCAAGGGCACGGGCCAAATCACTACCCAGAACAATCTTGAACGAGCCGGGTTGTAGCGCATCGAGTGAACCGTACTTCATGTGTGAACTGAAGTCGGCAACCGTATCCTCCAGCTGCGGGTCGATACCACGCACAATCGCACCACGGACACCACTACCAGGCAGGACCGGACCTTCACCCGCCTCGCGGTTTAACCCATTGAGCATGACCTGTCCCTGCACGTAGGGTGCTGCCGCCAGCACCTGCGGCACCTGGCGCGCTTGTGCAGCCACCTGTCGCCAATCCATGAGGGCACCATCCATACCCACCACTTCGATATGGGACGTCACACCCAGAATGCGGGAGCGCAGCTCTTTCTGGAAGCCGTTCATCACAGACAACACGACAATCAGTGCAGCCACACCCAGTGCGATACCCACCATCGACAAGCTGGAAATAAAAGAGATGAAGCGGTTGTCCTGGCCAATCTGACGACGGCTGCGGACATATCTCAATCCGATCAGTAACTGAAAAGGTATTTTCACAATCAGGCGTGCTTTTGGCACCAAAAACGCATAAGACCGCTATGCTACACTCGATTCACCTGCAAGTTGTTCCGAATGCGCTTAGGCACGACCAAACCCATGCATCTGACCCTTTTTGTCCCCGACCTACTCTGGCCAGATCACGAGCATCGTCAGGCCTTTGAATTTGACTACTCGGACACGCTCGCCCGTTTTCTGCATTTAGCTCAACACACTTGTAGCCCATTGAAGCCAACCGCTTCCTGGGAATCCGTTCTGACAGATACTTTTGGCCTTTCGGCTGAAGCGAGTGCACTTGCTTCGCTTCGACTACTTGGCGAATCTGGCACCAACGATACCTCGGCTTATAGCCGCACACTACTCTGTGCAGATCCGGTCAATCTTGATTTTATGCAACAGGCCCTGGTTCTGAGCAGCCCCGATGCTATGCAACTGAGTATCGAGGATGCCAAATCACTCATCGCTAGCCTGAATGAAGAGTTTTCCGGTGAAGGCACTTTTTTCTATGGCCACTCAACCAATCACTGGTATTACGCCCCAAATTCAGGCGATCAGGACCTACCCAACCTTGCGGCCTGCAGCCGACTCCTTGGCCGTCGTATCGACGCCGATGAATCCAGACACTTACTGGGCAGCAACGGCTTACGCTGGCTCAACCGGATTCAAATGTGCCTGAATGACCATCCGGTTAACGAAGCCCGGCAAATGCAGGGTTTAATTAGCATTAATAGCGTCTGGCCCTGGGGCGCCGGTTTGCTCTCAAATAAAGTCCACCACTTGGCAAGCCCCTTTGACCAGGCCGTTGGTGACAATACCCTCTTACGCGGGCTATGTGTCATTACCGGAACGCACTATCTCGCTGAATCTGCCGCTGGCAGTGGCCTGGTATTAGACACACGCCTAGCCGAAGCCATCGCGCACGACGATCTGAACGCCTGGCAAAAAGCGGTAGACCACTTAACGCAGACGACTATTGCGCCTGCACTCAATGCTCTGGCAAGTGGCAAGCTGAATCGCATGACGCTCATTGCACCCGATGCACATGAAACGCATTGCTGGACACTGGAATCAAGCAACAAAGGCTTAACGCCCTCGCTCTTTCAACGATGCCTGGGGCGTACCCGTAAACACCCGGATCTAGCAACAATCATCGCCTCATGGTAACGCTGAGTAAACGCGCCTGGTCGGAACGCACGGCCTGGCAGCTAGAACAAGGGGGCTTAAGTCCCCTAATGGCCCGTTTGTATGCCGCCAGAGGGATTAGCCAAGCCGACCAGATCAGTACGCGTATGGAAGATCTGATCGCGCCGACCGCACTAAGAGGTATGGCAACTGCCTCGCAGATTCTTGCCGATGCCATTATTGATGGACGTAAAGTCTGTATCGTTGCCGACTATGACGCAGATGGTGCTACGGCATGCGCCGTGGCCGTTAAAGGCTTGCGTCTCCTGGGTATTCAACCCGAAAAGCTGACCTACTTTGTACCGGATCGTTTCAAACTGGGTTACGGACTTACCCCCGCCATTGTCGATCTGGTGGCTCAGGCGGCGGTCGGCAAGCCTGATCTACTGATCACCGTGGATAACGGCATTGCCAGCATTGATGGCGTGGCACAAGCTAAATCCCTGGGCATGCAGGTCGTGATTACCGATCACCACCTGCCAGGCAGCACCCTGCCGGCTGCCGATGCGATTGTGAATCCCAACCAACCAGCTTGCGAATTCCCCTCTAAGAACCTAGCCGGCGTGGGCGTGATGCTCTATGTATTGATGGGACTACGCCAGACATTGCGCCAGCGGGGTTGGCCAGCGGCCGAACAGGCGAATCTGGGGTCGCTACTCGATCTGGTGGCATTGGGCACGATTGCCGACGTCGTATCGCTCGATCGCAACAACCGAATCCTGGTGGCCAATGGGCTTAATCGGATTCGCCAACGCCGTTGCTGCCCCGGAATTCTTGCGCTCTATGCCGTAGCCGGCAAACAGCCTGATCGTGCTCAAGCCAGCGACCTGGGTTTTTTACTCGGGCCACGACTCAATGCCGCCGGACGCATGGACGATATGCGGATTGGCATCCGTTGCCTGCTGGCAGAAGACCTCGGTGAGGCACTTAAACTCGCGCAGGAGCTAGACCGGCTGAATGTGGCACGTCGCTCCGTTGAAGATCAGATGAAGTCCGACGCCGTAAAAATTCTGACACAGCTGGATATCACCAATACGGCAGGCATTAGTCTCTATGATCCCAACTGGCATGGTGGTGTCGTTGGCATTCTGGCTGGCCGAATCAAAGAACAGATGCACCGACCCACGGTGATCTTTGCTGGCGATGGCAGCGGTCTCATTAAGGGGTCAGGCCGCTCGATTCCCGGTTTGCATCTGAGGGATGCTCTGGATCACCTGACCAAACTCTACCCGGACCTGATTATCAAGTTCGGTGGCCACGCGATGGCGGCCGGTCTGAGCATTCGTGAGAGCGATTTCAGTTTATTCCAGCGCGCGTTTGATGAACTGGTCGATCAGCTTTTACCGGTTGAAGCTAGAACCCATAGCCTGGCGATTGATGGGCCTTTGGTCGATAGCGAGCTAAGTTTAAATAGCGCCAAACAACTTTCTGAAGGCATCTGGGGGCAAGGTTTCCCCGCCCCGATTTTTGCAAACCGCTTCCAGATCATCGAATCACGCCTGCTGCAAGACAAACACCTGAAGCTCACTTTGGGGTGTGGTCAAAGCCGGATGGATGCCATCCGCTTTAACGACACCACCATTCCAACGCCTGAGGATACCCTTGCCTATGCGCTGGAGATCAATCATTACAATGGGGTCGATCGACCGCAACTGCGCATTGAGGCCATTTGCCCAAGCCCATGAAAAACGCCACCCGCAGGTGGCGCTTTCGTTTTTCATGATGAGATAAATTAACCTAACATCAACTTGTTGATCTTGCGTACAAAGCCTGCCGGGTCTTCAATCTGACCGCCTTCGGCTAGCAAGGCTTCATCAAACAACACCGATGCGTAATCATCAAAGTGGCCACCCTCATTCGGTAACAACTCCATTTTCTTCAGCATCGGGTGCTGTGGGTTGATTTCCAGAATCGGCTTAATCTCCGGGGCATTCTGACCCATCATCTTGAGCATGCGTTGCAGGTTCGCACCCGGATCATGCTCATCGGCCACCAGACAGGCTGGTGAATCTGTCAGGCGATGCGTCACACGCACTTCCTTGAGTTTATCGCCCAGGGCTTTCTGGAGTCGCTCGATCAGATCCTTGGCAGAAGTCTCGGCTGCGGCACGTGCCTGCTTTTCGCTCGCATCTTCCAGTTCACCCAGATCCAGACCGCCCTTGGCAACTGACTGCAGTGCCTTGCCATCAAAATCACGTAGGTGGCTGACCAGCCATTCGTCGACGCGATCCGACAGCAGCAGGACTTCAATACCCTTCTTACGGAAGATTTCCAGATGCGGGCTGTTTTTGGCGCCCTGGAATGTCTCAGCCGTCACGTAATAAATCTTGTCCTGACCCGGCTTCATACGCGAGACGTATTCCGTCAAAGAAACGCTCTGCTCCGGGCTATCGGTCGTGGTCGTGGCAAAGCGAAGTAATTTGGCAATGCGCGCCTGGTTTGCATGGTCTTCACCAACGCCTTCTTTAAGCAACTGGCCAAACTGATTCCAGAACGTGGTGTACTTGTCAGCATTGTTGTCTGCCAGTTCTTCCAGCAAACCGAGCACGCGCTTGGTGCAACCAGAACGGATCTGCTCGATATCCTTGCTTTCCTGCAGAATTTCACGCGACACGTTCAACGGCAGATCGGCGACATCGACCACACCGCGTACGAAGCGCATATAGGTCGGCATCAGCTGTTCTGCGTCATCCATGATAAAGACGCGTTTAACGTACAGCTTGATGCCGTGACGGGCATTCCGATCCCACAGATCAAAAGGTGCTTGCGAGGGAATATAGAGCAACTGGGTATATTCCTGACGACCTTCGACCTTGGCATGCACCCAGGTGAGTGGTTCCTGATAATCATGCGCTACATGCTGATAGAAGGCTTTGTATTCTTCTTCAGTGACTTCGCTCTTCGGGCGAGCCCACAGCGCACTGGCCTGATTAACGGTTTCTTCATCACCCGTCGCCTTCATGGCCTTGGTTTCTTCGTCCCAGCTCTCCTTGACCATACGGATCGGCAAAGCAATGTGGTCAGAGTACTTGCGCAGGATTTCGCGGATCTTCCAGCCATTAATCAGATCTTCCTGCTCGGCACGCAGGTGCAGGATCACTTCCGTACCACGACCCGGGTGATCGATATCGGACACGGTGTACTCGCCCTCACCTGCAGACACCCACTCCACACCTTCGTTGGCGGGTGCGCCAGCCTTGCGACTTCGCACCGTGACCTTGTCAGCAACGATAAACGACGAGTAGAAACCCACACCAAACTGACCGATCAGATTCGCATCTTTCTGGTCATCGCCAGTCAGGGCAGAAAAGAATTCCTTGGTTCCCGATTTGGCAATCGTCCCAAGATGGGCAATCGCCTCGTCCTTGGTCATACCAATGCCGTTGTCGGCAATCGTGACGGTCTTGGCGTCTGCATCCAGCAGAATCCGCAGGCCCAACTCCGGATCATTTTCAAATAGCGCCGGGTTGGCCAAAGCTTCGTAGCGCAGTTTGTCACAGGCATCCGAGGCATTGGAGACCAACTCACGTAGGAAAATCTCTTTGTTCGAATACAGCGAATGAATCATCAGCTGTAACAGTTGCTTTACTTCCGCCTGAAATACCTTGGTTTCTGTCTGAGTTTGATGTGTCATAAGTCTTTGAGATTAAAGGGGTGGGGTTAACCAAATACAGCGCAATGGTCCCTAAGTAAGGGCAATGCTTTGAAATTCAAGCGTCTGGATTAAAGGGGGGCATGACCAACGATTGGTAAACGACTTCCACGATTTCCAGCTCACGCTCGCCCAATGGGCTGGCAAAACGGGCAACATCGCCTTCCCGTAGCTTGAGTAGTGCTTTAGCCAGGGGCGATACCCAACTAATCCAGCCTTTAACGGGGTCGGCTTCGTCAATGCCAACAATACTGTAGGTGCTTTCAACCCCGGTTTCGTCACAAACCACTACCGTAGCGCCAAAAAACACCTGATCCCGGTGCTGCTGCAGCCCCGGATCAATAACGTGCGCATTTTCCAGACGCTTCATCAGAAATCGTATCCGACGGTCTATCTCCCGGAGGCGCTTTTTGCCATAGAGGTAATCCCCATTTTCCGAGCGGTCACCATTGGATGCTGCCCAGGAAACAATCTCAACGATTTTCGGGCGTTCGGTCTTCACCAGAAAGTCCAGCTCATCACACAAACGGCGGTGGCCACCGGGTGTCATGTAATGGCGCGGTTCAGCAGCTGCAGATTGGCTCATGGATCCGTCTTTATTAGGCAAGCCGGCATTATCCTAGAGAGCAGCAGCCGATGTCACAAAAAATTAATTGATTACACGAGCCAATTCCCTTGCATCGATTCTCGTTGCGGCGCAACATAACACCTATAGTATTTATTTCGGGAATAGCTATGCAACTGGAAACATCGAACACCACCCTCAAAGGCCTTAAAGGTCTGGTGGTCGGGATAGCCAATCAACACAGCATTGCCTGGGGTTGTGCAGAGGCATTTCGCGCCGCGGGCGCCGAACTTGCAGTGACCTATCTGAATGCCAAAGCAGAACCGCATGTTCGCCCCCTTGCCGAAAGCGTCAACGCATCGATCATCCAGGCACTGGATGTAGAGAATGATGCTGAAATGGCTGCTCTGTTTGACAAAATTGAACAGCAATGGGGAAAGCTTGATTTTGTATTGCACTCTATCGCATTTGCGCCCCTCGAAGATCTGCATGGCACCGTTCTTGATACCAGCCGGGGGGGCTTTGCCCGGGCAATGGACATCTCCTGCCATAGCCTGATTCGACTTGCTCGCCATGCAGCCCCCTTGATGAAAGATGGTGGTGCATTACTCACAATGAGCTACGAAGGCGCCAACCGTGTGGCACCTCACTACGGCATCATGGGTCTGGCCAAAGCTTCTCTGGAAGCCGCTACCCGCGCACTTGCCGCGGAGCTTGGCCCGAAAAATATTTCCGTGAATGCGATTTCCCCTGGCCCCATTGCAACGCGCGCCGCCTCGGGCATCCTCGAATTTGATCACCTGATGCAAGACAGCATCGAACATGCCCCATTACGTCGCCTGGTCACCATCGAAGAGGTCGGCGCTCTGGCAACCTTACTGGCCAGCCCAGCCGGGCGCGGCATTACCGGTGACGTTATTGTTGTTGATGGCGGACGCCATATTCTCTATTGATTCCATTCAAAGATATGTCACATTCATACAGCCTAGATAAGTTTTGCGGGGACGTTATCGAGAACCACCCGTTCGATGAAATTGAAATCGGTGATAACGCTTCAATATCACGCACCGTAACCGTTGAAGACCTACGCATGTTTGCTGCTGCTACGGGGGATGCCAATCCCAACATGCTGGATCCGGAGTTTGCAGACAGCAGCATTTACCGAGAGGTCATTGCACATGGCATGTGGTCAGGCGCCATGCTGGTTAACCTATTGGGTAGCGAACTGCCTGGTTTGGGCACGATCCTAGTTGATCAGAACCTGCGCTACCTACGCCCGATTATGGTGGGTGATACGGTTACCTTCAAGATTACTGTTGAGCGCAAATATGAACGAACAAAACACGTACTATTTGATGCTGAAGTTATTCTGGAAAGTGGCCAAAGAGCCGTTACAGGCACCCTTGAAGTGCTGGCGCCTACCAATAAAATCTCGCGCCAAAAACTTTGCGTACCCAAGGCAACCCTATCTACGCATACGGAACGCTTTCAGTCATTTGTGGCTACAGCCGAAGGTATGGATCCTGTTTCTACGGCAGTTATCCACCCCTGTGATGAAGAATCGCTAAAGGGTGCAGTACTTGCTGCGGAAATCGGCCTTATCAACCCGATTCTGATTGGTCCAAGTGAAAGGATTCGTCAGTTAGCCCAATCACTCGGGCTGAACATTGACCCCTACCGGATTGTTGATACACCTTATAGTCAGGAATCTGCACGAATCGGTGTGGAGCTCGCCCGCAAGGGTGAAGCTCATGCGCTGATGAAGGGTAGTCTACATACGGATGAAATGATGAGCGCCGTAGTAAACCGCACGACTGGTCTTAGAACCGCGCGGCGCATATCGCATGTATTCCGTATGGATGTACGCACCTATGGCAAACCGCTACTGATTACCGATGCGGCCATCAACATCTACCCGGATCTGATGACCAAAGCAGACATCATCCAGAATGTGATTGATCTGGCTCATGTTCTCGGCTTACCAGATCCCAAAGTGGCCATCCTGTCCGCAGTCGAAACCATCAACCCGAAGATCCAATCAACGATTGATGCCGCGGCACTTTGCAAGATGGCGGATCGAGGTCAAATCAAGGGCGGGACACTCGATGGTCCGCTGGCCTTTGACAACGCAGTTTCGCTAGATGCTGCCAAGACCAAAGGGATCAAGTCGTCGGTTGCTGGTCTTGCGGATATTCTGGTGGTTCCCGATCTGGAATCAGGCAATATGGTGGCCAAGCAACTGGAATATCTGGCAGGCGCCGTTCCGGCTGGAATCGTACTGGGCGCCAAAGTGCCTATTATTCTGACCTCGCGGGCTGATAATGCCGAGACACGCATGGCTTCTTGTGTATTAGCCGTGCGTATTGCCAACGCTAACAAACAAAAATAAAGCCAGCGAATTAGCGCTGGCTTTATGAAGGGGGGAACAACGACTTAGTCGTTGCCCTCTTCCGCTGGCCAGTTCTTGATGAAGTTTTTGAGCATGCGGTTCTCGAACCCCTGCTCTTCCAGAACAGCTTTGGCAACATCCATAAACGACACAACACCCATCAGCACCTTGCCATCCATTACTGGCACATAACGCTGGTGATGGTTCACCAAAAGCTCACGTACCGCTTCAATCGGCATATCTGGTTGCGCAACGATAGGCTGAACGACTTTAAAGTCAGCGACTGTCATCGCAGATAAATCGCCTTTGGTCTTGCCTACGGCTTGCAGTACCTCACGGAAAGTAATTAGGCCGGTCATCTCACCGCCATCCATCACCACCAGCGAACCCGCATCGTGCTCGGTCAAGGTCTCAACGGCTTGCGCAAGGCTCGCCGAAGAATGAGTGGTATAAAGCACCTTACCTTTAAGCTTTAGTATTTCCTGTACCAGCATAATTTTCTGTTTTCTATCCTATCGTTCTAGATCAGCCAGCTTACCCGCCTGACCATTAAAGGTATCCGCATCCGGGAGCGCGTCTTTGCGTTCAGAAATAACGGGCCAGTTTTTAGCCAGTTCAGCGTTCAATGCAATAAATGCTTCCTGACCAGCAGGCACATCATCTTCCGCATAAATCGCTTCCGCCGGGCATTCGGCAACGCACAGGGTGCAGTCAATGCACTCGTCTGGATCGATCACCAGAAAATTCGGGCCTTCGTGGAAACAATCCACGGGGCAAACATCGACACAATCGGTATATTTGCACTTGATGCAGTTGTCGGTAACAACGTACGTCATTCTTTCTCAACTCCTGATAAATGGTGCACTGCTTCATTAGCGAGCATACCATGGGCACAGTCTATGTACAGCAAGATTAGGCGGAGAACGATAATCACAACAGACCTGATTTAATTGAATCAAAACAACTTGCCCATTGCGAATTCTTGCGGCAAACTGCACACGTTTGGTTAGTTTGAATGTACAACTACCCTAAACAATCATTTCAATCACTTCTCTATTCCTTTGAGGCAATGCGCTATGAGCGAACATATTGTCCACGTTACCGACAGCTCTTTCGCTGACGACGTTACCAATTCGAACGTACCTGTTCTGCTCGACTTCTGGGCTGAATGGTGCGGTCCCTGCAAAATGATTGCGCCGATCCTGGACGATATTGCCAAGGACTACGTAGGCAAGGTCAAAGTTGCCAAAATCAACATCGACGAAAACCAGCAGACGCCCGCTCAATTTGGCGTACGCGGTATTCCGACGCTCATGCTATTCAAAAACGGCTCGGTAGAGGCTACCAAAGTTGGCGCCCTCTCGAAGTCGCAACTGGTTGCCTTCCTGGACGGTCACCTGTAATATCAACGGGGTGGTAAAGCACCACCCCTTGTTTTACACAGCAACACCTGTAACACCCATGATCAGAGCAATTCTGGTCTTGAATGCAGAAGAATTCAGACGACCTTAACAACTGCTCTCTGACATTGCTTCTGCAAGCCGCTTGAATAACCAAGCTCCCAGCCCTTTCGTAATGGTCTTGCACTCATGACGTGCGTGTTACGAACAGGCGTGACCTTATATCGCACCTCTGCGCCCCACTTATGCATCTTTCCGAACTCAAGTCCAAGCATGTCAGCCAACTGATTGACATGGCTACTGCTGCCGGCATCGAACATGCCAACCGCCTGCGCAAACAGGAACTTATTTTCGCGCTTCTCAAAGAGCACGCCAAAACCGGCGAAACCATCTACGGCGATGGCTGCCTGGAAGTCATGCAGGAAGGCTACGGCTTTCTGCGCGCTGCTGAGTCGTCGTATCTGGCGAGCTCGGATGATATTTACGTTTCCCCATCCCAGATGCGCCGCTACAACCTGCGCAATGGCGACACCATCGACGGCGAAATCCGCATGCCACGTGAAGGCGAGCGCTACTTTGCCCTCACCAAGGTTGACCGCATTAACGGCGAAGCGCCGGATGCCTGCAAAAATAAGATTCTTTTTGAAAACCTGACGCCGCTGCACCCGAACGAACCCCTCCGTCTGGAGCGCGACAGCAAAACCGAAGAAAACCTCACCTCACGCATCATCGACATGGTGGCACCGATTGGTAAGGGTCAGCGCGGTCTGCTGGTGGCCTCGCCAAAATCCGGTAAGACGGTCATGCTGCAGAATATTGCGCACGCCATTACAGCGAGCCACCCGGATGTGGTGCTGATTGTGCTGCTGATCGACGAACGTCCGGAAGAAGTGACCGAAATGCAACGCTCCGTGCGCGGCGAAGTGATTGCCTCAACCTTCGACGAACCCCCCGTACGTCACGTACAAGTCGCCGAGATGGTGATTGAGAAGGCCAAGCGCTTGGTCGAACACAAGAAGGATGTGGTCATTCTGCTGGACTCCATCACCCGCCTCGCCCGCGCTTACAACACTGTACAGCCTGCCTCCGGCAAAGTGCTTTCAGGGGGTGTTGACGCTAACGCCCTGCAGAAGCCTAAACGCTTCTTCGGTGCTGCCCG
>JACCDV010827750.1_pt1 | contig 17221 bp, 15 predicted proteins | sample 7446131 | NCBI WGS metagenome assembly JACCDV01 (sample SAMN15323448, study PRJNA562643) | freshwater metagenome | isolation source: river surface water | place: USA:Blue River Watershed | collected 2017-08-17 | reverse complement strand
CATTAGGCCAACAGGCCTCCTCGACCCCATCATTGAAGTATTTCCTTCTAAAAATCAAATCGATCACCTCATCGAGAACATTCAAGAAAGGCGAGAAAAAGACGAACGCGTGTTGGTCACAACCCTTACCAAACGCATGGCCGAAGAACTTCAAAAATACTTTGACCGCTTGGGCATTCCTTGCCGCTACATACATTCCGAGATCGACACCATTGAACGCGTAGAAATACTTCGTCAATTGCGCCTCGGCGATTTCGATGTCCTGATCGGCGTCAACCTCTTGCGCGAAGGCCTCGACCTCCCAGAAGTTTCATTGGTCGCTATTTTAGATGCCGACAAAGAAGGCTTCCTGCGCAACGAGCGCTCCTTGGTTCAAACCGTTGGACGCGCTGCGAGAAACGTAAACGGCAAAGTGCTCATGTATGCCGACAAAATAACTGACTCCATGCAGCGCACCATCGACGAAACCGCTCGCCGCAGACTGACCCAAGAAGCCTACAACATTGCCCACAACCAAGTGCCAACTGCTCTTGTCAAATCCAAGGATAAAATCCTAGAATCTACAAAAGTAGCTGACGGCGATCAAAATACCCGACAGGTCAAGCTCTTGCAAAATGAAAAAGAATTGCAGCAGTCTATCCAACATGACGCGCAGTTTCAAAATCCGGAAGAGCGTGCCAAAGAACTAAAAGCCCTTAAAAAAGCCATGGAAAGCGCTGCCAAAGAATTAGACTTTATTGAAGCGGCCCGCATCCGCGACATCATCAAAACCATCGAAAAAAACAATACAAAATGACACAAACAACCAAAGCCCTCCAACAATTCAGACTTTTTGCCATCGCCGAAGGATTTTCCTGGATCGGCCTTCTGGTCACTATGTTTTTAAAATACAAAATGAACATGCCTGAGCCGAACAAGTGGATTGGGTACATCCATGGCTTTCTTTTCATCATTTATTGTTTGTACGTTGCCTACTTTTTTATAAAAGAAAAGTGGAACTTCAAAACGTCTTTGATCCTGTTCATCACAGCTTTTGTACCCTTCGGAACCTTTTGGGCTGAAAAAAAATACCTACGCTAAACCTTTCTATGCGAAGGGAAATTAAGGTCACTGTTAATTCTCAACAAATTTTTACAGTTAAGTATTTCATTTTTACTACCTTTCGTGGAACCTAAACTAAACTATTCCATGAAATTACTCAAACGCCTCTTTTATTGGCTTGTTTTTCTCGTGCTTCTAGCCTTGTTTGTCGCATTGTTTTTGCCTACTGATTTTAAAGTCGAACGCAGTGCAATGATCAACCAACCGCGCGACACCGTTTTCAATTACGTCAAGTATTTAAAAAACCAAGAAATCTACGGAATATGGTGGAAAGCTGACCCTAAAATGAAAAAAGAATACACCGGCGCAGATGGCCAACCTGGCTTTATTTCAGCTTGGGCTAGCAAAAATTCTGAAGTCGGAGCTGGTCAACAAAAAATCATGGCCATACAAGAAGGCAAGCGCATCGACCTCGAGTTGCAATTCTTCGAGCCTTTTGAAAGCACCAATAAATCTTTCATTTCCACTCAAAACATCGGAGCCAACACCACGCGAGTTTCCTGGGGCATCAGCGGGCAAATGCCTTATCCTTACAACCTGATGGGCTTGTTCATGAATATGGAAGAAACGCTGGGGCAAGACCTCGAAAAAGGACTAAAAAATCTAAAGCGCGTCCTCGAAAAATAAAGTTGTTAACTTTGTTCAAAATTGAAGCACATGTCAAATCATTTACTCAAAGGAAAAAGAGGCATCATCTTTGGTGCGTTGAACAATCAAAGTATCGCCTGGAAAGTGGCACAAAGAGCCCACGAAGAAGGCGCAACTTTTGTCCTAACCAATGCCCCGATCGCTATGCGTATGGGTGAAATCAACGAATTAGCAGCAGAAACTGGCAGCCAAGTAATTCCTGCAGACGCAACTAAAATCGAAGACCTCGAAAACCTCGTCGCGCAAGCACAAGAAATTTTAGGTGGTAAAATTGATTTTGTATTGCACTCCATCGGTATGTCACCAAACGTGCGCAAAGGCAAGCACTACACTGAAAACGACTACAACTACTATGGCCAAACCATGGATGTATCGGCAATGTCTTTGCACAAAACCCTAGCTACACTTTACAAGCACGACGCCATGAACGAATGGGGCTCTGTTGTCGCCCTTTCTTATATTGCCGCTCAACGCATCTTCCCAGACTACAACGACATGGCAGATGCCAAGTCTTTACTCGAATCTATAGCACGTTCTTTTGGCTACCACTATGGCATCAAAAAGAAAGTACGTGTCAATACCATCTCGCAGTCTCCAACTGTTACCACAGCTGGTCAAGGCATCAAAGGCTTCACCGAATTCATCAACTTCTCAGAGCAAATGTCGCCACTTGGAAACGCTAGCGCTATTGCCTGCGCAGACTACTGCATCAGCATGTTCTCTGACCTCACCAAATACGTCACCATGCAGAACCTCTTCCACGATGGCGGGTTCTCGAACACTGGCGTTACCCAACAAGTTATTGAACGTTTCGGTGATCAGTAGACCAAAGCTATTCAAATTGAACCCAAAAAAGGCCGCTCATTGAGTGGCCTTTTTTAATTCCCCCCCCTCCTCTTCGTTTTTTTCGTAATATCGGTGTACACAAATTTTGCGCAAACCGATTTATTTGAAACTGACCAACGAAGACATACAACGTATTAGACAACAAGACGAGCGCTTTTTACAACAGCTCTACAAGGATGTATTCCCGATCATGATGTCGGTGGCGGTACGCTTTATGAACAATCGGGAAGAACAACTGACCGCCGTCCATAATGCTTTTATGAAAATGATCCGATCCATTGATCAGTTTCGCAGCAATAGTTCATTTGAAGCTTGGATTGTAAGGATACTTCGCAATGAATTGATAGATGAATTTAGAAGGAACAACAAGCAATCGGCTATTAAATTTAGTGAACTCAAAGACGACATTCAGGACCACAACTTCCAAATTGACCAACTTGAAAACACCCCACCAACACAACTCCTCCAACTCCTGAATGAACTTCCTCCTGCCTCTAAAGTAGTTTTTAACCTTTATGCTATAGATGAATATAGTATCAAACAAATAAGCGAAGCACTTGAGATTTCAATTGAAACCGTCAAATGGCACTTGAAAACCTCTAGAAAAACGCTTCGTGCCCGTATCTCAACGCTGAAATCAATAGACAATGAAAACGAGTAACAAACAGTTTGATCAGCTCTTCAAACAAAAAATGCAAGAACTGCATTTTGAGGCCAGCGACGCGCACATCAGTGAGTTGCTCAAACAAACGAAGCAACAACACAAATTGCTACGCAACAAAACATGGGGCAAACTCAGCATCATCTTGATTATTGTTAATGCCGCAGTGTTTTTTCAACTGCATATCCGCTACAACGCTAAGCCCCCGAGGTATCAAGCCCAAAACAATTTTGAAAACCTAACGTCTTTTACCCTTGCAAATCAAGCCACCTTTACTGATCAAATAGCCAATCTTAATACCCAACTGACCAACAGCACTAAAGTGGAATCTGATGAAATCTCGACAGTAAATAACCAAAACATTGTTAAAACCGAGGAAAACTGGCAAAAATTAGCCAAAAAATCGCTGCTCGAAAAAACTAAACTAAAGGCTTATCACAGCAAGCACGCCCCGGCAATTAGTGGGCTTTTTCTCTTTGAAGGTGAAAAACTGAAAGAAGAAAAAGCCTCCAAGACCCAAACAATTGTATGCGGACAAAATAAAGAAAAAACGAAAATCATCATCGCTAGATCTAGGGTGGCTAATTTTAAAGCGGATAGCCTCGCCAAAGAAAATGCACAGGGGGTTTGTAGACCGACTGGCTTTGACGACGACGCCGTGATTCAGTACAATGTCTTTGATAAAAAAGTGTTGTTTGGCAGGTTTCAAGCAGAGCACATCCATTGGGGAATGGTTCGAACTACCAAAATTGCCAAGCCTGAAAAAACCGTCAAAGAAGAGAAGCATGTTTCAGAAAAGGAAGTGAAGGTTCCCAAAGCACCAAAAGCACCAGAAAAAACAAAAGCAAAAGCCACATCTGTAGCGCCAGGCACACGCCCACAAGTTCACCAGCATGGTGTGCGTCAATATGTCGAACCTGAATACGAAGAATACGATTATTTCCTCAAAAACGACAGTCTCATATTTATCAGCGAAGGCGTTAATTTTGTTGTGCTCATGCAGCCCGATGGCACCATTTTATCAAAAGCCGAAATTGAAATCACTGAGCCGTATGTATATTATCTCGGCGAAAAACGCGCTTATTTTGACCAAAAGACGGGTAAAACATACATTTGTGTAGCCACCCTCTATCACTTCAACTTCTATGAATTAGAGCCCGCAAATGGACAAACCAAATTTCTATTTCAAACAGACGAAGTCTGGAAGAACCCCGACTTTCAAATTGAAAATGGTGTGCTCAACTACAGCAACAAAAACAAGACCTATAATAAAAAACTATAGGACTTAATCTTCCTTCCAATCCAATCTAGACTTCGTGTAAGGAATATCTGCTTTATCGAGTGTTTCATGAAGCTTTAGTACGCGTGTTTGGTAAGCTGCGAGGCTAGCCTTGAATTGCGCATATTCTTGTTCCACCATTTGTAAGTTGGCCTTGTGGGTATTACTTACGCCTGTTGTGTTCTCAGAAAGTTGGTAGTCGAGCATACCCAAACGACCTGTAAAGGTTGGAGCTGTCTCGAATTCGTGTCTAGTTTTGATGTCGTCTCCGTAGAGTTGTTCGCGGAGTTGCGCTTTGAGTAACTTGAGTTCGCGAATTTCTTTGAGAAGCGAAAGGTCGGTGTTCGGGTAAGTAAGTACCGCTTTTTCTAGGACAGCTAATTCGTCATTGAGTTCTTCGAAGCGTTTCTCTGAGCCACTCACCTTGCGGTTGAGCTCTGCTACCGACCTACGAAATTCATCGAGACCAAAAAGATCTTTGGCAATTAATGTTTGATTGTTGAGGCCTTTCACGACAAACGGCGTGTTGGCAACGAGTTCTTCCACTTGGCCGTTGTGGACCATCATAACTTTCACTGTATAGTTTCCCGGTACCACTAATGGACCACGGCCACCGTTTCCAACTGGGTTGGTACTGGCTTTGCGCAAGTTCCAATGCTGGCGCACCAAACCTTTTTGCGGGCTGCTGCTCATGCGGCGAATTTCCGCTCCGTTTGCGTCTGAAATGATCCAAATGAGTTGTGCAGCTTCGTCTAGAGCCTCAGCTTTGAGCGCGTCGAAAGTTGGGTAGCTCACGTCTTTTTTGTCTTTCTCTAATTCCTTTTCCTTGGTTTGACGCTCGCTCTTGAGTGAAGTTGGAACTTCTTTAAGGTGTAAAGTAAAGGTGGCGCCATAGCTTGGATTTTTAGCAGACCACATGTTGTGACCTTGGAAACCCGTTCCTTCTAAGCCCAGCGGATCAGCCTCAATATAGAGCAGGGCATCTTTCACTGGATACAAATGTGCTTTCTTGTCGAGGTTTTCTTTAGAAAGTGTGCGCAATGGGCTGTAGTTGTCAAGGACGTAAAAACCACGGCCAAAAGTGGCGGCAACGAGGTCTACCTCGCGCTCTTGGATGTCGAGGTCATAGACTGCAATGGTTGGCAAGCCTGAAAGTTTGGTCCAGTTGAGGCCACCGTCTGTGGTAAAATAAGCACCAAATTCAGTCCCGACAAACAAAAGGTTTTCAACAACTGGATCTTGTTTGAGGCAATAAACAGTACCGCGAATTGGTAAATTGGCTGCGATGTTGGTCCAGGTCTTGCCTTTATCTGCAGACTTCAATAAATAAGGTTTGAAATCGCCTTGGCGCTGCGCATTGAAACAAGCGTAAACAACATTTTCTTGGTGTACAGACGCCGTAAGCATGTTCACTCTGGTGTTGAGCGGCACCCCAGGGAAAGTTGTGTATTTTGTCCAATTTTGGCCGTCATTTTCAGAAACTTGTACCAAACCGTCGTCCGTACCTACGTAAAGTAAGCCTTTCTTTTTCGGCGATTCGTCTAGTGCAACAACATTGCCGTAAATGGTGGTAGAGGCGTTTTTCATGACTGCGTCTATGGTCCAAACTTGGCCCATCACTTCGATTTCATTACGGTCGATTTGTTGGGTGAGGTCAGGGCTAATGGTTTGCCAATCGTCGCCTTTATTGCTCGATTTAAAGAGTTTATTGGCCGCAAAATAAAGTGTGCTGGCATCGTGTTTGGATACAATTAAGGGCGCGTCCCAGTTCCAACGATAAGCAGGCTCGCCAACAGCTGGCATGGGCTGAATTGGCACTTTTTCGCCAGAAACGCGATCGTAGCGCACAAGCCAACCATATTGTGCTTGTGCATAGGTGATGTTCGGATTTGACCAATCTGTCGCAGACTCAAAGCCGTCGCCACCATTGGTAATGAACCAATCCGTATTGAGGATGCCCGATACATTTTGTGTCGCCGAAGGGCCGCCCATCGAATTGTTGTCTTGGGTGCCACCGTAAATATTGTAAAATGGCGCGGCGTTGTCGGTCGCAACTTTATAAAATTGTATGATTGGTAAGTTGCCATAAAAACTCCATTCGCTGGCGTGTGTATAGGTTTCGTACAAACCACCGTCACAACCTACTAACCAGTGATTGGTATTGCTGGGGTCGATCCAAATGCAATGGTTGTCTACGTGTTTATTTTTTTCACCAGTTGGCACAAAGTTTTTGCCGCCGTCGGTGCTGTGGTGCATGTAGGTGTCCATCGCAAAGACCTTGTTTACGTCTTTGGGGTCGCAGAAAATTTCTTGGTAGTAGTTACCGCTAGTAGAGAAGGATCCTTGCTTGGACCAGCTTTCGCCTTTATTGCTTGAGCGGAACACGCCTCCTTTGTCGTAGCGGGCTTCAACAATGGCATACACGACATTGGCATCGGCAGGCGAAACAGCTAAGCCCACGCGGCCCATGTCGCCTTTGGGCAAACCTGCATTGATTTCTTTCCAAGTTAAACCACCGTCAGTAGATTTATAAAGAGCCGACTCTGGGCCGCCCCCGATGTAAGTATACTCGTGGCGGCGGCGCTGGTGTGCCGAAGCGTATAAGATATCTGGGTTTGTAGGATCTATGGCGATTTCCGCAATACCTGTGTGCTCAGACACAAAAAGCGTGCGCGTCCAGGTTTTACCACCGTCGGTACTTTTGTAAACACCACGTTCGCCGCCGCTACTCCAAAGTGGGCCGTAGGCTGCCACCCAAATGATATTCTCATCTGTCGGGTGCACAATGATTTCGCCGATGTGTTCAGAATTTTTGAGTCCCATATTCGTAAAAGACTTACCTCCGTCTAGAGATTTATACACACCATCGCCGTAAGAAACCGAACGTTGGTTGTTGTTCTCACCCGAACCCACCCAAACTGTATTTGGATTGCTTGGAGCAAGCGTCACACAACCAATGGAGTAAGATCCGTAACCATCGAAAATTGGTTCAAAAGTAATGCCGTGGTTTTGGGTATACCACACCCCACCTGCAGCGGCAGCTACATACCATTTGTCTTTATTTGTTGGGTGTACAGCAAGGTCAATTACACGCCCTGAGGTGAGGGCCGGACCTACCATTCTAAATGACAGCGCACCAACTGTTCCGGCGTCATAAGGTGGCTTTTCTATAGGTGTTGTTGTTTTCTTTTGCGCAAAAGTAACACTCGCTAAAAAGAGGGAAAACCCTAGAAGTAATCTCATATCCTAAATTTTCGCTAAAAATACATTAAATTCGTGCAACCTCAAACTCGAAATTTACGTCCTAACCTTTTGGTTATAAGTCCTGCTACTATGTTAAGAATTTTACGTTTTTCCGCTATTTTATTTTTGTGTCAGCAACTGAATGCACAAGTACTTATAGATTCCCCACTCTATCAACAACTCAAAGGATCGGGCCAACTAGGCACAGTCAATACTGAAGCCAATTCCTCTATTCAATTGCCTGTAGCCAGCGTTCAGCCAGCCACATACAACAAAGCCAATTCCTGCGACTGCTATATTGCACCCGACTCCACCTACACACTGGCCATGCAGCCTAATGACGACGGCTCAACAGGAATTATACCCATACCATTCACCTTTAATTTATACGGACAAGCTTACAACTCCATTTATATCAATAACAACGGGAACATTACCTTCACGGGTCCGCTTTCTACCTTTTCTGCCACTGCTTTTCCATCTACAGGCAACGCCATTGTAGCCCCTTTCTGGGCCGATGTCGATACGCGCAACGGAAACGGACAAGTGCTCTATAAAATTACACCAACAGCGGTTTATGTGAATTGGGTTGACGTCGGTTATTACGCATTTCACGGCGACAAACTCAATACGTTTCAGCTCATTATTACCAATGGATCAGACCCCGTCATCGACGGCGGCAACGTGGCCTTTTGCTACCAAAACATGGACTGGACAACCGGCGACGCTTCGCAGGGAGTCAATGGTTTTGGCGGCGTGCCCGCAACCTGCGGAGCCAACAAAGGCGATGGCCTGGCTTACTTCCTTATTTCTCGTTTTGACCACGCCGGCAACGACTTCGATGGTGCGCTCGGCAATCCAGATGGCATCTCTTGGCTCGACTACAAAAGTTTTGCCTTCGACGCCTCAAACGGTGGCAATATCCCTCCAATCCCCGAAGGCATTGCCTCTTGCGACACCTTTAAAATTTGTGCCCTCGGCGACTCCGCCGACTTCAGCATCAATTTCCTCTCCCCTGAAACCAATCAAAGCACCACCATTACCTATTCAAATGGAGGCCTAACTACTTTACAACAGATATCGAATACGCCAGGCAATACGGCGAATATTATATTGCGTGCAGTGGGCTCTTTGGCAACAATGGGCACCTATAACATTACCGTAACTGCCACCGACGACAACCTGCCTACACCTGGTGTTACCGCCCTTACTTTTGTAGTCGTGATCGACACCATCGTCAACAACTTAGATTCAGCTATGCTTGTCGTCGCTAACTCCTGCGGAGCCATCGATTTAAGCGTCTCCAACGGCCCTTATGACAGCTACCTCTGGGACGACTTCACCGTGATGCCCACAAGCAGTATTACCACCGATCAAATATACGGCGTCACCGTTAGTAAAAATGGCTGCTACAAGCACGTTTCCGATACTTTTGATGTCATCAACCCAATGCCCATTAACCTTCAAGGGCCATTGGCATTTTGCCCGCCGGATACTTCAGTGACTTTAACGATTCCTAATGCAGTAGCATATTCGACGGTGAGCTGGGGTCTTACAAACCCTGCCTTAAATGCACAATACAATAATGTTTTGGGTGCTGGAACTTACACCATTAACCTACTCGATTCTGCAGGCTTGTGCAGTACCGATACAACTTTTACGGTTTTTGGGACCAGCGCTTCTGCAATTTTTGACGATACAATTGTTTGCCAAAATACGTATCAGGTTCAAGGTACGGTTTCGCCTGGTGGTCTTTGGACTGCCTCTTCGGCGAATATTTCGTTCAGTAGTACTTCGGCACTAGAGCCCCTTATTTCTATTAGTGCACCTGGCACCTACACCGTTTCTTTTACAGACAACGTATGTCAGCAAACACTTAGTGCAGACCTCACCTTACCGCTCAATCCTCAAATATTTTCTGATACTGCTTTGTGTCAATTGAGTTTTCAAGCCGTAGGAACTATTGCCGATGTAAGTGGGGGAACGTGGAGTTACACGAGCAATAATCCATTAGCTACCCTCAATTTTGCACCCAATAACAATGCCTTGAATCCTACCCTCAACGCAACAGAATCCGGTATTTTCACGCTCACCTTTACAGATGAAGTTTGTAGCCATACAGCGACTACAACCTAAGAGCTTTATTCACAGCCATACATCCATCTAGACAGTCTTTGTTGCAATTACCAAGCCCAAATTCAAGGAACACTTTCTGCGCTTGGTGGCGTTTGGTCTTGCCCAGACACCTCCATTACTTTCTCCAATCCTATTTCAGAAAACCCGCTCATCATTTGCAACTACGCTGGTGTGTTCCCAATCAGCTACACAGACAACGCTTGTGGCATTACCCTTACCGAATTCATTGAATTTCCACCGTATGTGTATGTACAACTATTAGATACAAATATTTGTCAGGGTTCAAGCTTCTCGATTGACCCATACACACTAAATGTACCCAAAGACAGCACTTTCACAGAATGGACACTTCAAAGTAACTACAATCCTCAAACACTTGGCACTTGGCTAGACGGCAACACAGATGATCCAAGGATAATAAGCGCCGTTGGAAATTACATCTACACAATTAGCAATGCTTGTTATACCTACTCTGATACAGCAACAATCGGCTTTAAACCTTGTGACATCATCGCTCCAAACATTATTGTACTCTCTTCCGAAAATGGAAACAACAGTTTTTATGTGCAATACAGCGGGATTTCTGAATTTGAATGCACCATCGTGAACCGCTGGGGCAACACCATTTATCAGTACACGGATCCTGCTTCCTCTTGGAACGGACTCACTCAAAATGGAGCAAAAGTAGAAGAAGGAACCTACTTTTATATCATCAAAGCCGTGTACGAAGGAGGAATACCTTTAGAGAAACACGGATTTGTCGAGGTGAAGTATTAACTTTGCCACATGAAAACTGCAAGTGTCCGTTATTTAGGAGAGCTCCGCACCGAATGCACGCATTTGGGCTCGGGTACCACCATCATCACTGATGCACCCCTAGACAACCACGGCAAGGCAGAAGCTTTTTCACCAACCGACCTCGTTGCCACCTCGCTGGCCTCCTGCGTCATAACCATAATGGGTATCTACTGCCAAAGCCACAACATTCCGTTTGTAGCGGCAGAAGCCACCATTGAAAAACACATGGCCTCAGACCCACGTCGGATTTCAAAAATTGTACTCGATCTTGACCTCAGCGGCAACGATTGGGACGAACTCACCAAAAAGAAAGTCATTGCAGCAGGTAAAGCTTGCCCAGTGGCCCGTACCCTCGAGGGCAATGTAAGCCTCGAACTTAACATCCACTAATGGAAGACAAATATCAAAAAAGCGAGCGTCCAGAACGCCGCGAAACAAAAGAACGCACTTACCAACGCAAAGAACGCACCGACATTATTTTTGGTGTTCACTCCGTTCTAGAAGCCATTCACGCAGGCCGAGAACTCAATAAAATCTTAATTCAAAAAGGAATCAATAAGGCACTTTTCGAAGAACTAAGAAACGCGCTTACTGGTAAGAATTACTTCTTGCAATATGTGCCGAATCAAAAACTCGATTCTTTAACTGAAGGAAACCACCAAGGCGTCATTGCCATGGTTCCGCCAATTACCTATCAAGAAATTGAGCCACTCATCGATAAATGGCTAGAAGAAGGTAAAAAACCAAGTGTGTTGGTTTTGGATCGCATTACCGACGTTCGCAACTTTGGCGCAATTATCCGCAGTGCAGAATGCATGGGCATAGATGCCGTGCTCATCCCGAGTAAAGGTTCAGCCCTTGCCACTTCAGATGCTATGAAAGCCTCGGCTGGCGCGCTCAACCGTATTCCGATTTGTAAAACAGAGCAACTCAAGCAATCGTTGTTTTATTTGCAACAATCAGGTTTGCGTATTGTGGCCTGTACAGAAAAAGCTTTGGTGCCATTGCACGAAACCAATTTAAGAGGTAGCGTGGCAATTATTATGGGTTCTGAAGAATCTGGAATCACTCAAGACCTCATCAATTTAGCAGATATCAGCTGTAAAATCCCGATGAAAGGAGCTATTTCCTCTTTAAATGTAGGAGTTGCTACCGGAATGGTGCTTTACGAGAAAATCCGTCAAGAATTAGTAGGTTAAAAGCAGCTTCGGCAATATTTCAGGGATCACAGAAAGTTCCGAAATACAGTTAGCGTAGTTGTATTGATTTTTTGCGCTAGGGTCAAACCAGAGGGCATGCATACCTGCGCGCAAGGCTCCCGCGACATCTACGTGGTAGTCGTCACCGATCATGACCGACTTCTCAGCTTTGGCACCAGCTTGGTTGAGCGCATATTTAAAAATCGCTAGATCAGGTTTGTTCTTGCCTACGAACTCCGAACACACCACAACATCAAAAAAGGCCCGCAAGCCACAATTTTCGAGTTTCACAAACTGGACCTCCTGAAAACCATTGGTAATAATGTGGAGCTTAAAGTCCATTTTTTGTAAGGTCTCTAAAGTGTCTATTGCCTTCGGAAACAATGCTGTCTGGCGTGGCGAGATCTGTACATAGGCGTCGGAAAGACGCTGCACCAAAGCTTCATCTTTGATTTTAAAATACTTGAGCGTTACTCGAAAACGTTCGTGTCTGAGGTCGTCTTTTTTGATGATGCCTTTGCCATAGAGTTTCCAGAGATGCGCATTTTGATACACATATTGCTTGTGAAAATGATCAAAACCACCCACTTGAGCCTCTAGATCTTCAGCTGCAAAAATTTGTCGCAAGGCATTTTCGGAATTTTTATCGAAATCCCAGAGGGTGCGGTCTAGGTCAAAAAAGAGGTGGCAATCAGAAAAGGGCATAGCTGATGAGCGTGAGTAGAAATGCATTGCCCGCCAAACCGATCAGCATAAACAAAAAGGTCGTTTGGTATTTGCCGTAGAATTTAGCAGCCACATAACTACCAATCGGAACCGAGAATAGCAAGGGTGCAAAAAGCGTAATGCCATAAAATCCGAAGCTCCATTTGATCCGGATAATTAATTTTTTGGTGCGGGTAACTTTATAATAATTGATGGGTTCTTTGCCGGCAGCAAGTGCTGCTTCTCTTTTTTTGGCACGTTGGCGATGAGAAAACCGCATGACCATTTCACTTCCAAAATAGAAAACAGCAGCAGCGGTTGAGGCTCCTAAGAAGGATGCCAACCACGTCTCGTGAAAAGCGAGATGAAAACTTTTGCCTGGAAAAGACGAAACCAAAAACTTGACCATTGCCAAGCCATAAATACTCCAAAATCCTACCCAATTCATGTTCTAGTTTCCTTATAATTTGATGCCAAATGCCAAATCGCCTGCGTCGCCAAGACCAGGAACGATATACGATTTAGCGGTGAGTTCGTCGTCAATTGCCGCCACCCAAATATGTGTATTGACCGGTAAATTGCGTTGTACAAATGCCAATGCTTCTGGTGTGGCAATGGCACATACAATATGAATTTGTTTGGGTGTTCCGTGACGTTTGAGCGCTTTATAAACAGCCACCATAGAGCTGCCGGTGGCCAGCATGGGGTCGGAGACGAGCCAAATTTTATCGTCTAAATCAGGAACAGCCATGTATTCGACTTCAATCTCGAAATCTTCGGGACTACTGTGCTTTCGGTAAGCAGAAATATAAGCGCTATCGGCGTGATCAAAACTACGCAAAAGCCCTTCGTGCATAGCTAAACCAGCGCGCAAGATCGTTAGCAAAACAGGTTGTTCAGCAGGTTGTTGAACCTGAGCCACACCGAGTGGTGTTTGGACCGCCTTAGTTTGACTTGGTAGCTGTTTGGAAACTTCGTATGCAAGAATTTCTGCAATGCGCGAAAGGTTGTGACGGAAACGCAGGCGATCGTCCTGCATACCAACAGCTCTGATCTCGGCCATGTACTGACCCAGAATAGAACTTTGTAAACCGATGTGATGTACCCTCTCCATTTTTCTTTAAAATTACGTATTATTGGGCATTCAAATAATTAAAAAATTCCTTTTCATGAAAGATCAACGCAAGGTCCTGTTTTTGATCATTATAGCGGCGCTCGGTTACTTTGTTGACATCTACGACCTCGTTCTCTTCGGGGTAGTTAAGGCAGAAAGCTTGGCAACAATTATGCCTGATGCCACAAATGAACTAAGGGCTAGCACTGGGAAATTTCTTTTCAATATACAAATGCTTGGGATGCTCATCGGTGGACTACTTTGGGGCGTTTTAGGCGATAAAAAAGGGCGTTTAAAGGTCCTTTTTGGCTCTATTCTCCTCTACTCTGTTGCCAATATTGCCAATGCATTTGTGACCGACATACCAAGTTACATTGTCATTAGACTCATTGCGGGGATTGGTTTAGCAGGTGAACTCGGCGCGGGCATTACGCTCATTAGCGAACTCATGCCAAAGGAAACTAGGGGCTACGGCACCATGATCGTCGTTACTTTCGGAGCCCTTGGCGCAGTAACAGCTTCCTTGGTGGGTGCGGAAGGCCAGTTTGTTGGTGCATTTATCTACAACCTAAGCGGCTGGAGACCTGAAAATTGGCAAGTGGTTTACTTAATTGGTGGTGCCATGGGACTCTTGTTGTTACTCATGAGAGTTGGCGCCTTGGAGTCAGGATTTTTCAAGCAAATGGACAGCGATCCATCTATTCAAAAAGGGCAACTGCGCCTCATTTTTGGAAACCGAAACAATCTTGTTAAGTACCTGCATTGCATCTGTATCGGGATCCCTATTTGGTACACAGTGGGGCTCTTGGTCATGAACTCCGCAGACAATTTTGGCCCTTGGCTTGGCGTGTATGACATCTCGAACGGAAAAGCGGTCATGTATTGCTACCTTGGCCTCAGCGCCGGCGATTTGCTTGCTGGTTTCTTGAGTCAATGGTTGAAAAGTAGAAAAAAGGTGGTGCGTCTTTATTTACTTTTTTCTTTGGTGGTCACAGTATTGTTTTTAGGTGTTTTTCATCAGTACAATATAACAGATAGCACCTATTATTTCCTGTGTTTCTTACTTGGAAGCGGCACTGGCTATTGGGCCATTTTTGTTACCATTGCCGCAGAACAATTCGGAACGAACATTCGCTCTACTGCTGCCAATACCATCCCTAATTTTGTGCGCGGATCTGTGAACTTGATTGTTTTGCTGTTCAGTACTTTGGTAAGCCTCCAGGTCAATGACGGCGTTTCAGCTATGATTGTAGGTTTCATTTTTATTGTCCTGGCACTATTTAGTTTGAGCCAACTCAAAGAAACCTTTGGCAAGGACCTCAATTTTTTCGAGGTCTCATAGAAAGTTAAATGTACCTACTTAAATCTTCTGGGAGTAATCTTCGAAGTCTTCGATGAGCTCTTGATCTACTTGGTTAGCCACTGTTATTGGAATGAAGTCAACCACAACATTGGTTTTGTCCAAACCAAAGTCTTCTGCAGGCTTAAGACCAGTAGATTTAACGAAGCGATAAGCCTTCACACACAATTTTTGGAAAGGCGTCAGGTGGTTGTCCATCGCTACTCTGGAGTTGAGAACGATAAACTTGAAGTCGACCTGATCTAATTTGCCGCGTACGCTTTCGAAAATGCTTTCGCCACTTAGCTCACCTTTCTCGATCATCTTGCAGTAAATCTTGCGCATCATGTACTCAATACGGTGCTCCTCTTTAAAGCCCATTTGAAGAGTTACATAATAACAGCGCTTGTCGATAATTTGATGCACCGAATAGTGCACACCCCATGGCTCATTGAGGATGTCGAGGTGCAAGAACCAAATAGTACCCGCTTTGCGTGGTTTTTTATAAAATAAGGAATGATAGACCGTTAAGTCCAGCTTATTCATGGAGTTGGAGCGCGTTGGAAACACCAAATTTGTGGCTTCAAAATCGATGTCTTTATCTTCATGAACCGAATTGATCATCGGTATAACCGAATTCATCGGGAGGTATTCTGTAATACTGGTGCGCAGTTGCTTGGCCTTGAAATACAAGAAGAGTAGTAAGAAGAAACCTATCGAAAGCACCAAAGTAAACCAACCTCCAGATATAATTTTACCCATATTCGAAAGCAAGAAAATCATTTCAATACTGATGAAGATGAAGAAAATGGTGCTAAATACAATTCGCAATTTTGGGTAACGGATAAACATCAAGGTCGCCATCAAAATAGAAGTCATGACCATATTGATGGTAATTGCCAAACCGTAAGAATGTTCCATTTCGCTCGAGCGCTTGAAAATGGCGATGACCACCAAACACCCGATCATCAAGAACCAATTGATGAATGGAATGTAAATTTGACCTTGGTGTTCAGAAGGGTACTTCACTTTAAGGTTGGTCCATAACTTCAGCTTAATGGCCTCGTTCATGAGCGTAAACACCCCTGTGATGAGCGCCTGAGAGGCAATAATAGTTGCTGCTGTTGCTATGACCACCGCGAAAGGAATCATTTCTTTAGGAACCATTGCATAAAAAACAGTTTGCTTCGCACCTAGCTCAAATCCTGGAGACAAACAAAGCGCAGCTTGACCGAAGTAGTTCAGGACGAGCAGTACAGAAACCAAGCCCCAACTCAAGCGAATGTTTCCTTTTCCGCAGTGCCCTAAATCAGAATACAAAGCCTCGGCCCCTGTTGTACACAGAAATACCGAACCTAAGACCGCAAATCCACCATCTACGTTAGCAACAAGATTGTAGGCATACCAAGGATTGATCGCTTGCAAAACCGAAGTGTTGTGCATGACATTAATGAAACCAAGATACCCTAAGAAAGCAAACCAAATGATCATGACCGGGCCAAACATTTTGCCGATTGCCGCGGTTCCGAACTGTTGAATGACAAAAAGGATCACTATGATCGTAACGACAATAGGGATGATAGGCATCTCGGGAAAAATGTTATTGACGCCCTCCACCGCTGAAGAAATAGAAATGGCAGGTGTGATAAAACCATCAGCCATTAGTGTGGCACAACCAATGAGCGCCGGAATAATGATCCATTTGAGTTTGCGCTTTTTCAATAAAGCGAATAGCGCAAAGATTCCTCCTTCGCCATTGTTGTCGGCATTCAGTGCAAAATGGATATATTTTATTGTTGCAAGCAAGATCAGCGTCCAGATAACACTCGAAAGCGCTCCCAAAATAAACGGCTCAGAAATGTGCTTGCCCCCTCCCGTAATGGCCTGAAAGACATAGAGCGGCGATGTGCCGATGTCTCCAAATACGATTCCTAATGTAATCAAAAATCCAGCGAGTGATATCTTTTGGGTAGAGACGTGTGACATGATAAAACAAAAAAATTTCGTCGAAGTTATGTCTTTCTTACATTTCTACGCAAACATTTCACGAAAATATTTATCTTTGCATCCCGATTCCAAATCGGATAGTCTGCTGCCCACGTGGTGAAATTGGTAGACACGCCATCTTGAGGGGGTGGTGCCAACAGGTGTG
>JACCDV010925979.1_pt1 | contig 17225 bp, 3 predicted proteins | sample 7446131 | NCBI WGS metagenome assembly JACCDV01 (sample SAMN15323448, study PRJNA562643) | freshwater metagenome | isolation source: river surface water | place: USA:Blue River Watershed | collected 2017-08-17 | reverse complement strand
TAAAAATTTCTCTTCAGAGAAATCACCATTCTCATCACGAAAACCGAACTTAGCTGTGCCCATCTGCGCGATTAGATCTGCGCCACCTTCATAGTGATAAGGCGAGACTCCGCCTTCACCAGTGTTAAGCGCGAAACCACCAGCCTTAGCACCGTGCGATAGCGCGAGCACTGCGTTCTTACCGAGTGCACCGAATGACATGGCTGAGACATTGAAGAGTGAAGAGCTATAAGGATGTTTGCGCTGAGAACCAATGGTAATGCGATGTTCAACATCACAATCAGATTCTTGGTAGTTAATAGGAAACGCACTATGACGAATCAGAGTAGTACCAGGTTTATCAATATCCTTCTTAGTACCGAAAGCTACAGTAGCGAGCTGGCTCTTAGCACTTGCGTAAATCCACGAACGGATATAGCGCGGGATAGGACGATCAGAACGTTCATCATGAAATAAATACTGACGCAGCTCTGGACCAATTAACTCGAGAAAATATCTAGCAATTCCGATAACGGGATAGTTACGGCGAATTGCATGTTTGGTTTGGGTGATGTCGAAAATAAAAACTACTATTAGAGTGACTACTAAAGCTAGAGCAGTAGCCAGGATTGGATGCGTCGTTACAAACGAAATTAATAGCTGCATAAACGTATTATTCCCCAGCAAATAACTCCAACCACAAGGCGGTAAAACACGAATATTATCTGAGCTAAAAAGTTTTTAAGACCCTATAAAATGCAAAGACGTGACATAAGTCACGTCTTTGCTAATCAATGCGGTTGGAGAAACCAGATTGGTATGGCTATGAAACAAGGAATTGTGAGTAATTAACGTATTTTGTCAATTATAACAGAAATATAAAGAGCTTGCCTTATATTTTTTTAATGTTTGCTTCTTATGCTATATTCTTAACGGTTTTATGCCTATCTACAGGCATTTATCAAACTAGAAATCACGCGCCCGTAGCTCAGCTGGATAGAGCATCTGCCTTCTAAGCAGAGGGTCACAAGTTCGAATCTTGTCGGGCGTGCCATTTATGCATATAGTAAAACTCAACGACTGCCCCGAATTCACCGCTGGCGACAATACTAGATTACGTGAAATTCTGCATCCAGACAAAGCAGACTTAAAACTGCGTTATAGTTTCGCGCACGCAGAGTTAGACCCAGGCAAGACCTCTTATCCGCATTCATTAACTGGCTCTGAAATATATTTCATACTTGAGGGACGCGGCGAGATGTTTATCGACGGTGAGACTGCCGTGCTTGAACCTGGCGATACTGTCTATATCCCACCTAACGCTAAGCAATACATCACTAATATTGGCACTGGTATTTTGAAATTTGTTTGCATGGTAGATCCTGCTTGGCGAGCTGAGGATGAGACTATCTACCATGATTAAAATCCACGAAGCTTCCGCCCGCGGACTAACGAAGAATCAGTGGTTAACTAGTTATCATAGTTTTTCTTTTGGCGATTATTATGACCCTAGTAATCGCGGCTACGGTTCACTAAGAGTAATCAACGACGACTATATAGCCGCTGGCGCTGGCTTCGATCCGCATCCGCACCGTGATATGGAGATCATTACTTATATGATCAGTGGTGCACTCGAACACAAGGACAGCATGGGCAACCATTTCATCATTAAGACTGGTGACGTGCAGCGCATGAGCGCAGGCAGCGGCATAACCCATAGCGAGCACAACCACTCCGCTACTGAGCCAGCAAGGCTTCTACAGCTCTGGTTTCACCCCGCAGCCAAAAACATAGATCCTAGCTACGAGCAAAAATCTTTTAGCTCAAACAGTAAAACTAATAAACTGAAACTTCTAGTCTCCCCTAACGCTGAAGATGATTCTATTAAAGTAAATCAAGACTTAAAAATATACTGCTCTATTCTGGAAGCTAATCAGCAGCTTCAATATCAAATAGAGAATCAACGGCAAATCTGGTTGCAGGTAGTAGAAGGTACTATTAGCTGTGACACTGAGCTGCTCACAACAGGTGACGGCGCACTAATTAAAGATCAAGAACAAATCAATCTCTCTGGTGAGGGCGAGTTTTTATTGTTTGATTTTAAGTAAGCTAAAATAAGCACTAAGCCCTCGTAGCTCAGTTGGATAGAGCAAGACACTCCTAACGTCTAGGTCACAAGTTCGACTCTTGTCGTGGGCGCCATTTATAATCCCATTCGCTTCTTAGTACCTACAGAACCACCAGAGTTATCAAGAATCCTTATTCGTCGAATAATACTATTCAAGGAATCAGTAACGTAGAGTAATTTACCCTCAGCGTTCACAGAGATAGATTTAGGACTCGTGAATCTCGCGGTACTTCCATTACCACTCGCTGTACTTAGTGGCAAAACAGTGCTACCAGCAAGGGTAGAAACAGCGCCCGTTGGACTAATCTTGCGAATAAGATGATTGTTCTGATCAGCAACGTATATATTATTACTCTGGTCAACAGCAAGATCCATAGGATTATTGAATTTGGCTGAGGTACCAGTGGCATTCGTGCTACCGCTTTGACCTACACTGCCAGCTACAGTTGTAACAACCCCTGCCGAAGTCACCTTGCGTATTAGATGATTAGCAGTATCAGCAATATAAATATTGCCAGCGCTATCCATAGTAATACCAGTAGGACTACTAAAGCTTGCCGCAGTACCAGTAGCATTATTAGCTCCAGCTGTTCCAGTACCAGCAAAGGTAGTAACAATACCACTATTAATCTTACGAATACTATGATTACCCTTGTCTGAGACATATAGATTACCTGAGCTATCTACAGCAAGCCCAGATGGATTACTAAATCTAGCTGCAACGCCTGTACCATCACTACCACCACTGACGCCAACACTACCAGCTAAAGTAGAGACCACCGATGAAACGATTTTACGAATACTGTTATTAGCAGAATCTACTACTAGAACATTACTTGAACCATCCACCGCTAAACCCGTTGGTGTCTTGAATTTAGCAGTCGCAGCAGCACCATCTTTAGTACCAGCAGAGCCCGCGACACCAGCCAAGGTAGTTACTACTCCAGCACTAGTAACCTTACGAATACTATGATTAGCTTTATCAGAGACATAAATATTATTAGAACTATCTATAGCTAAAGAATTAGGACTACTGAATTTCGCAGCAGCACCAGTACCATCACTAGTACCGCTAGTACCAATACTGCCAGCTAAAGTAGTAACAGTCAGACCATCAAGAACAATTTTACGAGTACGGTTATTACCAGTATCAGCAAGAATTAAGAAACCGTTCTGATGCATAGCTAAGGCTTTAATACTAGAATTTGTACCACTAAATCTCGCAACATTTAAAGCACCTTCTGTATAACCAAAAATATCGCTTGCAACTCCAGTAACCGTCTTCACAACACCATCTAAACTTGCCATCATAATACTTGCTCCAGAATTGAAGTAAAGACTATTAGATCCATCAAAAACTATTGACTGAGGGATACTGAGCCCTGAAACTAAAGTCGATACAACACCAGCCGGTGTTACTTTACGAATCATCTGATTATTGCGATCAGCGACATATAAATTATCAGACCCATCTATCGCTAAATCATAAGGGTTATTAAATTTAGCCTGATTAGCGGCACCATCTAGGTAACCAAAAGTGCCAACTCCTGCATAAGTAGTAACAACACCAGCAGAAGAAATTTTACGAATGCGATGGGATTCGTATTCTGTTACATAAAGATCTCCATTATTACTCATAGCAATTCCACCTAAGCCCCACTTATTGTTATTACTATTAGTAAATATTGAGAACTGGGCACCACCACCATTATTAGTAGAGCCAGCACTAAGAGCTGATCCAGCTATCGTAGTTACATTAGCTGTACTAATAACTATTTTACGAATAGTATGGTTAGAGCTATCAGCTACATAGATATTAGAACCATTAACTACAAGTCCAGCTGGATTACGAAACCTAGCATTAGGACCGATAGCATCAGTGCTATTAGCACTGAGCGCAGTACCAGCTAAAGTACTAACAGCACCAGCTGTAGAGATCTTGCGAACAGTATGGTTAGAATAATCTGTTATATAAATATTGCCAGAATCATCCAGACTCACACCAGTAGGATCATAGAAGCGAGCAACACTGTTATAGACATCCGCACTTCCAGACTGCCCAGCAAGACCCGCCACCGTAGTAACAACACCAGCTGTAGTAACTCTGCGCACTGTATTATTAGCTTGGTCTCCGACATACATAGCATTTGAACCATCTAAGCTTATAGAATATGGGTATCTAAAGCGTGCAGTAGAGCCGCTTCCATCAGCACTACCAGGATTTCCAGCTAAGCCAGCAAGAGTAGTAACTACACCGCTTGGGGTTACTTTACGAATAGTATTATTACCATAATCTGCAACATATATATCACCACTACTAGTAATATCAGTATCTATAGGGTTATAGAATCTTGAAGTAGAGCTTCCTGAGTTAGCACTACCACTAGTACCAGAACTACCACTAAATAGAGTAACTGAAGCACCTGGTAAAGTAACTTTGCGGATAGTATGATTACCATACTCAGAAACAAAAAGCTCATCATCATTATTAACATGCATGCCTAATGGGCTAGAAAACCTTGCCGCTGTAGAAGTATCATTAGTATTACCGACCTGCCCAGCACTACCAGCAAAAATACTCACAGCACCCGCTTCTGTGATTTGACGAATAGTATGATTAGTAAAATCAGATACATATAAATTATTACTACTATCAACGGAAAGCATAGATGGAGCATTAAAGCGAGCAGAAGTACCGGTACTAGAATTAGCAGTACCTGCTTGACCAGCAGCACCAGCTAAAGTAGTTACAGCACCACTAGTATTAATTTTGCGAATGGTGTGATTCAGCTTATCTGCTACGTACAAACTTCCATTACTTGTAAAAGCCAATCCTAGAGGTTGATTGAAACGTGCACCTACATCATCTCCATCATTAGTACCGCTATAAGTAGGAGTACCAGCAACAGTAGTCACCACTCCTGCGCTTGTAACCTTACGGATACTATGATTAAAATGATCTGCTACATAAATATTAGTACCATTAGCTACTAAGCCAGTAGGTCTATAGAACCTAGCTGCTGCACCACTTCCATCACTAGAACCACTAGCAATAGTAGTACCAGCAAGAGTACTTACAGTACCTCCTGGGGTGATTTTACGAATAGTATTATTAACCCACTCTGAAACATAGACACTGCCATTACTACTAACCGTTATACCAGTAGGTGTATTGAAGCGCGCGCTCGAGGCTCCTGTATTCTCAGCGCCACTTTGACCAGCGATACCAGAGACAGTAGTTACGGCACCAACACTAGTAGATTTACGGATAGTATGGTTATTCTGATCTGCTATAAAAATATTTCCTGAACTATCAACATGTACTCCAACAGGATAGTTAAAACCAGCACTACCACCTGTACCATCATTAGTACCGTAGCTTCCAGACATACCAGCCAAAGTACTTACAACACCCGCTGGAGTAATTTTGCGAATATTATGATTAGAAGAATCAGCAAGATAAATATTGTTTGAGCTATCAGTACGTATTTTATTCATGGCAGCACTAAATCTAGCCGAACTACCAGTAGCATTAGTCATACCGCTAGAACCCGCACTACCAGCTAAAGTACTAACAACCCCACTAGAATTAATTTTACGAATAGTATAGTTACCTGTATCAGCAACGAAAAGACTTCCATTAGCACTATAAGCTAAACCTCTCGGTGAGCTAAATTTAGCACGAGCAGCACTGCCATCAGTAGTACCTGTTACACCTGCTATACCAGCCACCGTAGTCACCACTCCACCAGTCGTAATTTTACGAATAGTAGAATTAAAATGGTCAGCCATATAAATACTAGAACCATTGAAAACTATTCCCATAGGCCAATAGAACCTAGCTGCTGAGCCAGTTCCATCAGCACTACCGCTAGCACCAGCCGCACCAGCTAATGTTGTAGTGACACCAGTAGAGGTAATCTTGCGAAGAGTGCTATTTGTCAAGTCGGAAACATAGACGTTATTAGAAGCATCTACAGCAATACCTGCGGGGTCATGAAAACGTGCAGACGAAGCACCACCATCATTAGTACCAGAATTACCTGCTATCCCAGCGAAAGTCGTTACTACCGCACCAGGTAGAGTGACCTTACGAATAGTATGACCATCATACTCAGAAACATAGAGGTGGTTACCATTATTGCTAACTAAAACCCCAGCAGGCTTAGCAAAACGAGCAGCAGAGCCAGTTCCATCAGTAGTCGCTGAAGAGCCAGCCGTACCAGCCAATGTCGTTACAACAGCACCAGAGGTAATTTTACGAATAGTATGATTCTCAAAATCAGCTACGTAAAGATTATCCGAAGCATCTATAGCTATTTCAGTAGGACTATTAAAACGAGCAGCAGATCCAGTACCATCTGTACTACCACGCTGACCGCAACTACCAGCAAAAGTAGTTACATCACCACTTGGCGTCACCATACGAATAGTATGGTTATAGTTATATACTTCAGAAACATAAAGATTACCACTACTATCCTCAGCAAGTCCTTGAGGATAAGTGAAGCGCGCTGCTGCACCAGTATCATCAACACAACCAGTAGCTCCGGCTGTCCCAGCAAGTGTAATCACATCTCCACCCGAAGATGCTTTACGAATAACATGATTAGCTACATCTGCAATATACAAGCTGCCATTACTTGACATAGTAACCCAGGCTGGATAAGTAAACCTCGCTGCGGTACCAGTCGCATCAGTGTAACCACTAGTACCGCATAACCCAACGAAAGTAGTTACCACTCCACCTGGTGTAATTTTACGAATACAGTGATTGGTATTATCACCAACATAAATATTATCGGAACCATCTATAGCTAAACCACCTGGTCCATTAAATCTAGCAGCTGTACCTGTAGCATTGGTAGTACCTGGACTATTAGCAAGACCTGCAAAAGTACTTATATCTCCATTAGCTTCAATCTTACGAATAGTGTGACTTGGATTATCAGCCACGAAAATATTCCCAGCACTATCCATAACCATGCCATGCGGACGATACAATCTTCCACCTAAACCACCATCAGTACTACCTGCAGTTCCAGCTTTACCAGCTAACGTAGTCACCACTCCACCAGTCGTAATTTTACGAATAGTATTATTCTTCTCATCAGCTACATAAAGATTACCCGAAGCATCTCCGCTCATACCGTATGGATAATTAAATCTTGCTGCCGCACCAGTACCATCGGCACTACCGACAGATCCGCAAGTGCCAGCGAAGGTGCTTACTACACCAGTAGATATAACCACCTTACGAATACAGTGATTATAGTGATCCGAGACGAAAAGATCGCCCCCGTAAACCCAGACACCAACTGGGCTATTAAAACTAGCACTAGCCCCGGTCGCATTAGTAGCACCAGCTGTTCCACTACCAGCAAGAGTAGTTACTACCGCTGATTGAGTGATTTTACGAATTTTATTATTATAATTATCAGATAAATAAAGGTTATCAGAACTATCTATGGCTAGTTGATGTGGACGCCAGAATCTAGCAGCACTACCAGTAGCATCAGTAGTGCCAGTGGCTCCTGCTGTTCCAGCAAAAGTAGTTATTACACCAGCCGGAGTGATTTTACGAATAACATCATTGAGATTATCCGCCACGAAAATACTGCCATTACTACTCATAACAACACCTGCCGGACGATCAAACTTAGCTAATCCAGTAAGCGCCGCACCATCTACAGATCCAGCTTGGTTAGCAACACCAGCATGGGTAGTAACAGCAGTTGAAGAAATAACTATCTTACGGATAAGATGATTAGCAGTATCTGTTGCATAAAGATTTCCACTAGTATCATTGGTCAAACTAGTAATAGTATTAAACCTAGCGCTAGTGCCAGTTGTATGATCTAAGTAACCAGCAGTTCCACAAGCACCCGCCAGCGTAGTAACCACCGCAGCATTAGTAATCTTGCGAATGCAATGATTATCAGCGACATAAAGATTCGTACCATTAAGGACTATATCGTTAGGGCTGGTGAAACGCGCAGCAGAACCAGTCCCGTCACTAGTACCTGAGGAACCAGCTGTACCAGCGAAAGTACTTACTACTCCAGCAGGAGTGACCTTGCGAATAACTTTATTAGCAGTATCAGCTACGAAAATATTACCACTGCTATCAGTAACGACCCCTGTAGGCGTATTGAACTTACCAAGAATTATGCCACCATCTATATATCCCGCACTACCAGCGCTACCTGCCAGTGTACTTACCACTCCATCAGAACTAATTTTACGAACAGTATGGTTATACTCATCCGTGACATAAAGATTCCCAGTACTATCACCGCTAATCATATACGGATAATTAAATCTAGCAGCTGCTGTGCCATCAGCACTCCCACTAGTACCACAAAGCCCAGCGAAAGTAGTCACTACGCCAGCTTGGGTGATTTTACGAATACAATGATTATAATGATCTACTACGTATATCTCGTCTGAACTGTTTACATATATACCTACTGGTCTATTAAAACTAGCACTAGTACCTGTTCCATCAGCGGTACCTGAGCTACCAGTACCAGCAAAAGTCGTCACTACAGCAGCTGGACTAATCTTACGAATAAGATGCTTAGTCCAATCAGTAACAAAAAGACTACCGTTACTAGATTTAGCAACGGCTTGCGGGAAATCAAAACTCGCAGCACTACCTGTATTATTGGTGCTACCATTCTCCCCCGCTGTTCCAGCGAAAGTCGCAATCACACCATTATCATCCATAGTTCTAATGGTGTGATTAGTATTATCAGCGATAAATAATTTACCATTATCATCCATGGTAATACCATGAGGATAATTAAACCTCGCTGGCACCGCTCCACCAGCACCAGAGTCTGAGCTACCAGAGATCCCAGCAGCACCTGCTATAGTAGTCACCACTCCACCAGTCGTAATTTTACGAATAGTGTGGTTCTGATCTTCTGCTACATAAAGGTTATTACTAGCATCTGCCTCTATACCTACTGGATTTCTAAATTTAGCCGAAGTACCTGTAGCATGATCTAGATAGCCAGCACTACCACAAGTACCCGCGAAAGTACTAACGGTACCTGTCGGGCTGACCTTACGAATACAATGATTCATATTATCCGCTATATATAAATTATCAGCATTACCAACAGCTACATCTACTGGCTCATAGAACCTAGCCGCTGAACCCACTCCATTAGTCGCTCCAGAGAGACCTGCTGATCCTGCTAGAGTCGTTACGATTCCATCAGGAGTAACCTTACGAATAGTATGACTAGGATTATCAGCTATATATAGATTATTAGAACTATCCATATCCATACCATGTGGTCTGAAGAATTTAGCTGCTACCGGTGAACCATCAGCCGAACCGGCAAGACCAGCGCTACCAGCAATAGTAGTTACAACGCCTGTGGACGTAACTTTACGCAGAGTATGATTACCCCAATCTGCTACATATAAATTTCCAGAACTATCTACAGAAATTCCTAGAGGTTGGTTAAACCTCGCAGCTGTGCCAGCTCCATCAGCAGTACCGCTAGTACCTGATAATCCAGCCAAGGTACTAACAGTACCGCCAGAAGTGATTTTACGAATACTATGGTTATACCTATCACCGACATAGACGTTACCTGAACTATCCACAGCTATACCATGCGGGTTATTAAAGCGAGCAGCGCTACCAGTATCATCAGTAGTACCTGTGTATCCAGCAGAGCCAGCTAAGGTAGTTACATCACCGTTCGCTTCGATTTTACGAATAGTATGATTCAAGTAATCTGCTACATATATATTGTCAGAGCTGTCTATAGCTATCTGCGCTGGTCCGCGGAATCTCGCCGCACTGCCCGTACCATCAGTAGAACCCGGCAGCCCAGCCATCCCAGCGAAGGTCGTTACTGTACCATCAGTCGCAAGTTTACGAATAGTATGGTTACTATGATCAGCTATAAAAACATTTCCAGCACTATCTTTAGCAGCACCTTCTACTAGACCAAACCTAGCTTGAGCACCTGAAGCTGGCGTATGATCCGTACTACCAGTAAGTCCCGGAGATCCAGCGATAGTAGTTACAGTACCTGTAGAAGTGATCTTACGGATAGTATGATTCTTCTCATCAGCGACATAGAGATTACCAGAGCTATCACCATCTATGCCGTAAGGATTATTGAAACGGGCGGTGGAGCTGGAGTCGGCGCTGCCACTAAGATCCACTATACCTGCGACTGTAGTAACAAGACCAGCTGAAGTAATTTTACGAATAATATGACTAGTATACCCAGCAAGATAAAGATCTCCATTAGAGTCTACCGTCGTTCCCAATGGATAACTAAAGCGAGCCAAAGCACCATTACCATCTGCAGTCCCAGCAGAGCCAGCGACACCAGCTAGCGTAGTTACCACTCTTCCTGGAGTAATTTTACGAATAGTATGATTCTGAAAATCAGATACATATAAATTATCAGAAGCATCTATTGATATTTCAGCTGGCTGATTAAAGCGTGCATCAGCACCAGTCGCATCAGTGCTACCACTTTGCCCGCAAGCACCAGCAAAAGTAGTCACAACACCAGCAGGAGTAATTTTGCGAATAGTATGGTTGTAATTGTAAACTTCTGAAACAAAAATACTGCCATTGCTAGAAACTGCTATCCCTTGAGGATACTTAAACAATGCTCCCGAGCCAGTACCATTAGTGCAACCAGGAACACCAGGATCACCAGCCAAAGTAGTTACAAGTCCACCTGGAGTAATTTTACGCACAGTGTGATTGCCATGCTCAGTAACATACAAGCTACCATTACTAGCCATAGTCAACCAAGCCGGATAATTAAACTTAGTATTATTCGGACCAGTACCGTTCTGATAGCCTGGGGTACCGCAAGTACCAGCAAAAGTACTTACAACAGCCGCTGGAGTAATTTTGCGAATACAATGATTAGTATTATCCCCTACATAAATATTGTCATCAGCATCTATAGCCAAACCGCCTGAACCATTAAAACGTGCTGCCGAACCCGTTCCATTCGTACTACCAGCGGCAGCTGTTAAACCAGCGAAAACACTGACTGTTCCCGCTGGAGTGATTTTCCTAATCGTATAATTAAGCTGATCAGATACAAAAATATTACCGTTACTATCTATAACCACATCATGCGGGTTATAAAACTTAGCAGCTCCTATACTCCCATCAACGCTCCCTAGCACCCCAGCCGCCCCCGCTAAAGTCGTCACCACCCCAGCTTCAGTGATTTTACGAATAGTGTGGTTATAATGATCCGCGACGAAGACATTTTTAGAACTATCAGCCCAGACACCCACTGGTCTGTTGAAGCGAGCAGAACTTCCTGTAGCATCAGTAGAACCTGAAGTGCCGCAGAGTCCAGCTAGAGTAGTGACTACACCAGCGCTAGTAATTTTACGAATACAGTGATTAAGATGATCAGAAACATATAAATTATCTGCGTTATCTACGGTTATATGATTCGGTTGATTGAATCTAGCCGCTTCACCAGTACCATCAGCCGTGCCAGTATAACCCGGCAAACCAGCGAAGAGAGTGACTTTGCCAGAGGAGTCGATTTTACGAATAGTATGATTCAAGTGATCAGTAACAAATTTATTACCAGCACTATCAGTAACTATTCCAGCGGGAGTATTGAAGCGAGAAGCAGCGACACCAGTAACAGAATCACTGTAACCATTGCCGCCACCTACGAGAGTGGTTACTTCTACTGCTGTGTTGATTTTACGTATAGCACCATTGCCCCCGTCAGTTACATATAAATTATCATCATCGTCTACTACTACACCTTGCGGGCTATTGAAGCGTGCTGAAGTTCCTTGCGCATTAACGAAGCCAGAAGTCCCTACTGATCCAGCATAAACGCTTAAGACCCCAGCTGTAGTTAGCTTATATATCGCATGTCCAGAAGCATAGTAGACATTACCATTGCTATCGACATCAGAGCTCATACCAGTTGCTGCGAAGCTAGCATGCAAGCTAGATACCAAGCCAGCATCAGCTATCTTCCTGATCGCATTATTCGCCTCATCAGCGATATAAATATTATTGGAGCTATCTACTACTACTCCAGTCGGTGAATTGAATCTAGCTGTGCTAATAGAACTACCATCAGCTGTTCCAGAGACTCCAGCGCTACCAGCTATAGTAGTAACTACAGCAGCAGAAGTAATTTTGCGTACTAGATGGCTGCCTTTCTCGGCGACATAGACATTGCCTGCAGCATCACGAGCTAATCCATAAGGCTCATTGAAGCTAGCACTAGCGCCCGTAGCATCTATAGATTGAGCATCACCATTACCAGCGAATGTCGTCACTACGCCAGCACTAGTTACTTTACGAATAAGATTATTACCCTTATCAGCTACTAGCATATTACCGTTAGCGAGCACTACTATTCCTGTTGGACTATTAAATCTTGCAGCAGACCCTGTGTTATTAGTAGTGCCACTAGCACCTGCCGTACCTGCCAAGGTCGTTACCACACCAGCAGCTGTGACTTTGCGAATAGTATGGTTGCTAGTATCAGCGACATAAAGATTACCTGAGCTATCGACAGCAGCTTGAGTCGCTGTACCGAACTCAGGTGCTCCACTAGTAACACCATCGATGTTAGCTGCAACACCAGGAGCACCAGCATAAAGACTTACCACTCCTTCTGGAGTAATTTTACGAATAGTATTATTCCTTTCTGCTACATAAATATTTCCATAATTATCAATAGTTGTCGCTTGCGGATAGCTGAAGCGTGCCGACGAGCCAGTAGCGTTAGTAGTGCCCTCTTGACCATTAGCACCAGCTATCGTTTTAACATCCATAGTTCTTGAAATTCTACGTATAGTATGACTATCTGTATCAGCTACATAGAGATCTCCGCTACTACGATCTAACTCTAGGGCGACAGAACCATTAAACCTTGCTGCCCCAGCTCTATCATCAGTAGCACCATCAACACCGCTAAGACCAGCGAAAGTATCTACCACTGTATCGGGGGCAGCTTTCGATCCCAAGACAGAGAGTAGAATAAAACTAATAAGAATTAAGAGGCGTTTATACATTAGCGGAAATGTACCTCCTTGATTCCTGAGCCACCACCACCACCACCAGTACCAAGACCACCATTAGCATTAACTGTGATTTTACGAATTCGATTATTAGTCTTATCAGCGATATAGAAATTACCATCAGCATCTACAGAGATTCCACTAGGCGTATAGAACTGTGCGTCTATAAGGGTTCCATCGATACTACCAGTATAGTCACTACCTGTAAAGTTAGTAACTACACCAGCCATGCTTACTTTACGCACCGCATGATTATCAGCATCTACTACATAAAGAGAGTTACCTGCCATTTTATAACTTAGTTTAGTCGGTGTTTCAAACTGGGCATCAGCTCCAGTTCCTTCAGCGTAGCCAGTCACTCCAGCAGTTCCGGCTAAGGTAGTAACTACTTTAGCTGGTGTGATTTTGCGAATAGTATGATTAAGACTATCTGCTACGTATATGGTGTTATCGATATTGTTATAAGCTATGCCAGTCGGGGTGTCGAAACGAGCTGCTGCTCCCGTATTATTAGTACTACCATTCACACCTGCTGTTCCAGCAAATGTAGTTACAGCACCATTAGCTATATCTATAAACCTAATAGTATGATTACCTGTATCAGCGACATAAATATCACCATTATTAGTGAAGCATAAATCTTCTGGCGCATTGAAGCGAGCATCAGCACCATTAGCATCATCAGATCCACTCTGTCCGCCAGCTCCAGCATAAGTAGTCACCTCGGCACCAGGAGTAATTTTACGGATAGTATGATTACCGGTATCAGCCACATAAACATTATCCTCAATATCTACAGCTAATCCTTTAGGTGTGTTGAATCTAGCCGCAGCACCAGTACCATTATCACTACCACTAACTCCAGCAGTTCCAGCGAAAGTCGTCACCACTCCAGCTTGAGTAATTCTGCGAATAACATGATTAGCGCTATCAGCGACATAGACATAGCCATGACTATCTGCAGCCGTATCATAAGGAACATTAAAATTCGCATCAGTGCCATTGCCATCCACATCACCAGCATCACCATTACCAGCTAGAGTGCTAACTACTCCGCTAGGTCCACGATTAGTACCAGCTATAGTGCCATGACCACCAGTGCCAGTTGGATATAGAGCAACTTTACGAACCATATGGTTATTAGTATCTGCTACATATAAGTTGCCATCATCATCTACGCTAATACCTTGCGGGTTATTAAACGCAGCATCAATTAAAGGTCCATTAATCATGCCCGCACTATAACCGGTTAAGGTAGAAACTTCTCTAGTGTTAGAAATCTTACGAATAACATTATTAGTTGAGTCTGTAACATAAAGACTATTGTCATAAATATCTAGAATCAACTTACTAGGACTATACATTAACGTATCATTAGCAATACCTTCAGCATAACCACTGGTACTTGTAGTACCAGCCCAAGTAGTCACCGCTCCAGCTGAGGTCATTTTGCGTATAAGATGATTACCAGTATCAGTAATATAAGCACTACCACTAGCATCAATAGTAATTCCTGTAGGGCTAGAGAACTGAGCACCATTACCAGTACCATTAGTACTACCAGTAACACCCACATCACCAGCTATAGTAGTCACTGTTCTACTAGTATCTATCTTGCGAATAGCGTGGTTAGCTTGATCTACCACATAAAGATTACCGTCCTTATCCATCGCCACATCAGTTGGATTATTAAACCTAGCGTGGCTAGTAATGCCATTATCTGCGCCTGAAATACCACCAAGTCCCGCATAAGTAGTCACTACCGCACTAGGAGTAACTTTACGAATAACATGATTAGCAAAATCAGCTACATATAAATTATCATCAGCATCTATATCTAAACCTACCGGATTCCTCAATTGAGCTGCCGTCCCTACACCATCAGCATAAGCTCCAGTGCCATCACCAGCAAATGTAGTCACCTCACCATCAGCTGTAATTTTACGAATAAGATGATTAGTATAATCAGCGACGAATACATTTCCCTCACTATCTACAGCGGTATCATAAGGACTAGAGAAACTTGCCAAGTCACCATTAACGTCATTAACAGAACCGGCACTGCCATTACCAGCTAATGTAGTTACTTCACCATTGGCACCAGTAATAGACCCAGTGACTATATCGTGACCTCCACTACCTTCTTCATTAACCGTAATTTTACGAATTCTATTATTGCCATAATCAGCGACATAAGTATTACCATCGTTATCTATAGTTAAACCTTGAGGATTACTAAACAAAGCTTCAACCATAGTGCCGTCTTTATATCCTGGGTAGCTACCTGTATATGAGCTCACCACTCCAGCAGCACTAATTTTACGAATCATATTATTAGTAGAATCAGAGACTTGAATACTATTGTCTTTAGTATCCAGTACTAAATAACTTGGACCGTAGAACTGCGCAGCTGTGCCTGTCCCATCGACATAACCAGCACTACTACCAGCGAAAGTAGTTACTTCTCTAGTTGGACTAATTTTGCGAATACGATGATTACCACTATCAGCTACATAAAGATTAGCCGCCTCATCTACAGTTAGACTGGTTGGCGAAGAGAACCTAGCATCACTGCCAGTACCATCATCAGCACCAGTTAATCCATAGCTACCAGCAAAAGTAGTCACTACCTTATTAGGACTAATCTTGCGAATTGTATGCGCTCCAGAATCCGCCACATAAAGATTACCACTACTATCTATAGCTATATCACTAGGATAGTTAAACCTAGCACCTGCAGCAGTTCCATCGGTAGAACCTTGACTAGCAGCCGAACCAGCATAAGTAGTCACCACTGCTTCTGGAGTGATTTTACGAATTGTATGATAGCTATAATCTGTTACATACAAATTATCATCAGCATCTATCGCTATGCCTGTTGGGTTATAGAAAGTAGCACCATTACCCGTCCCATCAGTAGCGCCTCCAACTCCAGCTTGTCCAGCGAAAGTAGTTACTACACCATTAACATCCATCTTACGAATAGTATGAGCAGCATAATCTGCCACGAATAAATTACCATTACTATCTAGAGCCAGATCATGCGGTCCATTAAAACTCGCTAATATGCCATTGGCATCTATCTCTGCAGCATCACCATTACCAGCTATAGTCGTTACTTCACCTGCTTTGCCAGTTATAGTAGCAGTTACTATGCCATGGTCACCCTCACCAGCAGCATCAAGAGTGATTTTACGAATTAGATTATTACCATAATCTGCCAGATAAAGATCACCATTATCATCTAGAGTGAGTCCCTTAGGATTACTAAATGATGCACCTATTAAAGTGCCATCTAGGCTACCAGCATATCCAGTACCAGTTAATGTTGTTACTTCACCATTATCAGTAATTCTTCGAATAACATTGTTAGTTGAATCGCTGACATAAAGATGGTTATCATAAGTATCTAGTACTATAAAACTCGGGCTATAGAACCGTGCAGCCGCAGCTATACCTTCTATATATCCTGCTGTACCACCAGCGAAAGTAGTTACCTCACCTAGTCCAGATATTTTACGAATAGAATGATTAGCAGAATCTACTACATAGATATTGCCAGCCTCATCTACCGTTAAACCTGCTGGAGAAGAGAACCTTGCTTCACTACCAATTCCATCAGCCGTTCCAGTTAATCCAGCACTACCAGCAAGAGTAGTTACTTCCCTATTGGGACTAATCTTACGAATTGTGTGTGACCCAGAATCCGCCACATAAAGATTACCACTACTATCTATAGCTATATCATAAGGAAAGTTAAACCTAGCACCAGTAGCAGTTCCATCAGTACTACCAGCCGAACTAGCTGAACCAGCATAAGTAGTTACCACTGCTGCTGGAGTGATTTTACGAATAGTATGATAGCTATAATCTGTTACATATAAATTATCATCAGCGTCTATCGCTATGCCCGTTGGATTGTAAAAAGTCGCACCATTGCCTGTCCCATCAGTAGCGCCTCCAACTCCAGCTTGTCCAGCGAAAGTAGTTACTACACCATTAACATCCATCTTGCGAATAGTATGAGCAGCATAGTCTGCCACGAATAAAT
>JACCDV010659074.1_pt1 | contig 17228 bp, 7 predicted proteins | sample 7446131 | NCBI WGS metagenome assembly JACCDV01 (sample SAMN15323448, study PRJNA562643) | freshwater metagenome | isolation source: river surface water | place: USA:Blue River Watershed | collected 2017-08-17 | reverse complement strand
TTCTTATTTATCCTTTTTTCGATGATTGCCTTAATCTTTCATTGTAAATGCTGTTTTATTGACGGCTTAGACAGGCTATTGAATTCCAGTTTATTATTTTCCTAAACCTTTTGTTACTTTGAATCCCATCTTCTACAGCATTTTAAAGCCAACTCCATAGTTACTATTGAATTTTTTAGCTAACTCCTTCTACTCTTATGTTTTGTATTTGGGTTATACTTTGGGCACTTTTGGACGATTCATTTTCATATATGCCTAGTAGTTCATATCTTATAGCCTTTGAGCCTATTCTTCCTCTTATTACTCTCCAAATTTTATCAGCTTCAAATGAGTAAGTATCTTTTGATTGAGACCCTAAGGCAAATTTTGAGAAGAATCCTCATCTTCCTCAACGATATCTCTCAGTCCATCATTCGACAATGAATTGAGGAATGAATTCAGATTAAATTTACCTAACATTGGCTTGTCATCTTCTTATTATTAGATTACCCTTTTCTTTGGTTTGGATATGGGAAGATCTACTTCCACTTCTGATGAATAGGTCTATATCTTGGCACCCGCTTTGAACTGTTGATAAGCATTCATCTTTCTCTCAAAGATATCCTACCTTACTTAAGGCTCGTAGGCATACTAAAAATCACCATAGATCTGTTGGTTTTTTGACATTTTCTTAAAGGACGGCCTTTCATCTTCATCGAATTTATTTTGTTATGAATCTGACTCATACTAGGAGTCCATCTCTTTTAAATATAGTCTTATATTTATATTTTAATTCAATCAAAGCTATTATTCACTTGAATTAGCCGCCTTTTTCTTCTATCCTATTGTTGGGATTTTGCCAGATGTGACCTATTTCACAAATCTTTACAGCTTATCTGCTGTTAATTAACTCGCCTCTCCTTCATATTTATATTTGAGTGTGTTCTAGGAAATCCAATATAGTCCACTGTTAGGATTTTTGTTATCTCCAATCCATTCATTAAGCATATCATAGTCAGGTTCATCCTTATGTACATACCCACAAATAAATTATTTGCCCAAGCAGTATTCGGTCAAAGTATCTAATATCGAAGTGACAGAACTTCTTTCGTGTTTGTTTAGCAACGTTAGGATAGGCACACGATCAATTAATCCTTTCTTTAGCTTCTTATTTGGTTCTGTTTGGCCTAAGCTCACCAAAACTGGTAAACTCTCGATTTATAGCCATTCAACTATGTCTGCGAAATTATCTTTTCCCTTGTAGTTACTTACTATCTTATGATGGAACTCTATGCTGAACTCTCCTTAGGGAATGCAATAGATTGGATGATCCTTAAATAAAACTGATAATGCGCGCAAATGGGTGTTTTAATCGACTCCACGTATTAAAACAAAAGTTTTAGCTTAGATTGAGCATGGGCAGTCGACTTTTTGAATTTGTGCAGTTGATATTTCTGTAACAAAATTTATTATTGATTATTACTTCATTTACCTACTGTATATGATTGAATTTCCATCAATATAAAACCTTACATGAGGATAGTTTTTGATGCCCAAAGATTTACTCAGCTTATCCTCGGCATTCGACTCAATACTTCCAACAAAAATATCAGATCCTATCGCTTTAAAATGATCACCAACCTTTCCAAAGGTGGGAGCAAAATAAAGGCAGTATTGAGATGATGGAACAAAGTAAAAAATTAATGCATATTTATTCGCTTTAATTGTTGGATTGTGTGTTTATTGAGTAAGCCTTACCACATTATCGAAATCGAATTGAGCTAGTTGATCTCTTTTTAAGTCAATAGTTCTCTCTATTTTATCCTTTTTGGCATTTTGATAGAATAGGCTCAGTTTTTATTGTGTTAATTCTTCATTTGGGTAATGATAACCTTGCTAAAAAGTATTTTTAACGATTGCGAGAGTAGACTTTTAATTATTAGCTTTACATTTCTAGCTCACTTCACTATAGAGACTGTTATGTTTGTGAGCCTTAAGACAAAAAACACTCTTTATATTTTTAGAACACCACTCAGTGATCATGCTCAAGTTATAAAAGCCATCTCCTTGATCCAAAACAACTAAAAGATATTAGAACTGTTTTTAACTTTTAGCATACTTAAGAGTTTGGCTATTAAGCTATGTTAAAGCAGATTTAGTTTTAATGAAAGCCCATTCAACTAACGATTGTGGAAAGTTTTCATCGGTGTAGTATTCCTATGGCTTTTTAGAACCTTTCTTGTATAGACCAATAAAGGCATTTGATTGAACTACATAATATTGGATTCCATAGTCATAGAGTTTAGTTGCAATGGATACAATTCTATTTGATTTTTAACCAAGATTACTAACCACAACAAAAGTCTATTCGCCAATCTTTTTCTTCACTTCCTCAGTACTTAGACTTGGTAGTGAATTATGTAATAAGCCTTATATCCAACTTGAAATAGATTATGCTGTTCGTTTACCTTCATATTAGAATGAAACTCCACTGACAATCAGCTGCAATGTAGGATATGCGTGAACTTTGTTATGCACACACAGCTGCTTCTCTTCAGAACAGTCAATCTAGAAAATTTTGTAGGACTTATTCTGTGCCTGTTAATGGAGAGCTTATATTTAAGAAGCAATGGCATAGCAGTAAGGACAGGTTGGTGAATAAAACTTAACGAATACTAGTTCGTTATTTGTGAGTGTGTCTATGAAGTTACTGCTAGTCAGCTGAGGGACTGAGGTCGTAATGGTGACGAGCAGCAGTAATAGTAGATATCTTCTCATATACGTATTAACAACAATCCCAATAATATCTATCCTATATATCTCTGACTAATAAAACAATATCTTTGGTTCATCAAGAAGGGGGAACTCCAGGTGGTCGAGGCAAGTTAATTGCGATGTTTGAAGCTTTCATCTGAGGGATCGTTCCTGTTTGACTAACAAGCGAAGGTTGGACGGGCAGATTCAAAGGAGGTTGGGTTGGTATGTTGCCTGGCCTACTTATTGAAGTCGCCTTTCCCACCTTATTTGCCTCATCACTTTTCTTGAAGGTTTGTGAGGGTGGCGCTTCAGCAGTGAGTGAGATAATATTTTCGCCTCGAATGATGACAAGGCCAAGTGTGCGTTTAATTTGTTTCTGCACTCCGGTTTTGTTAGTTTTGGTGATTCTGTATTCCTCAGCATCGGCGAGAACGATGTTCATATGTTTATCGAAGGCAAGGAAAGTTCCAACCATCATGCGTCCATCCTGTATGGTGATCCTGACCCTGAAATCGATCCACTGGAGGAACTTGCTTCTTTGAGTGGCCATTAAAATACAAATTTATAATAGACTATGAAATTTATCCTCAATATTAAAATATCAATTGAAAATCACATTATCTCATACTTCTACTACCCCTTTTGCTATGAGTTCTCATGAACCAATTCGATCAATGCGGGCTATAGCTCTTCATGCTTCTTCAGGAAGTTATCTTGCACCCAGAAGGCCAATCCATTCATTATCACTGGCACTACCACTATAACAACCATCAGCTAAAGTATTTAGTAATCCTCGATCCAGCCCATCAGATTAAAGCTCAAGTTTTTCAAAGGATCCTACAGCCCAAATTAAAAAGCAAATAGTAAGATTTTGCCGAGCACTACTATGGAAATCCAAACAAGTAGTTGAACAAGCCAAGCTTTGTAATTAATACTATATAAGTCAAAGAATACTGTATCTTTTAAACCTATTCTGTTACGCTAGTCATTTGCACTTACAAATGAGCATCTTTATCGTGTTCATCATGCTCTTCCACTAACTCAATGTCCCCATTATGCTCGTTCTGCTCGCTTACTTATGCGCTCTTGTGCTCAATCTCAATATTATTTTATTATTTTTTCTATTCCTTTTATTATCTATGCGACTATTTGTTAGTTTCCTAAAGCGGCTTGCTCATGACTTCAACAGTTACAAATACTTTTTGAGTGCTATAGTAGTTGCCACTTACATACTCTAGCTTTCCTTTCTTGATAAATATCTTTTCGGCATAAATAAGGCAAAATACACAAATAAGCACACCAATAGTATTGTCAAGTATATTAGTGATAAAGTACCAAAGGCATTAATCAGATCCTTTATCTTCATATGTGAGTGCGATTGAAATAGTTAGGTTAATGAAATGGGCAAGCATTTGAGACACCAACTGTTTTGAAGTATCAAAAATCCATATCTTCCAAGGACGAGGTGGAATCTATCGACATCTTTTCACCAATAAAACTGAAAAAGAAAGGACTCCCAACCCAAGTTGGATTATTATGCCTAAGAGCCCGACCATATTGCAGTTATTATTCTTTGAGGAGTTCGCAGGTTAATTCATCTTTATAATTATTTGAAATCATTACTGAAGAAATACGCGTATCTTTGATGTTGATTGAAGATGAGACAAAAAAGCAGTATATAAAATAATCAAAGGTCAATATACCTTTAGAATTCCTCGTTCACAAATAAAAACTATTCTTCAATCTTAACTTGAGGTGGATTGGCTATGTCTTGTTGCTAATTGATGAAGATTTAACTTTGTAAGCTTGGACGTAGGGGCCTTTGCAGTTCGTTTTCTTGGCTTTATGAGTCGAAATGGGAAGAATCACTATTGTTTGGAGTAGTATTAATCGAAGATTAAAGAATCTTCTAGTCTTCAACTATCCTCAACTTCTTTTACATCTTCTACTTACGCCGCCGCACTATTTTCACCAAGTCAGAATTACAGAATTTTGTGTCGCTTTTACTCTCAAACATTAAAAAGAATCTATTTTTAATCGAGTTTTAATTCCTTCCTTCAATTAATTGTGCCATTTTAGACCACTTTTTGCCCATTTTGAGGAACAAATTCATGAGTAGATAGTCTTAATCGTCAGTCCATGCTCCTCTAAATAGCTAAATTTGTACTTTTTGAGATTGGGTCTAAGGAAGCAAGTATAATGTTCTCTGCACTGTTTGCCAGTTCTAAACACCTTGTCCTTGCTCAATTCATAGAGGTGCTCACTGACATGCTTCCAGTTTATATCATCACATTTCGTATTTTAAATGATCCTCAGCAACAACTCCCTCTCATATTCCGACCAAGGAGCATGTGAGATGCTATTAGGCCTTAGTGAGAGATATCTGAATTCGCATGAGGTAGAATCACGGTTGGGGACTAGTTTGGAAATGTAGGACCAATCGAGTGATGTGAGCTGCTAACAATTGCGATTATTGGCAATGCAGTATTTGTCCATGACGAATAGAAGGAAGTTGGTCTCGTCAACCTTCCAGTTTTTCCTAGAATGCAATCCCTTGTTTTTTTATACGAGTCTCACCAGAACTTCTCTTGCTTCTTAATGCGAGTAAATCTCAAATTCTTTCTTGAGATTGGAACTCCCAAAGCTGCAATAGCCTTTAGGGGATGAGGAGGGAAGTTGCGAGATAAGTTGATCGTAGTCTGTGAGGATGGAGTCGGATAATGGTTGAGAATAGTTATAGGTCATTGATTCTTCTCTAAATTAAATTAATAGAAAACATATAAAGTTATTGGATTTAGGATATTCTTTTCTTTAAACTTGCCTCCCTCACATGATTGTCCTCAACCAACAAGATCCTTATAATACGGGATGCTATTAGGCAAATGAAAAAAGGGTTAAAATGGAATTCGAAGAATGGAATAGTATTTGTTACTAACTTTGAAGATCTTTAAAAGACGTAAAGCTACTCAGTTTTATTGCTTATTTTATGCATTTCTGTTAGAAAAACAGTGTTTGTTGAGTTAGGCATAAAAATATAAAGTATAACTATATATTTTTTCTCAGCTTTTAAAATTTATCTTTCTATTCCAAACCTAACAAATAAACACATATAAATATGACTCATTCTCTAGGGTACTTGCCTTAACCTACTGAAGATGAAGATATTAGACCCTCTATTTTATCGTTTGCGATTATTTGCTATTTGGGCGGACACAAAAGAAGATAATATTTAAGATGGGTATATTCAAAAGACGTTAATTAGATCAACAGTAAATTTGTTCTTTTTGAGAGTCCTAACTTTCTTTTACAAGAATGAGTATTTTCTTTTGAGCTAACTGTTTTCCTTTTCCAGGCCTACACATCTAGTTCGATATCTTTAGAGTAAAAGAGTTGAGCGAACCATCATTGAAGCTAAATCCTATTATTTTTAACATTTTGGCTCTCTTTTTATGACCTCCTTTCTTGAACATGATGTCGATAGGAAAGAGCTACCTTTCTTACCATTTGTTAATGCTCCTGGATAATACTAAGAAGTGCTTTAAAGTAACGAATACAAGGGCGATTTTTAAATTTAATTTTTGGATAGTTTGTAGGACCCTCTTCGCTTGCTTTTGCCTGCATTGGGTATTTAAAAATAGTAGAGATTATTAATATCAAATGCCTACTTACTATTCTTACTTGTTTTTGTGTGATGTTTTCTTAATGGTTTTAGTTTGTCTACTGAGTGAAAAGATTATTCCCCTATTAATTTGCTTATTTCTATTGAGTTGTTTTTCTTGTTTTTACTAGAATGATGGCCCTAAATATACCGTGCTGGATGTTTCTTGCTTTTAGAAGACAAGCATTTAGCAAGTTGAAGGCGAACGTTTTTTCTTTGAATATCTTACATTTAACGTATATGTAATATAAAGCAAATTAAAAAATAAGGTAACTTTAAAGAATGAAGGCAGATCATTTATTATTTTATGGATAATATAGTTAAGAACAGAGACGATAGGGAATAAAATTTAATATTGGCTTCGAAGGGATAAAACAAAACGCAAATATAAAAGATATATACTAAAAGAATGAAGTTTCCACCCCTCTTGCAATAAAGATAACTCGTAAGGCAAAGACCTAAGCATAGATAAATCAAATTGGGGAGCTTCAATAAATTATCAATTGAATACATCTAAGATACAATCCACCCTTAAAGCTACGCTAGTAAAAATCCTAACATTTGCCATATTGAATTCAAGAAGGAGAAGGATTAAAGAAAAGAGTAGATGAACGAATCTAATAAAGGGAAAATTATTCAAACGATAAGTCATTCACCAAGAAGATACTACCTGTCTGAGGACAAGAAGAAAGATTTGTCTATCGTTAATAGAAGCAATAATGACAAAAATACCATTCTTCAACGCTTTATTGAACAAATAAATATGAAGCAGAATCGTAGAGGGAACTATTTCAATTCCAAAAGCTTATAGTACAAATCTAATCTCAATACCTCATCTGCTGTTAAACCCCTTCTTATCACTAAAATGAATAATAGAGCCCCATCTGTACTTTCAAGCTTTGAAGAATCCTCAGTCAGTTCTAATTATGAAAAATACAAAAACCTTCAAATGCGATAAAAATAAAAATAAGGCCCATCGATAAAGAAAGCATAGAGATTTTTATTTTTGAAGAAACGAATGGTGAGGAGATAGAGCTTATTTGAGCCATGGGAGTAACAGAGTCCAGCTTAATAATAATTTTGGCCTTAGTCTAAAAAATGAAGGAATAGAAGCTATATTTTTTTCATATTTCTTTATACTTTACACAAAAGAAGAGCATCAGTTAGGGATTACTATTTTAATCAGGTATTTATGGTGACCAATTTGCCCTGATCTGAGACGCCAGTCCTTTCGAAATCCTTTTTGGTATATTTAGTGTTGCTCCATCATATATTTTGAAAGTAGCATTCAATTAATAATGAATGTAATTAGAAAATATAATTTTATTAATGAAAAAGGTCAGCCTAAATACTGGACGCTGATCAAATTTTCCTGTTTCCAGTTACTATAACTGATATTCGATTTCAAAAGCGCCCCTTGCCTTTATTTTGTAAGTATGGGCTCTTATTTGTGTCGTTCACATGTTGAGTTGAGATGTATGAGTTGGGTAAGAGTATATAAATGATAAAATATCATTGCAAAAAGGGGCAATCTTCATGAGGGAGTACTGTTGGGCTTAACCCAGAGTGCCCCATTGGCCAAGATGGCTGGCTTTAGAGACCTAAAGTCAATATTCTTGGATCTGAAAACGTCCAAAGAGGTCACCTTTTGAGTTGTAAACTAGCCCAGCCTCATCACTTTGAATTGCTGATGGGCTGACTGAGTGCCTGTGATGTTTGAAGCGTCGTTGGGTAGAATCATTGACATTGTGTTAATACCTGATTAATTAATTATTATTGATGCTGAACTCACAAACATATATTAGTATGAGGTTTTTCACAGAACAGTCCATCAATACAACATTTAAAAGGATTTCTATGGCATACTCATTTTTTAGTTAAATAACCTTTGGGATTAGAAAACAAAATAACGAAACTGTAAAATCAAAGTTTTTATAAACAGTTTCAAAGGAAATAAAGTATCAACATTATATCAAACTATTATGGAGAATAATTAACAAAAAAATAAGCTATATATATAATAATGATCGATTATTTTTATGGTTATGGATATCAGTCAAAAAAAGTTAATGTTGAAATAGAGTAGATATTCAAATATCAATAGAGAACAAGACTTTCGGGATCAAGTAAAGAATTCAATCTTGTATGATGATGATTTCTAAAAGTTAAATTTGTAATCCTGATGTTCCGCTTGTCCCCTCTCTTACTATCGCTGGCCTTGTGGATAATAGAAACCCTGGGGGATATTGCAATGATAGGCCGAGAGATATTAGGAGGAGACTGGCAAAGCTCAACCCTTTATCTTTCCATCATGACTGATTGATTGATAGCTTTGGTACTTTTAAGCGGAGTTTAATTGATCCTGATGGTTGAATACTTCTTATGAGCTTCTTGCTGCTTCGTTATGCTATAATTGAACATAAATCTGTTGGCATTTTAGAGCCTATCGTTACATTTATTTATTGTAAGGTATATACTTTTCATCTCGTAGTGTCCTCGCCTTACCTGCTGCCCCTCCAGCCTTCGATTCGCTTCCTTCTTTTATTCACTTTCTAATAAACTCTTCTTTTGCTGCTCTTTCAAGATGGGCAGTGAAACAATGCATGGCTCTTCTGTCTTATTTAGCTCGTTATTGATCTACAGAGTTGTGCTGTTAGTATGCTATCGTTACTAATCATCTATTAAAGGTTCGTTTGTTTTTATGTTGTTCTTTAACTCTCTCAGCCTATTCTTACGAACTAAGTATTACAGTCATTACTTATGTTTTTCTCTTTGCGCTTGAGGAACTAACTAAAATGGCGAGAATATCGAGCAATAGCCTTAGCAGTAAAGCAATTTCGAGTCTATATGTCTTTGTAGAGCTCATCATCAGGATCATTTCTGGACATAAAGCAGTATGTTTTATACTGACTATAGTCTAAATCGAGGCAGCTAATAGTCACAAACCTCTTATTAAATACACTCATTATTCTACCTATCGATAGTCTTACTTTTGAAAGTTGGACTAGGACTGGCAGGGCACTGCCTTTGCTATTACTTTCTCTCCTTCGCTCTTCTACTATTCCACTTATTTTCTCAAAGCATCAACGGCCTAGTTTTGGCTGTAGCAGCTTAGCAACATTTCGCATCCCTGGCAAAACTTGAAGACATATACGAATATGCGTTTAAACATTTGGGCCAGGTTCTTCTCCTTCCGATGAAAATTAATGCAATTCTAAAGTTTGGCTAGCAATTATTAAACCAAGATGATTTTGGATTCCTCGCTGATGACCTTCATTTTGGTGGTGGCGATATTCTCAATCAATCTGCAGATGAAGCGATGATAGGCACTGAATACTTTACATGTTACCTGTGATAGTTCCTATGGTTTTACAGTGAGAAATCGTATTTGAGTGTGAGTTGCTCCTCCTCAAGCATTATATTTCTGATTTGTGCTATATTGGACTAGTAGTCCGCATCAGTTTTGATCATGAGGTAAACATCTTCGACTGCGAATATTATGCGCTTATAGACTCGGATTAATTCGGTTAAATGCTCATAGAATTCGTTTTCGTTTATTGCTTATGGCTAGGATTAAAGCATCAATATGAGGATTATATATGCTAATAAAATTAAGATAAGCTTAATAATTAAGCACCCTAAATGTAGGCCGCCTTATCCTCATCAGCAGAAGATACATCTATTCACCTATCCTTATCTTATCTAAAAATATCCCTGAGTAAAGGCTCATAATAAATATGATAGGATTTGCATATTTACTCATAAATATTCTATTTAAATAAATCATCTCACCTTTGACTTAGGATGCATCAATATCATTATCACAAAGATGTATATACCCAATTCACAACATCGCCAGAAATACAACTTTACTCTCCCCATCTATTACTCAACTGTTCCTCCTTTTCTTATTTGAGACTAACGCTCTATTTTGACCTAGGAAGGCTTTATCTAAGGGCCCTTAGTGTCTCGAAAATTATTGATCCTTACTTACGGCACTTCTTTCGTTCTAACATTTTATTCCTCTTAATTTTAATCGATCAAAATAGGCTCCTTCTTTGTAAGATGTTAAAAACCAAGAGTTACTGATTTATGTAGATTATTGATTGGAGCGTCAGGACCTTCTTCAATTTCGCTTAAGCTTGCGGGATATTTAATCTTGATCTCTACTTGGCGACTTCCGATAGGACGGCCTCTAAAATCTAATTTATTTGTCGATAAAATTTCGCTACTACTGTAATTGGTTGAAAGTGGGGATTGGAAGTGAAGCTTGTCAGCTAAGTTTAGCATTAATTACGCATTGTCTTAGATTTTGCTAATTAGCCTTTTTTAACTTTATTCTTGTCTTATAGATTGCTTTCTTTGGCAAGCCGATCATATAAAGGCTAAGGCGTACATATAAACTCCAAAAAGGCGTCGGTTTTATTGAACTTGAGGGTATTATTATAGACTTTACTAATAATATTTGTCTTAGCGGCAGCCCATATTTCAATAAATTCGCCTTATCTTTTGCCAATCATCTATTAGGTCAGTTTCTCCTCACTCTTCAAAAACTACTTAAAATATCCTTTGATAAATAGTGAAAGATCAAACTTTGCACTCTCAATGTAGGTCTACACTCCATCTTGAATTGAATAGATTGAAAGCTGATACTGCCCAATTTTATTGTCAGTAATTCTAAATTTGACAGGCTCAATATCATATGCGAAAACATAGGCGGGGAGCCTGGTTTGAGAGTTGATTATTTATTTAATTTCTCCTATGACCTGAACATCTATTTTGTTTATATTGTTACTTTTCTAAAGATACAGCTTATATTGTTGGTGTTTGGCATGCCTAAAGGTGATACTGACTGGTTTAAATAAAATTTATATATCACTTAGGCTTTATGTTTTGCTTATACTGGCTTTCATTATATAATTTCAGCGATCAAATTACACCCACCCCCAATTTATCCACCATCAACAACAACTTACTCTTATTTCATACAAGCTTATTAGAGGTCTATGAAAAGACTAAAGAATGGACATTTATGATAGCTACTCAACATCATTGAATCATTTGATTCCGAAGATGAAGTGGCTGAAGGAATTCACAATTCCAAGAGTAGCCACTGTTCCTCCTACGATTGCCAAGACCTTAATGACCAAATCGTATAATTTTGGCTCATGTAGGCGGTATACTATGTTGATTGGCTAAATTTCAGTCATGAACATGACTCCTTCGAATGGGTCATCCTACAACTCAACTGTGCTCGATCTCAAAGAATAGCGATAGTTTTATAGACTCTTATCTCCCTTCTTGCCCTAGAACTGAACGGGAATGATCTTTAAATGATTGAAGTAGTCTTTCCTTTTGTCTTCATTCTCATAGCTCACAATAAACTTACGTGTTTTGACGTCTCCTTCGAGTTGCTTAATATAGTTTTCGATGTTTTTGGATTTGTGAATAACAGGGAAGTCAAAAATATCTGATCCGGAACCAAAGGAGAGTGATTCGATACGGTATGTCATCCTGGCCTTACTCACTAATTAAGGTTAAAGATTCAAGATGAGGCTTTCACTGGCAGTTGGCTTAAATACTAATGTGCCTGGAGTCTTCATAGCAAGAATAGCTACTTTTGGAAGCGGCAGCTTTCCTTTAATTCTACATTTTACACCTCCTTCGATATTCTTTATGAGCTCCACCCTTTCTTTCTATAGATCGGGGCTTCGCTGATATAATTGTCCCTCCTGCTGCTCCTTCCCAATATTGTACATGGTGAGTTTCTTCTCGAGATCGCTTTGGATGTACTCCAACTCGTCATAGAATTAAATCGAAAGGGCTTGGTTCAAATATGTATACCGTTGCATGGCATGCGATTGAAGAGGATGTCGATGTTCATGGGTAGATACTATGAATCATCGTTCTTCACTGCTAAGAAAGTATGATATTGTTCGGTGTAAAAATCTTGGATGGAGTACAAGATTAAAAACGTTGCTGCCTGAGTAAGGTTCTCTTTACGACGAGTGATATAATGGTGAAGATGCCTCCTGTTGCTGAAGTGAGCTCCTGGTCAGTTTGTATCTTCTTGAAGAAATCCAAAGATTTAAGCATTAATTAGCACGTAAAATATTATTGGGCGTCAAATCTGATTATTAGTAAAATTTACTAGTGGGTGCAAAATATTTAAAAGGCTAGTAATACAGGTTTAATAATTAAAAAGTTGACAAATGGCCTTCAGTCCCTATAAAGTACTCCCTTATCCTGTTAACTGCGATACGGTCTTCCTCTGCTACAATCCATACTACGATATACAGTTTAAGCAGTGCTACTAATTCAAAGATATGCCTTCCCTCATCGAGTAAATCCCAACAACATACAAAATCATCTTATTGGCCTAGACATTCGACGAGGGCATCAAACAAATAGCCACAATAACTCGCTTAAAGTAAATTAAAGAATAATCTCGAACCAAGGAATCCCACTCATAGGGAGAGGACGAGGAAGATAAGATGCAAGCCTTGAAAAGTATTATTGACCATAGTAGCTAGAACAAAAGCAGTTTCCTTCACTTGAAATGCATGCTGAATAAGACATAAGGAAAGATTAGTCGGCTTGATAAAGAGATGGGGTGTAAAATTTAAAAATAAACGGAAGGCAAAGTCGATAAGAAAACTCAAAAGTATAATAAAATACAAGTAAAATAGCTGTAATTTTTGCGACACAAACAATCCAATTTACAAAAAGAACTTTCTAACTAGTAAAATCGCATTTGGTGGCAAGAATAGTCAAGACGCCTGGTATAATCTGAATCTGAGTAATCTTGTGAGGATCTTCTTTCCGACTCCGATGAATAAAAAAAGGAAAATAAAATGGCACTTTGATTTTATTATATTACCTATTCATTTATATAGTAAAGAGCAAAGGAATCATTTGCCATATTACTTTTTAGATCATAGAAAGGTCTTTAAAGAATAATATTACTCTTTCCATAGACTTGCTTTCTAGAACTTCGAATAAATATTTATTAGCTATTGCAATCACAAACAAAAAGGTAAATCATTGTTAACTATTTCTAAGGATAATAAATTTTATGTCAATTATAGATTAAGACAGCAAAATTGTAATAAGTATCATATGGCGATTCTAAGGCGCTTAGCAAACCACTCAAACATTTTATTTATAGCCGATAAACTAAAACCATTTTAATTATAATAAAAACCCCTCTCTCAATAAATATTAATGGCCAATTCATATCTAATTTTTGTATCTTTTTCCTTTGTTTGCTTTTTAGTTTGATATTTACCCTTGCATATTTCTAATTATTTGATTTAAAAGCCGTGTTTTAATATCATCTCATTTTCCCTTCATTGAATTATTTCCCCAAATATTATTAACAGATTCTATAACGAAACAAGGTTTGTGATACTCTACTTTCATATTGTGGTTCGATAAGCATTTTTTTAAAATAATAATTGAACTTGAGTGCAGAAAAATATGGAGAATAATAAGCTAACAAGCCATAGTAATATAAACAGCCATCAAAACGAAGAAAAAGGTCAATGAGGTTGAGCAATTTGCTTTCTGATAGGTATTTTGGTATTTAAAGGTCGTTAATTTTTGTTAGTACCGAGAATCATATTTGCTTGTTTTGCCATTCAGCTAATCAAAGAAAGTATAAATCCGGTATCAAGCACATCAAAATTTAATAAAGATATAGATGAAGCTATTGAAAAGACTCGTAAATGCTTACTCTAGTGTTAAGCCAACTTCTCTTAAGGCTGAGGCCCTTTTGGCCATCAGGGGAAAATACTTAGAAGGAAAGTACGACCTCATTCATAGATGGCAAAATAAATTAGCAAGGAAGTGCAAACTCCCAACTGCCAAACCTGTGCCTTCTGTCGAGGCCTTGAGGACCCATATCAAGAATGACCCAGTGGCCAAGATGTATTTGCAAGGAGGGCTTGATCAAATCCCAGAATATGTGACTCAGTACATTGTTGATGAAAGAGGCACTCATGTTCAGCCTAGAAGGAAAGGAGTTTCTTATAGGTACACTTGGGAGCAGCTATTAGACTAATGGGCAGTTATTACATACTCAGCCCCATAATACGAAGATGCTGATATTGTTGGTGTTCCCTTCTATGCTCTCGTAGTCGACCTCCTCAACACTGACTTCGGAAGAACCTTCTTTGCCATGGACTAAATTGATAAATACCTCAAGGATATTTTCAATGTCTATGGATAATTTTTAGATTCGCCAGCATCTCTCACCTATTTAACTACTGAACCTAACGGATGGCTAAGCTCCCCTCGAATTGATTATGACTAGTTCATCAATATTGACCGTAACCATCGTCACTATGGCTTTAAGAGCTGGCATGCCTGGTTTTATCGTGAGATCAAAGAATAAGTCAGGCCCTTCAACGCCAACGCTCATAACTAGATACTCCATAACGCAGAGCACTATCCAAACCTTGACGCCCCTGCCTAAAATGTAAAATGGAATGATAAATTTTGGCTCAAAGATCAAAGATATTCTCTTGCTTAAATCTTTGGAGTCGATGGACTCCCTGCATCGTAGCAAGCCTACTTTAGAGACGAGTTCGAAGGTGGAACAGTTTACCAAGGCTTCCTCAACCCATGGTGCTACCATAAATGGAGAGCTCCCGTTGGAGGAGTCCTATAAAGAGCATATAATATTGGAAATTCTTATTATGCAGGCAACCCTAGTCTTTCCTTCGGTCTGGCAGAAAGCTATATTGCTTCCCAACCCCTTCTCACTATGACCTCAGTCAGATAGGTCTATGTTATTGAAACTGGAAATCCTCTCATCGGCAAGGTGGCAATCATCGAGGTGGGAATGGCTGAAGTCTCGGGTATAAAGAGTGTGGTGACCTAAGGGCAGAAGTTAAAGAAAGGAGAGTTGCTTGGATGGTTCCGATTCGGTGGATCAACCCATGCCATAGTTTTCAGCAAAAAAGCAAGGAATTTGAAGTTTAATCCTGCCATTTGGGAGAGATAGCTTGATTAGAAGACTGGAGTACACAACTCAAAGAGGGTTTTAGTTAGGTCTGTATTAGCAACAGTCTCATGATCAATCAACAACAAACAATCTTCAAAGCAAATATTATCCTGACTTTATGGGATTTCATCAATAGTTTGTTAGTGAAATTATTAAATCAAAGGTTAAACTGTTGAAGGTAGGCGATGTATTGAAGTTTGGTGCGATAACTGGAAGAAGTGGTCTTTGGGCGCAGTGAATGAGTCTCATTGACTTGCTGTTGAAGCCTTTTGTGAGTGTCAAAGAATTTCCTCCCTTCAGGAGCAGATATATCGATTTATTGTTCTTGAAGCACATCTTAGAGGTTTAGTATTTTCCATACCTTCTTGAAATCCCAGGCCCCTTTTGGCTAGTACTTCAAAGGTTTAACATTGTATTTCCTAAACTTTTTCTTGGCAGCCTCATACATATCAGGGTTGACTTCCAGCATTGAAAAATGTATAGGTTCGCCTTTGGGAGGGGACTATCGAATTATATGACCGTGCATCATCTTGACTCGCTATTGGCTGATTCTGCGCTTACTAAACCTCCTCTTTGTATCCACTCTCTAAGTCATTATTATTTGCTTTGCTTCCGTTTAGTTCAAACCCTCAATCTTGGGCCCTCCATACACTTGCTTTTATAATATCAATTTGGCTTTTTGGATTTTCTTCATTCTTTAAGTGCGCTTCAAGCGAGCTGCACGAAGCACCAACTCATTGAACTCAGGATTTTATAGTAGTTTTTAAAATTTATCCCGCTATAGTTAGAGCACCACACATTAAGAGCTTGCAGCCTTTGCTGATTGAATTCTCTATGACTTAAAAACGATTTATTCCTCTCCGAAATAATTGGATTAAAGAGCTGTCTAAGTATTGACGACGAAAGGTGCACCTTTTTCATCATCTTCCCAATGGTCTTCGATTATTAGCTCAAAGTTAACTTGCCCTTTTATGAGGAAATATACAGACTTTGGCTTCTCTCCTTTCTTATAAATGAGATCTTTGAGGGAATATTGTTTCACTTTGAAGCTATTGATGAAAGTATTGAGTTTTTTGCCAATGACTTTGAGAACAGGGAAATAGTTCAAAATCTATATTTTATCTTCTTGCGCCATTCCATCATTGACTATGAACTATGGTTCAATATTGTCCTAGTCCAATATGGCGATGACTGCATTGAGTGCAACTAGTTTATATCTAACTCGCTATTAAGCGAATCGCTGAGTTTAGAAAAGCGACCCTATTCCTCTAAATTATTCAATCTACTCTATGAGCTTGTACTAAGGATTATACTTCTGGAATTGCTAAATTGTTGAGTAATTGGTCCATTCCTCATCGATGGAACTTTTGCGATTAGTTATAGCTGGCTGAGTATTGAATTTAGGATTGGGTTTATCGACATCTCGCAACTCATAGATCTGTATGGTGCCATCTAACACAAAATAATTCCTTTTCCCTCTCTGCCAATTCTACTCGATCTCAGTTACAGTTGTAAATGATAACTTTACGTGGTTTATCATATACTTTCTATTAAGGTGAACTCCCGTCTTGCATGCGATTATTTGCAGTAAATCCAACTTATTATCGTTATGCAAGTTTTATTTATTATGCGCGATTTTGATTAAATGGTCTATGGTTTGGTCATTAACCTCTCTGAGCTGTTTATTGACGCACTTAGTGAAGACTTACTAATGATGGTGCTGTGGTGTAGGCATTTTTTGTAATTAGGTTTTGGCCTGTCTGCGACGCTATAATATTTCCTGCATATTCACATGCCTCATTTTATTAATATAATTAAATATAACTT
>JACCDV010771122.1_pt1 | contig 17229 bp, 16 predicted proteins | sample 7446131 | NCBI WGS metagenome assembly JACCDV01 (sample SAMN15323448, study PRJNA562643) | freshwater metagenome | isolation source: river surface water | place: USA:Blue River Watershed | collected 2017-08-17 | reverse complement strand
TGCTTTTAAGGTGACAACAGCCTTTAATTAACAAAACAAAGTAAAAATGAAGATCCCCCTATTCACATACGCAGTTTTACTTTTAGCAGCTTGCACAAACCCACCTTCAAAACAAGAAGACCCAAATTCTTGGACCGTTAATGAGTACAACAAAGATGGTTTGCGCATTGACATCACGAATCATCAATTGGAAAACTTTAGCATACATATTTCAAGAAAAAATGAATCGTTGAGCCTTGATTTAAACGCGCTGCATATTCCTTTTAAAACACCAGAAGTATCTTGGGTAAATAAAGATTTCATTTGTATTTCAACTTGGTGGTCTGGCCCGTTTGCGCGCGAATTATTTATCCCGCTTGGTAAGCAACTGAAAGCTTACATCTATATTGACAAAGACATCGAATGGACAGATTCAATTACCAATAACGTATTGTATGTAGATACGGTTTTGAATGACAAAGTTCATCTGGTACTTGAAAATCTAAAGAGCCGAAAAAAGAACTTGATCAGCTACCCCTTAAACCCAGAAAGGGCTTGGGATACCTATTATGACAGCCTTCAATTGACAAAAAAGAAATTAACCATTTGGACAGCTGGGAAAAGCAGTTTATTTATACTGAAGCAATAAAGATATTTGGTTCTTTATTTAAATTTGAAAAAAGTCCATTATGAAAACCACCCTCCTACTTATCCTTTTCACCATTACCTTTAGTGTAAATGCACAGATCGCAGCACAAGCGAAAATTTTTAATGGCATCGTTGTGGCCGGCTACGTGGATAACGGAGCCTATTTAAATTTTGCGGGGCCAAACATCAGTTGGCAAAAAGGGCAATCTAAATTGCTGCTTGGAATGCTGCCTTCCCTACGCTACAAAGTAGATCAAGGTGCTACAGTGAATGCGCGCATTTACCCAGCCCTCGGTGCAGGACTTTCCTATTCTTATCAAAGATTCGTGTTTCAGGTGCCGCTTTATTACAATCCTAAAACGGCGAGCACTAATGGCAATTGGCAAATTGGTTGCGGTTTGGGTATAAAACTGTGAGTTAATAAGAAATAATGGAATTGCGAAATCAAAAACCTTGATTCTTTGTGTAGGAATTGAGAACTCCTAACTGATTTTTAATAATTCCTTATGTTTGTATCACATTTGTTCCATGACAACCATTAAAGATTTCATTGCCACTGCACTGCAAGAATCCATGTTCAATTTGGGTTTGTATTTGTTTTTTGGCATTGCTGTTTTTGTTGTAGTTTGGATTTTCTTGAAGAAAGTTTGGCGCTGGCGGAGAATTCAACCTCGAAGCGAAAGCAGAACACACTTTTTTAGACACGACATTCTTTTTTCAGTAGGTTCTATCATACTTGCCGGGCTTCTCACAGCCTGTATTACCTTGCTTGATAAGTGTGGCTATATGAAACTTTATTCTGATTTTAATGCCTACGGATCATTTTGGGGTATCGCTCAACTATTTTTTCTCATCTTCTTTTACGATGCCTACTTCTATTGGACACACCGATTCATGCATCATCCGAAAATATACCGCTGGGTTCATAAAACACATCATAAAAGCACAGATCCTTCTCCCCTAACTATTTTTTCTTTCCATCCTTTCGAGAACTTAATTGAATTTCTTCCTTTCCTCGTTCTGCCAATGCTCATTCCAATTTATTGGCCCATGTTGTTCCTTTGGCAAACTTTGGACTTGATCAATAACGTTGTGGCTCATTTAGGCTATGAGATCTATATGCGAAAATGGTTTAGAATTCCTCTACTCAAACTCAAAACAACCTCTACGCACCACAACATGCACCACGAACTTTTCATAGGAAATTATGGCTTGTACTTTACCTATTGGGATCGATGGATGCAAACAGAAATCAAGGATTATGAGAAAAGGTTTGATGAGGTTTATCACAAACAAGATCAACAATCCTAGGTCTAGTTAGAAGAATTAACACAGTTGTGAACCACACCATCTACACCGATACAGAAAAAAATGCCATTCGCTTTTCGAACTTTAAGAAGTTAGAAGCGTCTTGTGCATTTACGGGTTTGGGTGTCAAATACGTGGCCGCTGGTGAAGAAATTTACTACGCGAACGGGAAAAAGTATAAGGTCAAGGTGGGTGATTACATCATCGGCAATGAATTTACCAAATCACTTGTTCAGATCAATAGTGCTGAAGCTGTGCAGGGTTTGTGCATAGATATTTCTTCAGATATCATTGCTGAAGTAGCTGAATTTCATGACGTCAATGGTTCTGAATTGAAGGAGTTTTTGCTCTCAGACCAGTTTTTTGTGAACCGTTACAACGTGAAGAATACAAGTCTAGGGTATTCACTACATGAGATCAATCAAAAGATAAAAACTGGTGTTTTCTCAAATGACCTACAGCACAACGAGTTGTTCTATAGCCTTGCGGAGTCTATCATTACAGACCAACGTTTTGTGTTTGAACATCTGTCTAACCTTGACTTCAAGAAGAATGTGACAAATGAAGAGGTGTTTCGAGCTATTCTGCAGGCCAAACTCCTTATCGATGAGCGGATTACTGAAAATTTGTCTTTAGAACAAATGGCGCTTGAAACTGGCATTTCTAAGTATCACTTTATTCGGGTATTTAAAGCCGCTTTTGGCATATCGCCCTATCAATATCAAAAACGCAAAAGGCTCGAACTAGCTAAAACCGACCTATTGAGCGGAGAAGAAATTCTGTTTACGGCCATACGCTATGGTTTTGCGGATACACCTACATTTTCAAAGGCGTTTAAACAGCAATTTGGTGTTACACCAGGGGCCGTGAAAAAAAGCAATTTTTGACAACACCAACCCATTCAGAGCTCGTTTTTTTGCAATAAAAACTGCTATGTTTCGTCTGCTTTCTTTGTTTTTAGTTTGTTGTATTTCTTGGAGCCTTAGTGCGCAACTTCAGCGTAAAGCCCTTCTTGGGGCACGCATAGAATACGCTACAGAAAATGGTAATTCAGGTTGCAAGGTGGTGCAAGTAGTGCGGGGCACGAGTGTTGACTTAAAACTACAAGCAAACGACCTCATCTTGAAAATTGGAGAACAATCCTTTACCTCTACAGATGAATTCATCAAGCAATTTCTAAGCTACGAACCGGGTAGAGAAATTCAGCTTTCTGTACTTCGCGGTAAAAAGAACCTAACGCTCAAAGCAAAAGTGGTGGCTCGGCCTTACGAAACAGATGATAATGCGACAGTCATTTACGATGAAGCGCCATACAAAGGTGGGCAGCTTCGGGTGATCATCAACAAACCGTTCAAGGAGAATAAAATGCCTGCCATGCTTTTTATTCCTGGTTATACATGTTCGAGTATTGACGAATTAACGAGCGATCATCCGTACAAACGTATAGTAGACGCCTATGTAGACGCGGGTTACGTAACGCTACGCATCGAAAAAAGTGGTTTGGGCGACAGCAAAAACACTCCGCCTTGTGAGTCTTGCGATTTGTTGGATGAGATTGAAAATTTTGAAGTGGGTTTGAAGAAATTGAAGTCACTGCCATATGTAGATACCAATCAAATCATCATAGTTGGCCATTCAATGGGCGGTATCATTGCTCCGGCAATAAGTGCCAAAAATCAAGTAGCCGGTGTCATTGTTTATGGAACTACTGCCAAATCTTGGTTCGAATACCAAATCGAAATGTACCGCGTACAAAATGCACTAGCAGGCATGAATCCGATTGAAGTAGAGCAATCTGTACTTGAACAATACGACTTAAACTACCGCTATTTCGTGAAGAAAGAAAAACTCGAAGACTTGGCCAAAGACCCAAAAGCAGACAGCGTGTTGCGCACTTTTTGGCAATATGATGGCAATGGTAAAATTTACTCCCGCAACGCTGAATACTGGCGCCAAATTCAAGATTACCCGCACCTAGAAAACTGGAAAAATACGACCGCCAAAGTATTGGTTCAATTTGGCGAATCTGATTTTCAAGCCTTTTCAAAAGCAGATCACCAGCAAATCGTGAATACCGTAAATTATTTCCACCCAGGAAATGCAACATTGATGAGCTACCCTTCTACGGATCATTATTTTGCGAAATCAGGCACCATGCAAGAGGCCTACAATAAATTTGGGGAAGGAAAGATCCAACAATTATTCGATGAATACAACCCTGAGGTGGGCCTGTCGGCCGTCAGATGGAGTAACGAAATACTAGCCAGAAAGGGAAATAATCTACCTACTGAAAAAGGCTGGGAAAAACTCAAAACCGAACGCTACTCTGGCAAGCAAGACGACATTGCGTTCATCAATGAAAAAGAAGGTTGGTACGTCAATGGCTACGGAAGCATTTACCACACAAAAGATGGCGGCGAAAATTGGGAAAAGCAAATCGAAAAGAAAGGGACGTTTTTCCGCTGTATTGCTTTTGTAGATAGTTTAACAGGATTTGTTGGTACCGTTGGTACCGATTATTTTCCAAATGTCACGGATACGATTCCCTTGTATAGAACAACGGATGGTGGTAAATCGTGGAGTCCTGTTTCCTATGCAGGCCCTTACGTGAAAGGACTCTGCGCTATCGATATCGTCAAAGAACAGTTCATTAATCACGGAAAAACCGATTATAAAGTTCATGTGTACGCCGTTGGTAGAGTTGGTTCTCCTGCCAATATGCTGGAATCGCATGACGGCGGTTTAACTTGGAAGTCAACACCAATTAAAAATGGAAAAATGTTGTTTGATATTGACATGTTTGACCCCAAAAATGGCATCGCTTGCAGTGCAAGTTCTGATGATATAAGTAAATCCAATGCCTTGATACTAAAAACAAACGACGGCGGAAAAACCTGGCGAAATGTATATCAATCCGACAGACCATATGAAACAACTTGGAAAGTTTCGTTCCCAACCGAAAAAGTAGGTTATGTCACCATCCAATCTTACAATCCTGATCCGAATGCAAAACAACAGCGTGTTGCCAAAACCACAGATGGAGGCGAAACTTGGCAGGAAATCAATTTAGTTGAAGATGCAAGCGCACGAGAATTTGGCGTCGGGTTTATCGATGAAAACCACGGCTTTGTCGGCACCATGAACAGCGGCTACGAAACCAAAGACGGCGGCAAAACTTGGTCAACAATTGATCTAGGCCGTGCCTGCAACAAAATCCGAATTTACAAAGACGCTTCTAGCAAAGTCTATGGATATGCGATTGGTGTGGATGTCTTTAAACTTTAATTCAATAAAACATGAAAACAGCATTTAACAAATATTTATACGTTGGTTTTATCATTTTAGGATTTTACCAAGCAATAGCGAACCATGATTATCTTCAAGCCGCCTCATCTCTTGGAATCGGTATGGCATTTGACCCCTTCAACCCCGAACAAAAATGGAATGAGCGCCCTCTTTGGCAAAAAGCTGTTTTAATTGTTCATCTTGCTATAGTGGCTGCATTGTTAGGTTTTGGGATTGGGCTCGATGATAAGTAATTGAAAGAAAAGTAAGCAAGGCCCTCTGCCACTTTCAGGTTTTTCGTAACTTCATTCAATGAAGCTACTGCTGTTCTTTGTGCTCCTCTTTTTCAACTTTTCTGCTATCGCACAAGCTGACACGGAAATCAAGCTTTCTAAAAGCATACCACAAACACGAATGGGGCAATGGACTGTTGGTGATTACACTGTTTTGATCTCCCTGGACACAATTGCAGTGATGTTGAGAAAAGAACAAGAAAGCATGATCAATGCCATTGCCTATTACGGTGATCAAGACTCGAATTTAGTGAACTATTACAAAGCTTCTGCAAAACGCTACGACAACGCCGCCACTCAACTTGAACAAGCAAAAAATGGTCTTGATTTACAGACGCTCATTATCTATCAAGGACGTGAAGACAGCACTCAAAATAGAGGGCATTCGCGTTTTTTAAGAGAACAAATCGATCACTTTGTACAGCGCGGAAACGCAATCGTTTACTACCAAGGGCAGCGGATATTTACTTTATGTAGAAGTGCTGAACAAAGCAATCAAGGACGCATGGAAACGCCTAGCGATATTTTGAACCATGGTTATGAAATCAGAACCTTTTACGACGTTCCTGAAAATCTCCTTTTCTATGAATACTACCACTTAGGATGGTAATATCGTTATATATGAAACAAACCTTCCAAATGACCAAAATCAACTTTTCCTTTCAAGCCTTCCTCGCGGTTTTACTTATATTTGTAGCACTCAATACTTGGAGTCAAAAACACAGCCTAGACCTCAAAGGCGGGCTCAGTTGGTGCGACCAAACAGGTGATTTTTTAAATAATACAGCTCCACTAATAAGAGGTACTTATGGCTTGAATTACCACTTTCAATTCAAAAATCGAGTGCAAATAGGTGCAGGGCTCATGCAGACGCAAACTGGGTTTAATGCCCCAATTGTTTTCGTTGATATAAATGGGAACGAAATAGGAGCTGCTTCTACGCCTACTTCCTATGCCTTCAATTACCTATCAGTTCCTGTGCGCATCGGTTTTCAAAATGGCAACAAATTTTTCTATTACGGCAATATAGGGCTCAGCGCTTCTTTTCTGACCAATGCTGAAATAAATTCACCAATTTTCAATGAAAATTTAGAAGTAGTTGGCGAAGACAAATTTGATCTTTCAGACAAAGTAGCCCCCATTGAATTAGCGGGTTTTCTTGAAGTGGGCGGCGGCTATATGCTCAATGATCAATTGGGTGTTTTTGCCGAAGGGAGTTTTTGTCATGGCTTTAGCTCACTCACGAGTAGTAATTTTTTTGCTGACAATACCTTTTATGCTTATCGAACAAACTTGCTTTTGGGTTTGAAGTTTTATTGGAAGTAAGGATACTTCCTTATTTAGAAGTTTAGATGCTACGTTTGCGGTGTAAATTCACTAATTTTACCGCATATTATGCGGTGATAAATGTATATTCATGAAATTAAAAGTTGGACTGATTTTACATGGAATAATGAAAAGTTATCCCCCATACTTGCCGCTGTGCGTTATCTTCAAGGGCGATTGTTGGGCAGAATGGAAAGCTTGGGTTTTGATTTTACGGATCAGGCTACTTTAGAATCGCTTATTTTAGATGTTGTTGATACGTCGAGAATAGAGGGAGAAATATTAAATACAGAACACGTACGTTCCTCAATTGCAAAAAAATTAGGGCTCGAACATTCAGAATTTATTCGGACACCCCGACATATTGACGGAATTGTAGATGTAATTCTTGACGCAACACAAAATTTCAAGCAACCCTTAACCAAAGAGCGACTACTTGGCTGGCATCATTCTCTTTTTCAAAGTGGCTATAGTGGCTTCACACCTATCGATATTGCGCAATATCGTATGGGCGGAATGAAAGTTGTATCCGGTAATTTTGGGAAAGAAAAAATCCATTTTATTGCACCTTCGGCAGAGAAAGTGCCACTTGAAATGGATAGTTTTCTTGAGTGGCTAAATAACGATCAAGAGCATGACCTCGTACTCAAAGCACTTATAGCTCATTTTTGGTTTGTGACTATTCATCCTTTTGATGACGGAAATGGAAGAATTGCAAGAGCAATTTTAGATATGGTTCTGACGAGGAGTGATCAAAGCAAAATTCGCTTCTATAGTTTATCGAATCAGATTTTTAAGGAACATAAGGATTATAATAAAATTATTGAAACCACTCAAAAAGGCGATCGTGATATCACTTTATATCTTGAATGGTTTTTAGGATGTTTTCAAAGGGCTCTCTTAGCTAGTGAGCAAAATTTAGAACTAATTTTGGACAAAGCACAATTTTGGGATATTCACCGTGCAACAACTGTGAATGTCAGACAACGGTTTGTGCTCAATTTTATGTACGACCATTATACAAAAGAACTGGGTTATCTTAGAACCTCAACTTACGCCAAACTAGTCAAAACATCTAATGATACAGCACTTAGAGATTTACAAGATTTAGTTGCAAAAGGAATGATGCATACCGAGGGAACCGGAAAGAAAACCAATTATTTAGTAATGAGTCCAAAAAACATCAGGATTCCTAAAATTATTGAAGCAAAAAGAAAAAAATGATGAAAAAACTGCTCTACCTTACACTTGGGCTTACCCTACTCACCAAACTCTACGCCCAACAAGTCAAACCCATCTTTAAAGAAGGTCAAGCGCAAATTGTGCCCGAATTCAGTACACCTTCTGAATGGATCAAAGAAGAGTTATGGGTGCAGACCAACTTTGACAGCGATGCTAATGGCAAGCTAGACCGCATGCATGTATTCTTGACGCGCCCGCTACAAACCAATACGCAAGGCCTCAAATTGCCCGTGATCTATATGTCAAGTCCGTACTTTGCCGGCACAGGCGGCGATTCAAAAAGCTTTTTTTGGGATGTCAAACACGAAATCGGGCAAACGCCTCCACCACATGAACACGCCGTAGCCAAACGCAAAGAAAACCGACCTTTAGACGCTTATTTTCAGGACCTCACTTGGGTCAAAAGAGGTTATATTACTGTCTATTCTTCATCACCTGGTACAGGTTTTTCTGACGGAGTGCCAACAATTGGTGGTGAAAACGAAAAATTGGCACCAGCAGCCGTCATTGATTGGCTTTGTGGCAGAGCTACAGGCTACACCACACGCACCGGAACGGACACCGTAAGTGCTTTTTGGTCTACAGGAAAAGTGGGCATGATGGGCACTTCCTACAACGGCACCTTGTGCTTGGCTGCGGCGTGCACCGGTGTAAAAGGTTTGGAAGCAATCATTCCAAACGCGCCTGTTAGTTCTTGGTATTTGTATTACCGCTCCAACGGCTTGGTGCGTTCACCTGGTGGTTATTTGGGCGAAGACACCGATATCTTATACGATTTTGTACACAGCGGCGACCCTCAAAACCGAGCGCACAACGATGCCATTGTTCGAGACAAAATTTTAGTGCCAGGCCAGGATAGAATTACCGGCGACTACAATGATTTTTGGGCGTCCAGAGACTACCTCACCCAAATGGATAGCATGAAAGCAGCGTTGTTTATGTGTCATGGTTTCGAAGACTGGAACGTGATGGCAGAACACAGCTTTCGTTTTTACGAACAAGCCAAAAAAATGGGCCTGCCTGCCAAAATTTACTACAACCAATTAGGGCACGGATATCCACCGCCACTTTGGATGATGAACAAATGGTTTACCAAATATTTACATGGGGTAAACAACGGTGTCGAAAGACTTGCCGACGCTTGGATTGTTCCAAAAGGTGAAGAAGACGCGCACCCTCAAAGTGCATTTCCGGATCCGAAAGCCAAAGCCTTGCGTTTGTATCCGCAGTCAGCAACAGTAAATACAGGAACGCTAACAACTATAAAAGGTGAAGCAAAATCTCTGACCTTGACCGATGATGCCAGCCTCACTGCTCTGCAACTCATTTTGCCTAAAAATGCCAATAACAGACTCTTGTTTTGGGGCAAAAGCCTAGAACAACCCTTACACCTCTCCGGCACCGGGCGCATTCATGTGCAGGTAGCGAGTAGTAAAGCAGCTGCCAACCTTTCGGTCTACCTTATTGCAGTGCCACAAAACTACGACCCTAAGAAAATCAAAATGGAAGATATACTTGTGAACCGAGCTTGGGCCGATCCTCAAAATTATAGTTCTCTAGAAAAAGGAGAAGCACTGCAGCCTGGCAAATTCTACGACCTTACTTTCAATTTTCAACCCGATGATCAAGTTATTCCGCGTGGATACCAACTCGGATTGCTCATCTTTTCGAGCGACAAAGAGTTTACACTCCAACCCAAAAAAGGAACTCAATTGACCCTAAACCTCGGTGAAACGTGGATAGAGTTGATGGCAGTGCAGTAAGGAATTCAATTAGTTCTTCACAAAGCCTCTTCTGGCCAACTTGTTGTCAACGGTATGCAACATATAGAAGCCTGCAGGGAGTATGGATACATCAAAAGTATTGTTACCTATGCTTTTGAACTCATAAGATTTTCCACTTAAATCAGTTACTTGAACAATTTCGAATGCGGTTTCACTTAAAATACGTAACTCATTTTGAACTGGGTTTTCAAAAACAATGTCAAGACCTAATTCATCAAGACCAGCGCCAGGGCCAAACTTGACTACATTGCCTAGTAGCACAGTACAGCTCGAGTCGTAGATTTGATAATTGATGAGTCCTTTTGTGATATCGTCATAGCCGTCAATAAGGTAGGCTTCAATTTGAGCGGAATCGAGATCACAGAAACAATTACTGAAAAGCGAATAGTTCATGTTCGTATTGTTGTTCACCGCAAAATTGACATTGCCACAAATTTCGTTGTCATAGATCGCAGGGCTGTCTTGTACGCTCGTTACATTAGAGATGAGTAGGCCGCCTATGTTGTTATTGATTTGGTTATTGTGGATTTCAGCATCGACACACGCTTCAATAGCGAGTTCGTTGTAGAAAAATTCGTTATTGAGGATTTCACAGTAATAAGCCTGTTGAATGGCGGCGGCGTTGTCCGAAAAAACGCAATTCTCAACTCTTCCGTTGTTCGGATAATTGATAGCCAAACCATTATTGAGGAACTCACAAGCTGAAATAACGATAGAATCTACCGAATTTGCCAAAAAGGAGAGGCCAATTTGGTTGTCGACGAAACTACAATTACTCATAGCAAATGCACTAGCATAGAGATACAATGAGGTAGTGTTGTCTTTAAAAAGGCAGTTATTGATATTGAAATTGGCCCAGCCGTAAACCCCTACTTCATTATCAATAAATTCACAACCCGACAAATTGAGGTTGGTACCTACCGTAACCGCTTGAAAACAACGTATGAATTTGCTATTGGTATAGGAAAGGGTTGTTGGAATCGTTTCGTAAGATAAAGGGAAATAGGCATTTGAAATCTCGATGCGGTCTGCATTCAAAACGCCCCCTTGTGAGCTCGTACAAACAAAACCTTGCCAAGCCACAGTGCTTGTGGTGTCGTATAATGCATGAATTTTGATAGGTTGAGCATCCGTGCCGATACAATTAATGGTGCCGCGCGTCTCGATGTAGATGTTAGAATTGTTCTGATTGTTGATACGGATTTCTACACCTGGCTGGATATTGAGCGTTACCCCGGGGAAAACCACAACCGGGCCATTGACAATATAAGGGCTCCCGGCCAAAGACCAAGTTGCGTTTTGGTAAATACCACCAGACACATTTGTTTGGGCGAAAGAGAAGAATGAAACGATATGAAAGAGAACTGTAAAAAGTGCTATTTTGGACATAATTTATTGTTTCTATACGAAACAAGCGCAGGACTTATTTGTTTTAAGAAATATCAACTAGAATATTAAAAGAAATTGTCGCATGCATAAGCAACTCTCCATTGCTTGGATTTTAATCCTGCCTCTCCTCATTTCTAACTCCCTCTTCGGGCAAACATCATTCACACCAAATTGCGACCCGACAGGGAATTGGATATTATTCGCCAATTACGATGGCGGCAATCTCAATATTGTCGTGGATCAGAACATTCCAAACCTGAAAATTGGCATCTGCACCTATGAGCCGGTCAATGTGACGTTTAGTGGCCCGTTTGTCAATACCATAACGGAAGTGTTGTATGCGGGCTTCAATTCTGCTCAAAACAACAACAATTGTAGCTTCCCCATTACGACCTCAAGCTTTACAGGCATCAACCCAGCCATACTTACGGTGAATGTAGCGCCACCCGTCACCATTATTAGCCCGCCAAACCCCAATTACTTTAATATTCCTAATGGTTGGAACAACGGTATCATTTGCCTCTACAGCTGCAACGTGGCTGCCAACCAAGGCGGCTGTAATACTGTAGACCAAGTGCTGGCCTATTTTCAGAACCAATTTGGCGGCGTGCTCAGAGGCTTGAATGTACAGTATCCTTGTTGGGATAGCAGTACCAACTACACCGTGAGCGCCCAAACCGGCAATTGTTGCGGCGCATGTGTGCCAGACGCTGTGAGTATCAATGAAACTGTTTGCAACGATCAATTTCCGTATGCATGGAACGGTCTTACCTTCAACGGCCCAGGAACCCAAAGCGTAACACTTACCAATGCCAGTGGTTGTGATTCTATAGTGACGTTAGCTTTAGCCGTTAGTCAAAATTCAATCGGAACCGACATCCAAAGCGCTTGTGAAAGCTACACGTGGATAGACGGCAACACCTACACGAGCTCCACAAATACCCCTGTTTATACAATTGTCGGCGGTAACGTGAACGGCTGCGATAGCACGGTCAATTTGAATTTAACGATCAATCAAGCGAGTTCCAATACCATTGATATCAATTCTTGCGGGCCATATTTCGCAGCAAACGGGCAAACCTACACCGAAAGCGCCAACTTCTCATACATCATTCAAAACACGAACGGCTGCGATAGCACCATTACAGTTAATCTGACCATATCCCCAACGCCTACCGCGGCGTTCAGCAGCTCGCCGGCACTACTCGAATTCGGCATGACCGAAATTCAAATGATTGATCAGTCTGTGGGGCAAATCAGTTCCTGGAACTGGACCTACACTTCGGCAAACGGAGCCATTCAAACGAGCACTTTGCAAAATCCGCTTTTCACTATACCAAGCAACACCAGCGGCAATCAAACTTTTCAATTGGTGGTGAGTAGCGACCAAGGCTGTACCAATGAAATCACGAGTATTTTGAACATCATTGAAGACGCCGCGCTATACATTCCCAATACCTTTAGCCCTGATGGCAATGCTTTCAACAATGTTTTCAAAGTAGAGGGCCGAAACATTGATCCAAATCGCTTTGAACTCACTATTTACAACCGTTGGGGAGAACTCATTTTCACAAGCCTTGACCCCGCGGTCGGCTGGGATGGCGCGGTTGCCAATAAAGGTGTAGCGCCAATCGGCACGTATACCTATCAGGTCTCTTATAGGTTTGTCAATTCTAACGAAAGCGAAACAGTTAATGGGCATTTGAATTTGATCCGGTAATTTCCAACCTTACTCAACCAGCAACTTCTCTGAAAATATTTCTTGTCCATTGGACGCCTTTATGAGGTAACACCCTATAGAAAGTGCCTCCACGGAGATGGTTTCATTCGAAAGTCCTTGCATATTTTTCTGAAGTACCACTTGCCCCATTGAATTATAGATTTCAAGCCTATATGGTGATGGGAATTTACTTTCTAATGTAATCATTTCGCTTGCTGGATTAGGAGAAATACGGATCCATTTTCCTTCTGGAATTATTTCGGAATGGACGCCAACTGAACTCGTCTGACAAACAAATTGCTCAGAAGAATTATACAGCGCTTGAATGCTACCCGCAATATTCCAGACATCTTGTACATTTTGCAAGCGCGACCCTACTCTGCTATAGATAAAAGCATAGTCCGAGCAAATTTTGGTGCCTGGTCTGAATGTTGGTTCATAGATAGTAATCATGCCGCGTCTGTCAGCTGAAGGTAATCCGAGCGCTTCTTCACTCCAACCATTCGGGTTATTTGGATTATCTGGTAAAATGAAATCGGTCACTTGATTGGTGAGCGGATTCACCCACGGTGTTGAATCGGCCCATTGGCTATTCATCAATAGCCACAAAGAAGTATCACCATTGGCAAAATAATCTTGGCCAGTAGTAAACGCTACACCACTTTTCAAAGGATGAGATAAACTCACCAAAGCTTGGCATGGTGGATTGGAGCCATAGCCGTAAGCACCACCATCTGATTCATCGAAGTCATCTCCGTTGTAGGCAAACAGCATATTTCTATCGGGTGAACATCCAAGACGATCATCAGCGAAATGACCAATGTCATAATCAATATAAACTGCTTGATGGTAATTCATGAAGTTGATATTGCTTCTATTAAAGACCTGCACATTCATAAAAGTGGTATTGTTGAGATAGTTTCCAGTACTGAACTGGTAAAACATCGCATGTAATTCAATGCGCATTTGATTGCCATCGGGCATATACGATTCATCGTTCATGATAATATACACCGCTTCATCGCCGCGGATATTTGGGTAATCACCCAAAACGGGTTCATAAATGCCATTCTGATTGAGGTCAATAAAAGGTGCCAACTGCTGCGCAACACCCATTGTTGCATCGCCATTTCCGGGCCATTTGAGAATCGAATTGGGAACGGTATATCCAACATTCTGATAATTTTGTTGGTGGAGTTCTATCTCTTCCGAACTCACCTTCCATAAGGCATTTTGATAAGCGCTGTTATAGGAAATAGATCCATAGAAAAATGGATCGGCAATAGGACCCGAGTGAAAACTACTCTCGCTGCCACCCAAACTATATTTTCGGCCCGAAAAGTAAATTTGCCCCATCGGGTCTTGCGCGCCAACGAGAAAACTTCCGGCAAAAATGCTATTGACGCTGTCACCTTTAGGAACTTCATAACCAGCTTGGGCCAAGGTTGGATTGGTGAAAAAACCACCTTCGTCGGTAAGGATACAACTTACGTTGTTGTGGTCTAATATCATTTGATTGGCAAATTGGGCATTGACCGCAGTATTGAAACACAAGGTGAAACCTAAAATGGCAAGCAAGGGTTGGCGTAAAATCTTTCTCATAGGAATGTTTTTGAGAAAGAACGGAGTGATTACGTTGGAGGGGTAGGCGCACCTCGGCAAAATAATTGAATGTTAAATCATCTTCTTGCCGAAATTTATGATGAGGAATTGTAAATTTCTTCCTTATATTCTTCATAATATAGTTTAATGTCTGGTCGTAAATAAATAAGAAGTATTGGCACGACCTTTGACTTTCAAAAGTCAAAATTTAAAAAATGAAACAACTCTTATTGATTACAGCATTTGCTGCTGGGGTGGCAAGTTGTACAGTGGTAAAGCCGCATCAGGTAGCGGTTAAAAGTAAATTAGGCAAGATTGACGAAAAGGTCCGAATGCCAGGTCCAGTGGGCTACAATCCATTTGTAACGAAAGTGGTTAAGGTCAATGTACGCACCATGAATTTATCTATCAAGGAGAATCTCCCATCAAAAGAAGGTTTAACGATTCTCTCCGAGAGCTCAATTCTGTATCATATCAAAGCCGAGGATGTGCCTAGAATAATCAAAGAAACCGGGCTCAATTACGAAGAGAACCTCATCTTGCCTGTATTCAGGTCTGCTGCTTCTGACGTGTGCTCGCGTTACTACGCCAAAGACATGCACAGTGCCAAGCGCAACGAAATTGAGCAAGAAATTAGAAAAAGACTTGCCGAAGTTTGCGAAGAAAAAGGCTTTGTGATTGAAGCTGTTTTATTGAAAAGCATCAGCCTTCCACAAGGCCTTACGCGCTCGATTGAGGCCAAGCTAGAAGCCGAACAAGAAGCACTACGAATGGAATTTGTGCTCGACCGCCAGAAAAAAGAAATGGACCGCCAACTTATTGAAGCGGAAGGTGCTAAGAAAAATGCAATTATACAGGCCGAAGCCAAAGCACAAACCGCTATTCTCGAAGCCGAAGGACGCGCCAAAGGTATTGAAATTGAGGCCAAAGCCAACAAAGCCGCCAACGATATGCTCAATTCGAGTTTAACGCCAAACGTTTTAAAAATGAACCAAATTCAGGCCTTCATGAAGCTCTCGACCTCTCCAAATACCAAAACCATCATTACAGATGGCAAGGGTGGAGTTATTAATATGTTAGATGATAAGTGACCGAATAGCCTCCGCTAATTTTTCTTTGTTTTGTGGGCCAACACCCAAAGAGATATAGCGAATAACGCCCTCCTGATCGATGACAACGGAGGTGGGAAAACCATCTACAGCAAATTGATTGGCCACCTCCTTAGCATCGGGTACAACCTGATAGTTAAATGGCGTTTTCTTTAAAAACTTCTTCATCTGTTCGGCTTTATTCAGGCCCAAAGCGATGAATACAACCTCTTCCTTTTGAAAATCATGAACCAACTCATTGAGTTCCGGAATTTCAGACACGCAAGGTTTGCACTCGACAAACCAAAAGTTTAATACGATAACTTTGCCTTTTAAATCTTCGAGTTTTAAGCTTTTGGCATTCAAATCCTTTACTGCAAAAGGAGGTGCAGGCAGATTTAATAATGGCGAAGTAGTTATTTCTGTCGGACCACTCATGTCCGGGCCACCACTCGCTTGCATTTGCTGCATCATTTTCAATTCTTCTGGCGTGGCTCGGCGCAGAACTAACGCCTTCACATTGGATGCATTATCTAAATATGGTTCTGGCATGTACTCCATGCTCATCATCATTTGTTGAAATGCTTGTTCAGTTAAACGCTCAAAATTTTCGTTATAAATAGGCATTTCTGCAGGATTCAGCATAAGTGGTGTGCCCGGTTTGATTTCATTCGGACCAGCAAGGTGCAAGCCTTCTAAAGCTTTTGGCGTATTGTTTTGGGCTGTTAAGCTCAGGTGAAGGATAGAGAGAAAAGTGAGGAAAAGGAATTTATTTTTCATTGTGAAGAAATTGAAAAAAGGTTGCTAAGCAATAATTGAAGTGTAACGAATGTAAGATAAATTATTAAAGATGTATGAAGACACTCCAACCAACCTTGTTGCTCATTCTAGCATGCTGTATGTGCGGCCCCTCTTTTTCGCAAGAAATCCTAGCAAATGAAATACAAATCGCTTGCGGTAACCGCTACTTTTCAGAAGTCGATGAATACCGCCAAGCTGCGTTAGTGGTACGGGGAATATTCTGTGGAGATTCTTACATGTGGGCACCAATTAGCGAAGGTGATGTCTTACAAGAAGTAGCCTACCGCGGCGAAGAGTTGTTTACGGGTATATGTATTGACCTCGATTCCGCGGGCGTATTGATCGGACGCTACACTTTTCGAGATGGCCTCATTCAAAAACTTGAAGAGTTCCACGAAAATGGACAAGTCTATAAAATACTCAACTATAAAGATGGAATTCCAAATGGGCCAGGTATTCGCATCACCGAAAAAGGCGTACTTGATAGTTTCTTCTTTTTTGAACAAGGTGTCAGAAGCGGCTCGTATTACCTCACTAGAGACCGCACAGATTGGGGCTTACCACCCTGCATAGAATACGGCGTTTACACCAATGGTGAATCTGCGCAACTCACAAAACCGTGCTTTGAAAGGGAATAAAAAAAGCCCTAGAAAACTCTAGGGCTTTTGTACCTCGGGCCGGGATCGAACCGGCACTCCCGAAAGAACAGGATTTTGAATCCAGCGCGTCTACCAGTTCCGCCACCGAGGCATTCTTTTCGACTT
>JACCDV010903720.1_pt1 | contig 17230 bp, 15 predicted proteins | sample 7446131 | NCBI WGS metagenome assembly JACCDV01 (sample SAMN15323448, study PRJNA562643) | freshwater metagenome | isolation source: river surface water | place: USA:Blue River Watershed | collected 2017-08-17 | reverse complement strand
GGCCCCTGCCTACGCAGGGGCGACACAGAGAGGAGCTGTCATTCCGTTGAAAAACGGAATCCAGGCTTGCTCCCTTCTTTTGAATTTTGAATTGTAATTTTGCCTTTTGCCTTTTGAATTTCTAGAGGCTGTCATTCCGTCGGAGGACGGAATCCAGGCTTGTCCCAGCGTAGGCTGGGATCTAGGTTGCTCCCGTTTCTGAAACACGGAATACAGGGCACAAACCTGGGCCCCTGCCTACGCAGGGGCGACACAGAGGAGGGGGCGTCATCCCGCCTTAGGGCGGAATCCAGACCCAGAGATTAGGTCGCTGGCCACAATCCTATGTGAGCGCATAAAGCGCGAGTAGTAAGCTCTCCGTTTTTGCAGATATGCCTTTATTGATTGTCTGGTTCAAGACGAGGAATCAGAGCAGTGTCTGCCTCCTCCTCATTTGACTCGCCTCCACCTCCCTCAATCTCTTGCTCTGCCACGCCCCCTTCTTGCACTTCATTTGGGTTCATTTCAGAACGAACATCAATTTTCCAGCCGGTAAGTTTGGCCGCGAGACGGACATTTTGTCCGCCCTTGCCTATCGCTAAACTTAATTGGTCACCCGGCACTAAAACCCTAGCTTCATGTTTATCAAAAATCTTAACTTCTTTAACTTTAGCGGGGGAAAGAGACGCAGCGATAAGCTCTTCTGGGTTGTCAGACCACTCCACAATATCTATTTTTTCATTACCTAGCTCGTTTGTGACCGCCATAATACGAGTGCCTCTCTGCCCAACGCAAGAACCAATAGGATCAACTCCGGCTACATCAGTATGTACGGCTATTTTAGCGCGACTACCCGCTTCGCGAGCAATGCTTTTAATAACAACCGTTCCGTCTGCTATTTCTGGGATTTCTAATTCAAAAAGTTTGGCTATAAAACGAGGATGCGAACGTGAAAGTACTATTTCAAGTTGGCCACGCCTATTTTCCTGAATAGTAATGATATAAAATCGCATTCTTGTGTTGATACCATAACGCTCTCCAGGGATAGCTTCGTTTGCGAACATTATGCCTGATACACGACCAAGGTCTACATGCACGTTGCCTCGGTCAAATCGGTGAATAAGACCAGAAATAATTTTCCCCTCTTTGTCTTTAAATTCGCCAAACACGGCTTCTTTTTCTGCTTCACGAAATTTTTGTAAAATTACTTGCTTTGCGGATTGAGCGGCAATGCGACCAAAATCTAGTTTTGGCTCCAGGTCAAATTCTAATTTGTCGCCCACCACAACATCGGGCTTTACAATTTTGGCCTCCTCAATCAATATGTGGCGCTCGGGATTGTAATAGGGCAATTTAATCTCCGCCTCTTCATTCGTGGGGGCTATAATTGTGCTTTCTTCGCTATTTTCTTCTACGTTTGCCGGCATACAAACAGTGCTCTCATCTACCACTTCTTTAATTTGCCAGAATTTAACTTCGCCTGTATCAGCATTGATTTTGGCTTTAACAATCTCTCCTCGTTCGCCATATTCTTTGCGATAAGCAGTAGCGATAGAATCTTCCACGCCCTCTAAAACAAGGTCTGCGTTTATACCTCTTTCTTTAGCTATTTGATTTATAATGGTGACAATTTGTTTTAAGTCCATAGATTATATATTTATCTTTTTTAGAAAGCCCCGCTAATCGAGCGGGGCTTTCAGAACTTTTATTAGTAAAACACTTTAATCCCGCAAATGTCAAATGTCTAGTTAGAATCGCGCAAGCTCTATTGCTCTTACCATTCCCTTATGAGAGGACGAGACCACCAGATAATTGGCCCCCAGAGCATCCTTAAACCAACCATGGTTAAAGGCATATCCAGCGGCAAAAGGAGCATATTTTATTGGGTCTCCCTGAATGGCCCCAGCTCTAAAAGCAGACATTACACCCGGGTCTGTGGCATAAAAATTTTTAAGATTAGGAGACGCTTCCAGCGCAGAGGAAAAAGTAGCGAGAGTTTCGGGGGTAGTAGTGGCTCTCACTTTAGCGATAAAGCCGGGCAAATCATTTATCCCATCTCTATAAACAAATAGGGTAAAATCGTCTTCAAAAGTAGCGGCAATGCCAGCGATATTTTTATCTGGCAACATAGTCGTTAAAAACTCTGAAAATAAAATTGGATTATTATTGTGCGTGATATTTAGCTCTATCATTGCGCCGTCTTGCATTGCTTCTCCTGCAAGCGGTTGAAAGGCGCTTCTCAAATTAGCGATATCTACATTGCCGATATTCCATCCCCTTTCGGTATCAGCAGGCGACACAAAGAAAGATTCACGCGTCGGCTCTGCTTGTAGCTGTTCCACTTCTGTGTCCGGCGTTGCAGGCACATATGTTAAATCAGCTGGCGGAGTCATAAAAAGGGGCTTAATAAAGAAAAAGCCAATAGCAACAATTAAGGCGAGTAAAATGATAGCGCCGATAATAATCAATATTTTTTTGTTACTTTTTGGCTTTACGGGGACAACAGCCGCTGGGTTAAAAACCTCTTCTCCTGTGACTCCGCCTGGGATAAATGTTTGGGGAGTAATGTCTGCCCCGCCAGATGCTTTGAGAGTCGCCATATCAGACGCAAGGGTTTGTATTTCATATTGAGTAGGATTAGGAGCAGGAATAGGCGCATGACCTTCAGTGGGCAGATTAGAAACCACTGGACGAGGAGAAGATACCGGCTGAGGAGTCGCCGGCAGAGATGGCGGAGCAAATGATGCTTGAGTAGCAGATGGCGCTACTATGTAGGGCTGCGTGATAAAAGGAGCTGGCGAGGGAGGCACCACTTGGGGAGGGGACTCTTGTGATATAGGAGTAGGCACGATGGGCGCAGGAGTAGGGGTAGGCATAGGGGTAGCCGGCACAAAAGTAGGCGCTTGTACAGGTGAGGCAGGCGCTACTTGAGGAGTCGCTTCTTGCGATATAGGTGCAGGTACGATTGGTGAAGGCATAGGAGTAGCCGGCATAATAACTGGTGTAGGCGAAGAAGGCGCAGGCGCAAACGCAGGAGTGGTAGTAAAAAGCGCCGGGTTGGGGACAGGTATAGGCGAAGGAGTGGCTTGGCTTGTGGGGGCAGTAGGCATAGGAGCTATAAATGATGCTGTCTGCGGAGCCACAGCAGGAGTGCTTATAATAGGGCTGGGATTAATGGGGGCGACGTATGGCGCCGCCATAGGGGCAATGGAAGTTTGATCAGGTGGCGCTGTCGGAATAGCAGAGATAGGGGTAGGAACAGACGAAGGCGCAAAAACAGCAGGAGAAACAGGATTTGTTTGCGTGGGCAAGACATAGGGAATGGCCTCGGCATCTACAGCAGGGGCGGGGGCGACGGGAGAGATAGGGGCGACAGAGGGTGGTGCTATCGGGGCAGGCGATGTTGTTATAGGCGCTGTGCTCTGAGGCGCGCTTTCAGCAATAGGCCCAGGCACAGGAATCATACTCGGAGACCAAGACGAGAAAACCGGTTCATTGCTAAAACCAATTCCTCTGTCGCTTAGAGGTACAGGCGGCGGGATTGAATTGCCACTGTCATTATTGTTGCTTGACGCATGCAGACCGCCAAAGTCGGGTCGCATAGGTTCATTATTATTTGTTTGTCCGTTCATATAAATAATAATAACAGAATGCGCACGACGAATACACTGTGGATAAAAATTTTTAGCTGGCCTTACTCTTGAAGTTGCTTTATAGATAACCCAATTTTACCGTCTTCCGCTTTGATAATTTTCGCGCGAACAAAATCACCCATATTAACCACATCAGTTACATTTTTTACAAACCCTTCTTTTAATTCAGAAACGTGAATCATCCCGTCTTGACCTCCGCCTAAATCCACGATAGCGCCAAAATCTAAAACACGAACGATATTGCCCTCAACTATATCGCCAATTTTAAATTCTCTAAGAATAGCTTTAACTTCATTAACTCCGGCTTCCAAAGCAGATTTATCTTTTGCGGCGATAAATACTTTACCAATATCGTCTATATCTATAGAAACGCCTGTTCTTGCGATAATGCCATTGATGATTTTGCCTCCTGGCCCAATAATTTCGCCTATGCGCGAAGGATCAATATCAATCACAACAACTTGTGGGGCATATTTAGAAATTTCAGGCCTAGGATTCGCGATAACTTTATTCATGTAAGATAAGATTTCAAGACGAGCTTTCTTTGCCTGCGTTAGTCCTTCAAATAATATTTTAGGCGATATTCCGGAAATTTTTACATCCATTTGCATGGCGTTAATTCCGTTTTGAGTCCCGGCGACTTTAAGATCTATATCGCCATGATGGTCTTCTGGGCCCTGGATATCGGTTAATATTTTATATTGGCCGCTTGGCGAAGACATAAGCCCCATAGCAACTCCTGCGACTGGTTTTTTAATTGGAATTCCCGCATCCATAAGCGCTAGAATAGTGGCGCATACCGTTGCCATTGATGAAGAGCCGTTTGAAGAAAGAATTTCTGAAACAACGCGAATAGTATATGGGAACTCGTCAGTTGTAGGAATAACGCTTTGAACTGCTTTCTCTGCTAACGCGCCATGCCCGATATCCCGCCTCCCGGGGCCACGATATGATTTCGCTTCGCCTACTGAAAAACCAGGAAAATTATAATGCAACATAAAGCGTTGCTTGCCCATATTTTTAATAGTTTCAATGACTTTTTCGGATCCTGGGGCGGCGAGAGTAACGACAGCAAGCGCTTGAGTATTGCCTCTTGCAAAAATAGCAGAGCCATGAAGACGGGGGAAGACTCCTGCTTCAGCATATAATGCTCTAACTTCATCCATAGCTCTCTCATCTACGCGACGATTATTGTCTGTCGCCTCTTTATGCACAACTTCGTTGATGTAAGAATCCATAATTTTATCTACATCCTCTGTTTTCACATCTACTAAGCCGCCTTGCGAGAGGTGAGCCATTAATTCTTTTTTCAAAACTAACATTGCTTTTTCTCGCTCTGTTTTTTCTTTTTGGAACAAGGCACCATAAAGTTTGCCATCTAAAAAATTAATCACCGATGTTTTTAATTCTTCGGCATAAGATGCAAGCGCGATATTGGCTTTGGATTTGCCTATTTTAGCGATAATATCACGTGCAAAAGCGACTAATTTGTCTATTTCTTTTATGGCTTCAGTATAGGCAGAGATTACTTCTGCCTCATCAGCATCATGCCCTTCAAATTCAATCATGCTGATCTCTCCGTTTAGCCCCGCTACAAAACTTAAGAATTTTTTATCATCTTTTTTAGCCGATAGTTCTTCTGCTGTCGGGTTAATAGAAATTATGTCTCCAAATTTAGCGACAGACACACCGGCTATCGGGCCGCTCCAGGGAATATCAGAAATGCCAAGCGCAACAGACGCAGCAAATAAAGCAACAAAATCGGGGTCGTTCGCTTCGTCATAAGAAAGAATGGTTGTTGTCACTTGAATAGGGCGACGAATGCGTTCGTCAAAAAGAGGACGAATAGCTCTATCTATTAATCTCCCAGATAGAGTGGCGTCTTGTGATGGCCTGCCCTCTCTCCTTACATATTGGCTGCCCAGTATTTTGCCGATTGCATAATACTTTTCTTCGCAGTCAACCATAAGAGGCATAAAGTCCGTGTCTTTGTCTTCGTTGTCCATAACAGCAGTGGCAAGCACCGATGTCTCTCCATAAGTTACAAGCGCTGAACCATTGGCTTGCTCGGCAAGACGAGATATTTCCACTTTAAGCGGACGACCGGCAACTTCTATTTCAAAAACTTTTCTATTTAAATCCATATATTATTGTTTTATTTTATTTTTGTTTACTGATTGATTGGCGGCTCTATTTTGCTGGGGCACGGGTGCACTCTGTCGCCTGCTTCGTCCTGATCTAAAAATAACTTTTGGGATGTTATCTACATCTGTGAAGCGATTCACTCCCTCTTTCATTTTGCTGGAAGTGGTGCGAGAAAATGCGATAACTTCAACAATTTTACCCATACCTATTTGTAAATATTCTACAAGAGGCATAAAATCGCCGTCGCCTGTCGCCAGAATAACTACGTCTAAGCTTGGTGCGAGGCGAATAGCATCTACTGCCATTCCTACATCCCAATCAGCTTTTTTCACGCCACTTGGATAAACTTGCAGATCTTTCATGCGAAGCTCTATACCTTCTTTTTCAAGCGCGCCAAAAAATGCGTCTTCTCCTGTTTGACTATCGCTTGCTACCACATAGGCAATAATTCTCACAACTTTACGCCCCGACGCAGCATATTTAATAAGCTCTTTATAGTTGACTCGGCTGCCGTGCAGATTTTTGGCCGAATGATAGAGATTTTGAATATCTAAAAAGATTCCTATTCTTTGTTCTGTATTCGCTCCATTTGCCATTTTAGGCAGTTTTTTTAGCAGGTTTTTTTACGGCTGGTTTTTTCACCTTAGGAGATGCCACGATATTTTGTGCTTGGCTCCCTAAATATTTTTCTAATTTGCGGCGCTTGCTGACCATTTTTAATAAACCCCTTCTTGAATGAATATCTTTGGGATTTTTCTTTAAGTGACCAGCCAGCTCGGATATTCGTCTGCTTAAAACGCCGACTTGCACATTTGCCGATCCAGTGTCTGCATCATGAACCTGCGTCTCTTTGATAATATTAGTTTTTACTCTCTTAGTAAGCATTTAAGTTATCTTACTCTTAAAACAGAATGATTTCAAGACCTGCGTGGTTACGCTTTATTTTAAATTTTCTAGTCCAATAAAAACCTTGTGAGGGCGATGAGCTTTATGCTGTCGCTTCCTTGTTGTCATTTGAGCCCCCTGCTGTCATCCCATGCCCTCTCCCAAGCATTAGAATATAGAATTAAGAATTTAGAATGCTTTTATTCCAGATTCTAGCTTCAAGATTCTTGGGTTGTAGAATACAAGACCTGGACCCCCGCTTTCGCGGGGGTGACAGAGAGAGGGTGCAGGGACGACAAAGAGAGCAGGTGTCATTCCGTTTTTCTCCTCTGTTATTCCAGCGGAAGCTGGAATCCAGGCCTGTCCCCTCCTTTTGAATTTTGAATTGTAATTTTGACTTTTGATTTTTGACTTTTGAATTTTGACTTTCTTGCCCCCTGCTGTCATTCCGTTGAAAAACGAAATCCAGGTTTGGGGTGTTCAAATTTATTATTATTTTGCGACATTTTGCGATATAATTGAATAATTATGGCGTCAATAAACATAATACTCAAAGATTATTTTGATTATCTCCAAATAGAAAAAAATCGCTCTCCTCGCACTAAGGCCGTTTATGAACGAGCTTTAAGAAAATTTATAGATTTTGCTAAAATAGAGCGCCCCCAAGACATAACCAATGATAAAATACGCGCCTTTCGCGTGCACCTTGCGGAGAGTGGATCGCTTAAAAAAAATACTCAAGGATATTACGCTATTGCTATCAGAAATTTTTTAAAATATTTAGTTAAAAGAGATATCCCTTCTCTCACTCCTGAAAAAATAGAATTGCCGCAGATGCCAAAACGACAGATAGAGATTATTGAATATCGTGATTTAGAAAGATTAATGAGCCCTCCTCAAAAACAAACTATGAAGTCTCTCCGAGACCACGCTATGCTAGAGGTTTTATTCTCAACTGGGCTTCGTGTTTCAGAATTATGTGCGCTAGATAGATATATCAATACCACTAGAGGAGAAATATCAGTAAAGGGCAAGGGAGGTAAAATACGCGTAGTATTTTTATCGGACAAAGCAAAAAAAGCAATCCGTGCTTATCTTGAAAAAAGAACAGATGCAGAAGAAGCGTTGTTTATTACTTTTGCAAACTCAAAATCATTGTCCCCTATAGGACGCATGACTCCCAGGACAGCGCAGAGAATAGTTGGTCGATTAGCCAGAGAAGCTGGCATCGCCAAAAGCATGCACCCACATACTTTACGACACTTATTTGCTACAGATTTACTTATAAATGGAGCCGATTTGCGTTCAGTTCAAGAAATGCTGGGACACTCAAATATACAAACAACACAAATATATACTCACCTTACTAATAAAGAATTAAAAGAAATACACTCTTCTTTTCATGGAAGAAGGAGGGCTGAAAATAAATAATGTAGTACTCCCAACGAGGAATTTCACCACTTTAGAAACCCAAGGTTTCTAATATCTTCCTACACGGGAAAACATTTATAACGTTTTCCCGACCCCTTTCAACGTTCAAATCCTCTATGAAGAAAGTAATATATGCTAGTGCTCCCGGGAGGATTTGAACCTCCAATCCTTGCGGAACATGGTCCTAAGCCATGCGCGTCTGCCATTTCGCCACGGGAGCAGTTATATAAATTAGTATGAAATAAAAATAAGCCCTAAGCAAACAGCGCAAACTACTAACTAAAACCCCCGTGTATAACGGGGGCTAGCACTAAATATAAAAATATAGCTAAACTCTTAAAAGATTTGCGAGGAACATAGGCAAACTTGCCGCTATAATACCAATAATAATACCTATTACTGCAGCTCCTAATTTCTTTTTAGCGTCTCCTATGCTTTTATCTGTCCCCTTTAAATAATCAACGCCTGCCCACAGAATAAAAAATACGGCAATCGCAAAAAAGAAGAAAAATGCCCATCCAGTAAAGTTCTCTATTAATGTTCGGATGCCTGCCAGATCTCTTATGTTGGTTCCTGGTACCGGGGCTGGCGGGGCTGGCTGTGCGAATACAGGCATCATCCCAAGCGCACTAAACATCATTGTAAAAACAGCAATTTGTATTTTGCGCAAAAATTTATTCATAAAATAATATTTATTTCAAAATGACCTTTTGGTTGATTTGATTAATTATAATCAAGATTGATTGTTTTAGCAATAGATATTGTTAAACCACTAAGCTAAAATACTTTGCACAACAAATATTATGGCTTGCGACATTATAATGACCGCGAGACCAACTGTCGTCCACAATATAGTTTGATTAGCTTGCTTTACTTTGTCTGGTTGGCCGCCAGAGGTTAAAAACTGAAAGCCAGCCCAAAGATACATAATAATGGCTATTGGGGCACCGAACATTAGCAATACACTCATTAATCTATTTAAAATATCTCCTAAATTACCATCAAATGATAGTGGATTTATAATGTTAAATGATAAAGCATTACTTTGTCCCGATGCCCAAATTATATGACGCTTCAGAAAAAAATCTATTATGTTTTGAATGAAATTATACATTTTGCATAAATGTGCTTAAAACAACCAAGGCATTAGAGTGGTGCCTTGCGTCACTCCGAGGCCCTGTATCACCGCGCCTATAATAACCCCTGCGCCTAAAGAAATCGCTACACCGATTATAGCGGATTTAATAAATGCTTGCCCTTTCTTAATATTTGCTGAATTCCCGCCTGCAACAAGGAGGATGGCGCCTCCTATTGCGACCATAATGATTGCGATCGGAATAATTAACGCATATAACAAACCGATAATATTGCTAACTATTTGTAGTATATCACACCTACCAACAGGAGATGCTATATTTTCTCCTCTCTGAAAACGCTCGGGAGTTATCCCCTTGTCAAAACTAAATGGCTGGATACTGCACCCGCCACCTCCCCCGCCTGACAGTGGTCTCGCAAAAACTATAGGCGAAAAAAACGCGCTAGCGAAGTATATTAAAAATAATGTTGTAATAATGCTAAATTTCGCTAATTTCATATGTTGGTATTTATTTAGATTATCTTATAAGTCTATTAATAGCCGCCTCTGCTTGAGACAGGGCGTTGTGGGCCCCTTCACCTCTTATGACTGATTGTATCATTATATCAAATATAGGGAAAACTTCTTCAGAGGGTGGCATATTCCAGCTTCTTGCTATAAGCGCTTGTGAGGCAAACACGCTGTGTGCTGGATTGCCCATATATAATTGAATAAGAGTTCTAAGGGCAGGCGAGCGACCAGATGCTATTAAATAATTTTCAGCAACAAAAATATCTGTTGTCGCATAAATGATAAAATCCCAAGCAAGCGATTTTAGTGACGATTGATTAGATACTGCAAGTCCGTAATATCTCGCGGGAACCACGGGTAAAGAGGGGTCTAATTGAGGCAAGGGTGCTACTCCAATCCTCAAAAATGGATTGCTTGCTCTAAGCCCTGGCAACGCAGATTGATAGTCTATAATCATACCGATGGTTTCATTTGCAAAGCCAGTATAAGTTTCGGCAGTGGGGGGCCTAACGCTTGTGTATAAATTAAGAGCAGCGACCCCCTCTCTGCTTGCTATTCTAATAAAAGATTTATTTTGAAGACTTAAATCCGCATTGGCTTGCATCAATAATGCATTAATGATGTCACCCGCTCGCGCGACAAGCGGTGACGGGCCCCCAAATGAAGCCGTAGCACGACGTGTGATCGCACTTCTAAATCCATCCCAAGTATTTGGAGGCAGGGCTATTCCGCGTCTATCAAAAATATCTTTATTGTAAAAAAGCGCCAAAGTATCAATAAAGAGAGGAGAAACATATACTTGATCTCTTAAAATAAAATCTTGGACCGCTACCTGCGGAAATAAATCGGCAAATTGCTGAACGGAGAATAGCCCCGGCGGAGCGGGGATAATTTTATTGCTGTGACGCATCATCCAGTCAGAGCGGAACATAAAAACGTCAGGACCTTGCCCTGCTGCAAGCGCATTAACAATTTTTTGTTCATATCCTTCTTCTAAGATTTGTTCATAAACAATTTCTAATCCTGGGCGCTCCCTTTTGAAGCCATCTTTCGCTACCTGGAAAACAGCAGGGTCGTCTATCCCCCAAATAGTGAGTGTTATTCTTTCTCTCCCTGGCCGCAAACCAAAGCCCGTGACAATGACTATAAAAATAAAAAGCAAAATAAATCCAACAACGCCTATAATAACAATTTGATTTTGTGAAAAGCGCATCTTATTTGAAGGATAATATTTTTTAGCGAAAAAAGCGAGTACGCATCACGCTCACCACCGCATATAAATTATAAACAAATTACTCCCGCAATTTTATCTCCCGAGCTTAAATCAATAATTCTAACTCCCTGTGCGGCGCGAGAAGTCTTCCTGATAGATTGAATAGTGGTTTTTAATATCTGGCCCTTTACTGATATAGCTATCAATTCTTGTTCGTCTGTTATGACTTTAGAAGAAACAAGCTCTCCTGTTTTCGGAGTGACAGCCGCCGTGATAATCCCCTTCCCCCCGCGAGTTTGGGTTTTATATTCTTTAAGGGGAGTTTGTTTCGCAAACCCCTTATCAAGGATATTTAAAAACATTGTTTTGTCTGATTGCCCGCCAGCGATAATATCAAATGAAGATACCGCATCGCCCGCGCGAAGAGCGATACCCTTAACTCCCGCTGTGGCGCGAGACATACCTCTTACTCCTGATTCCTTAAAGCGAATAGCTGATCCTTTTTTGGTTCCAATAATCACATCATCTTTGCCCGATGATAGCTTAATACCAATAAGACGATCTTCTTTTTTAAGATTAATAGCGATAATGCCGTTTTTCCTCACATTCGCGAATTCTTTAAGCGATGTTTTTTTAATAATACCTGATTTTGTCGCCATAATAAGATACCCTGACGGCGATTGTTTATTGGAAGGATAAGCAATAAGAGCAGATATTGTCTCTTCGGCAGGGATTTCAAGAAAATTATGAATGGTGCGCCCCTTCGCGGTGCGAGATCCAGCGGGGATATCGTAAACCTTAGTCTGGAAAACCTTGCCGCCTCCGGTAAAAAACAAAATATTATCGTGCGTATTTGCTGATATAAAATGAGTAAGAACATCCTCCTCCCCAACGTCTGACCCAATAACACCCTTCCCTCCTCTGTGTTGGCTTTTAATACTATGCGGAGGAAGGCGTTTTATATAGCCACCCAAAGAAAGAGTAATCATACATTCTTCGTTGGGGATCAAATCTTCTTCACTAAATTCGGTTAAGCCAGATGCGATAACTCTAGTGCGTCTATTATCACCAAACTTTTCTTTAATACTCTGAAACTCTTCTTTGATGAGACCAAGCATCGCTTTGTCGCTTTTTAACAGAGTTTCTAAGCTTTTAATAATTTTTTTCTTTTCGGTTAATTCTGCATCAATTTTGCTTTTTTCAAGAGTTGAGAGCGTGTAAAGCTTCATCTCAGCAATGGCCTCCGCTTGCACTTCAGTAAAATTAAATTTTTGAATAAGATTGGCTTTTACGTCTGCTTTGTCTTTGGATTTTTTAACTAATGCGACAATTTCGTCAATAATATCCATCGCTTTTGCGAGCCCCTCTAGAATATGAGCTTTTTCCCGTGCTCTTACGAGATCGTATTCTGCTCTGCGACGGACAACTTCCCTGCGGTGCTCAATGTGGGCGAATAAAATGTCTTTGATAGACATTAAAGACGGCTTCAGCCCCTTGCCGATGGCAATCATATTTAAATGAAAATCTTTTTGTAGATCGGTCAGCTTATAGAGCTGATTTAGAGTTTTTTGCGGGATAGCATCATTTTTTAAATCAATAACTATGCGAATATTTTTATCAGATTCATCTTTAATATCTTTTATCCCCTCTACTCTTTTATCTTGCACCAGTTCAGCAAATTTTATGATTAGCTCTGCCTTGTTCACCTGATAAGGGATCTCTGTAATGACAATGCGCTTGTCTTCAATATCAGCTACGCCGCGCATAATTATTTTCCCCCTGCCCGAAGAATACGCCTCAATAATGCCATTTCTATTATAGATAATGCCCCCTGTTGGGAAGTCCGGGCCCTTGATATGTGCCATTAATTCCGCCGAAGAAGCATCTGGATTATCTATAAGATAAGAAGAGGCAGATAAGATTTCACTAAGATTGTGTGGAGGGATGTTGGTCGCCATACCAACCGCAATGCCAACGGCGCCATTTAAAAGCAGATTAGGTATTTTGGCCGGCAACACGACTGGCTCGTCATGAGTGCTGTCAAAATTAGGCATAAAATCAACCGTTTGTTTATCTATATCAACTAATAACTCCTCGGCGATTTTAGACATTTTTGCCTCTGTGTAACGATAGGCAGCCGCTCCATCACCATCAATAGAACCGAAATTACCTTGCCCTATAACAAGGGGGTAGCGCACAGAAAAATCCTGCGCTAACCGCACCATGGCTTCATATACAGAAGAGTCGCCATGGGGGTGATATTTACCAAGAACATCTCCGACAACCGTTGCTGATTTTCTTGTTTTGGCGCCAGAGGTAAGCCCAGAGCCCCACATTGCCCAGAGTATCCTCCTTTGCACTGGCTTTAATCCGTCGCGCACATCTGGAAGAGCGCGGTCTACAATAACAGACATTGCATAATCCAAAAAAGATTCGCGTAGTTCGTCCGTTATTTCTCGACGGTTAATTTTGCCGCCTGATGTAATAATTTTTTTTCCTTCCATAATATTTATGATTTAAGCACTATTAAGCGAAAACCTTCTTCTGTTTCAAAATCTTTTTTCTTAATAACTAGCTTCTCCTGTGGCTCTGGCTTGTGGCCCGTCTCTGCCATCACGCTTTGAGGATCCCCCCACCCAGGCACGGCGATATTTGGATCGACTGATTTAATGAGTTTGCCAGCAATATTGTTAGATGGAACGAATAAAATATCTATTTCTCCTAAGTCGTCAAGCGTTTTCTCATCAAGTTCAAAATTAATATCTCCTAAAAATCCTAAATTAATATCATCAACAATAACCTTATAAATAGTTTGCAGTCGCGTATCATCTGAAAAAACCTGTATGCCTTTTATTTTTATGCCTGATATTTCATATTCACCCGCTATAACAACCTCCTCATCTTTTAGCGCGCTTATATCTAGAGGTAAAGATATATAAGTTTTAAGTACTAAATCACCCTTTAGTCTGCTACCTGAAGAGCTAGATGAATGCGGGTCTATTATGATATCTCCCGCAGAAGAAGTTACTTTATAACACCCTCCGCCATGCCAATGAATAATCACATCAAATAATGTAACAAAAAAACTCTTGATTTTCAACAAGCTTACAGGTTATTATGAGCAAACTAAAATAATATGGATAATCTAGCGCAACTTATAAAGACCCGCCCTGACTTGGCCCCAATATTAAAAAAAGGAGACATAGTTGGTGCGAAGCTTATTGAAAAAACACCTAAAAAGGCCTTTTTTGAGATTGAGAGAATCGGAACTGCTATTGTATACGGCAGAGAGTTTTTAAATGGACGCGAGGTCATTAAAGATTTAGAAATTGGCGGTGTAATCAACGCCAAGGTGATAGACCCAGAAAATGATAATGGTTTTATTGAGCTTTCTTTAGCCGAAGCGGATAAACAAAAGGCGTGGCAAGCAGTGAGAGATGCCGAAGAAAAAGGCGAGCCCATTAAAACGAAAGTGATAGGGGCGAACTCCGGTGGGTTACTTGTAGAATTATTTGACCTTAAAGGTTTTTTGCCTGTTTCTCAACTATCAGCAGAGCATTATCCACGCGTGACAGAACAGACCAGAGATAAAATAATTGAGGAGCTAAATAAATTGATAGGCAAAGAAATAGAGGTGAAAATTATCGGGTTAAATCCGCGCACTAATAAGCTTATTGTTTCTGAAAAAGAAATTTTAAGCCAGAATGTTAAAGATATTATCAATCAGTATAAAGCAGGAGATATTATTACTGGCATTATTTCGGGGCTTGCTAGCTTCGGTGCGTTTATCCGTTTCGCAGATAATCCCGAAATAGAAGGATTAATTCATATATCCGAACTTGGTCATAAGCTTATAGAATCACCCAAAGAAATTGTAAGTGTCGGCGATATGATTAAAGCCAGCATCATAGAAATTAAGGATAATAAAATTTCTCTTTCCTTGAAAGCTTTGCAGGCAGACCCATGGGAAAATATGGAAAAGAAATATAAAGTTGGCGATGTGGTAGTTGGAACAGTTTATAAGTTCAATCCATTCGGAGCGTTTATTAAGCTCACCGATGATATTGTCGGCTTAATACATATTTCTGGATTTGAAAGTCCAGAAGCAATGAAAACTAAATTAACTGTTGGACAAGCAACTAATTTTAGAATTGATGACATAAAATTAGAGGAGAAAAGAATAGTGTTAAAGCTTGCTAATTAAAAATTAATACAATGTTAAAACTTATTGGAAAATTCGCATGGGTTGCGATATTGCTTTTGGCGATTACTATTGTTTTCGCCTCTATAGCAAGAGAAGTGCCTCCACAAGAGACGACATTAAACGATGTCGCCGCGAGGATTGTGGCAGGAGAAGCAAAAGGCATTCAGCTCATAGATAATAATATTATCGTGGAGTTGCAAGATGGAACAAAAATTACCGCCATGAAAGAGCCGGCCACTGGAGCTATAGAAACCTTAAAAAACTACGGAGTAGGAGCAGAGCAATTAAGGGCTATCCCCTTCCGAGTGCAAGACAATTCAGCGGGACGCATATTTTGGAGCGTTATCGTTCCTACTGTGTTGCCGTTAATTGCTATTATCGCACTTTTCCTGTTCTTTATTCGCAAAGCGACTGCTGGCGCTAATCAAGCGCTTAGTTTTGGTAAATCCAATATCAAGCTTTTTACTAATTTGAAGGAAAAAGTTTCTTTTAAGGATGTAGCGGGGCTCAAAGAGGCCAAACAAGAATTAGAAGAAGTTGTGGATTTTCTTAAAAATCCAAAAAAATATAAAGATCTTGGCGCTAAAATACCAAGAGGGGTGCTATTGATGGGCTCTCCGGGCACAGGCAAAACGCTCCTTGCCAGGGCTGTAGCCGGTGAGGCAGGCGTTCCTTTCTTTCATATTTCCGCATCAGAATTTGTAGAAATGTTTGTCGGCGTTGGCGCCTCACGCACAAGAGATGCCTTTAGAACAGCGAAAGCGGCAGCCCCTTCTATACTTTTTGTAGATGAGATTGATGCTGTTGGCAGAGAGAGGGGGGCGGGACTTGGAGGAGGGCATGACGAAAGAGAACAGACCTTGAACCAAATACTTGTGGAAATGGACGGCTTTGATAGAGATGAAAAAGTGATTGTTCTCGCTGCCACAAATCGTCCTGACGTGCTAGACCCGGCACTACTCCGTCCTGGTCGATTTGATCGAAGAGTTGTACTAGATTTGCCAGACATAAACGAAAGAGAAGAAATTTTAAAACTACACGCTAAAAATAAGCCCTTGGCGGAAGATGTTGATTTGAGAAAAATTGCCATCCGCACTCCTGGCTTTTCCGGCGCCGATTTAGAAAACTTAATCAATGAAGCTGCTATACTTTCCGCGCAGAAAAATTTGCGTGAGGTCCCGCAAGATACAATATATGACTCTGTAGAAAAAGTATTATTGGGGCCAGCGAGAAGAGGGCGCCTTATTTCAGACAAAGAGAAGAAGATGGTTGCCTATCATGAAGCGGGACACGCTGTTGTAACGGCCTCAATGCCAGGCGCTGACCCGATACAAAAAGTGTCTATTGTAAGCCGCGGTAGAGCGGGCGGATATACAATGAAATTACCCACTGAAGAAATGCGCTTAAAAACTAAAAAACAATTTATCGCTGATATGGCGACCCTTGTCGCCGGGCATGCTTGTGAAAAAGAATTTTTTAGCGATATTTCAACCGGCGCCTCTGATGACTTAAAGAGAGCGTCCGAAATAGCACGTGCCCTTGTGACTCGCTACGGGATGAGCGATAAATTAGGGCCAATGACTTTCGGTAACACAGAAGAGGCTGTGTTCTTAGGTAGAGAAATTACAACCGAGCGTAATTATTCAGATAATACTGCCCGCGAAATAGATATAGAGGTTAGGAAATTTATAGATGCGGCGTACAGCGCGGCAACGCAATCTTTAAAAAAACACAAAAAAGCATTAGTGGCAGTAGCTGATGAGCTTATTAAGAAAGAGGTGTTGGAACAAGAAGAATTTTATGCTCTAATATTAAAGTATGGGTTAAAGCGGGCGTAAAATTAATTTAGCCTGCGCGCCATAATGGCGCCAAACGCGCCTATAGCTCAGTTGGTTAGAGCGCGGAGCTTATACCTCCGAAGTCCTTGGTTCAAGTCCAAGTAGGCGCACTAAGTTATTTGGACGATTAGGTCAGATTGGTTAGAGCGCTTCGTTTACACCGAAGAGGCCGCAGGTTCAAATCCTGCATCGTCCACCAAAGTTAGAATCTTATAAATAGCAAAGATTATTTTTCTTCGTCTAATCGCCAGCCACCTCGCTCGCGAACCATTATCG
>JACCDV010801926.1_pt1 | contig 17234 bp, 16 predicted proteins | sample 7446131 | NCBI WGS metagenome assembly JACCDV01 (sample SAMN15323448, study PRJNA562643) | freshwater metagenome | isolation source: river surface water | place: USA:Blue River Watershed | collected 2017-08-17 | reverse complement strand
TGTGGTTGACGATGAGGCTCCAGTTCGGGAGATGATTGGCGATGCCCTCTCGCTGGCAGGCCATAGAACAATCGCAGCTGGCGATGGCTTGGAAGCAATCAACCTGTTGCGCTCAACCAAAGTTGATCTGATCATCTCAGATATCAATATGCCCAAACTAGACGGCTTCAAGCTTTTGGAAAACCTGCGACTAAAAGGTGATGACACTCCATTCGTGCTACTGACCGCTAGCAAGGAGCGCCCCCACCTAAGCACCGGCTTTCGAATGGGCGCGGATGATTTCATTGCCAAGCCATTTGGAATTGAAGAGTTGGCCCTTCGGGTGGCGGCTATCCTGCGCCGAAGCTCCGCTGGTAGGCCTTCGGTGAAAACCCTAACGGCGGGGCCAATCGAAGTTCAGGTTGAAGACTTTGTTGTGAAACTCGAGGGCAAAGAGGTAACGCTCTCGCCGACCGAATTCAAGTTGCTCATCGCACTCATCGAAGCCAAGGGTCACGTTCTGTCCAAACAGCAGTTACTTGAAGACATATGGAGCATGGGTTTTGCCGAGCAAACCAATGTTGTCGACACCTACATCTCTTACCTGAGAAGAAAGCTCCACACCGATAGCTACCAAGGGATCAAGACGGTTCGAGGTTATGGCTTCAAGATTGAAGAGGAATAGTGAGGCTGCAGACCAAGGTAACAGCCTCAGTCGGGGTTCTGATTGGTCTATCATCGGCTGCCGCCTCTAGTGTCGCGGTTGTCACCAGCCTGGATCAAAACATTAAGCAGAGCGAGCGAGAAATTGAACTGCTCGCCCAGGTTATTCAGGATTCTGAGGACCCGATTTCGACCGCGCTATTTGAAGGGGCGACCCGGGAGTTAACCGCTGTTTATGTAGATCAGTTTGGGGTTGAAACCTACCTGCAAGAAAATGCTGGTCAGCTTGGCGTGGGAAACCAAATCTCAACAAATATCCAATTGCCATTTAGCGAGTCAATAACCCTTGCCGTTTCGACAGATAATGCTTTTGCTGGAGCTCAGGCCACCATCGCACCATTGGCTTTGATTACCCTGCTGGTGGTGTTGCTTGCCACCTTGGTGACGCACCTTATTCTGAGACGAGACATTTCGGCAATCAACCAGACCATTCGCCAGGCTAAATCGATAGCGCAAGGCGGCGAGCGCAAGCTTGCGACGCTAAAGGGCAGTTGGGAAGTAGAAACTCTTACCGATTCGCTTGCCAAGATGATTCAGTCGCTGGATCAGAACGAAAAGGCGCTGCAGAAGTTTCTCTCTGATGCGTCCCACGAGCTCAAAACTCCGCTAACGGTGGTTCGAGGCTACCTAGACATGCTTTCTCAGCCAAGCGTTGCAAATGAGGTGAGGCAAAGTGCTGAAAAAGCACTAAAGCAGTCGATTCGGATGCAGAAGATCATCGACGACCTTCTGCAACTAGCGGAGGTTAGGGGCAGCGAGTCCAGACAAGAGATTGAGTTTGACCTAACCTCGATGGTCGAGAGTGCTCTTGAAGATCTCGCAAGTCTTAGCCCGGCGCATCAGATCGATTCCTCTATCCAAGATTCGGTAAGAATTAAAGGGAACCCGGAGCAGATCGAAAAGCTGCTATCCAACTTGATTGGCAATCTTCACCACCATGTCCCAGCCGGTGCCAAAGTGAGGGTTCGACTCAGCGCGCAACCGGGCCACACTGCTCTGGTAATTGAGGACTCCGGCCCAGGTTTTCCCGAGGACATTCTCACCCCAGACGGCAAGCCGATTCGCTTCCGAAAAGGCGATAGCCAGAAGACCGGTAGCACCGGTCTTGGTCTGTCTCTGATCTTTGAGGTGGTGTCAAACCACGGCGGAGAGATCTCTATCGGCAGATCTGAGCTTGGCGGAGCGAGCATCACAATCAGCTTCCCATAGACTTCCAAATATGCGATTCGAAGAACGCTTGAACAATGGAGCTCGAGAGTTACTGCTGGATGATGTAAGGCACAGGATTAGCCAAACCTGGTCCGAAATTGATCACCCCAGGCCAACTGAGCCAGAGCTAACCGCCGATACCAAAGCGGTGCTATCCACCCAGCTTCCGGAACAGGGCTGGGGCGACAGAATCACGCTAGAGGCTGCCTCCAAGATTCTTGATCAATCCCTTGCCCAGTCCCGCCCGCGCTTTCTTGCCTACATCGGCTCTTCAGGCTTAGAGATTGGAGCGGTAGCGGATTTTCTTGCGGCATCCTATGACTTTAACCTTGCCATCGATTCCAAGGCAGCTTCGCTGTTAGAGCAGCAAACTGCTCGCTGGCTAGGGCAATTCGTTGGTTTTCACAATGCCGAAGGGCTTTTCACCAGCGGCGGAACCGTTAGCAACCTCACGGCTCTAGCGGCCGCTAGACAGCGAGTTGACCCCGATGCCCGCAGGCTGGGTAACTCAAAGAAGCTGACGGTGTATTGCTCGGTGGAATCGCACTACTCGAACACCAGAGCTGTTGAGCTTTTGGGGCTTGGCTCGAACTCAATGCGCGCCATTGGGGTTGACGGCAACAGAAGGATGAGAGCCGACCTGCTGCGAGCTCAAATCCAGCAAGACCTGGCAGACGGCTTCTCGCCGATGGCAATCATTGCCACCGCCGGCACCACATTGACAGGTGCGGTAGATCCCATGAGTCAGATTGCAGACTTGGCGGACGAGTTCGGGGTTTGGCTGCACGTGGATGGTGCCTACGGGGCGCCGGCCGCTGGAACGCTAACCGGAGCACCACTGTTTGATGGAATCGACCGAGCACACTCGGTAACCATCGATGCCCACAAATGGATGTTTGTGCCCAAAGCCTGCAGCGTGCTTTTAGTTAAGGACCTCTCAGTTCTGCAGAACACATTTGGTCACGATGAGGCATACATGCCACACGATACCCAGGCTGCAAATCCTGTTGACCTGACCCTGGAGTATTCGCGACCACTGCGGGCACTCAAGCTTTGGATGGCGCTAGCTGCCTTTGGGGCGGAAGGTTTCAGAGCTGCACTTGAGAGCAACCTTGATCTGGCTCAGTACTGTTACTCAATGGCATCCGAAAGGGGAAACTTTAGGGTGCTGAAGAACCGACCGCAGCTCTCGGTGGTGCCAATCCAACTGCAGCATCCGGATCCAGCAAAAACTTCAAAACTGAACCAGTTGCTCACCGAAGCAGTCGTTCAAGACGGGCGCTTCTTCTTATCGGAGGCGCAAATCGACGGTGAAACCTGGCTGCGACCTTGCTTCACCAATTTCCGCACCACCCGAGAAGATGTTGACGACCTATTCGAAGTGTTAGAAGAGGTTGCGAAGGGAATTAATCTATAGCGGACATGACGTGCTTGATGCGGGTGTAATCCTCAAAGCCGTACATTGAAAGATCCTTGCCGTAACCGGAGTGACGATAGCCACCGTGAGGCATCTCCGGGGTCAACGGTCCATGGGTGTTGATCCAAACCGCTCCAAAGCTCAAGCGCTTAGACATCCTCATCGCCCTAGCGTGGTCCTTGGTCCAAACCGAAGCTGCCAATCCGTACTTGACATCGTTGGCATAGGCCAGGGCTTGAGCGTCATCCTTGAAAGACTGCACTGTAACCACGGGGCCAAAGATTTCATCCTGAATGTGTTCGTCGGTCTGTCGCAGGCCGGTCAGCAAGGTGGCGGAATGGAAGTAGCCGCCATTTCGAATTGGATCGTCTCCGCCGAGTTCTAAACGAGCGTGATCGGGCAGCCGGTTTACAAAGCCTCTGACTCTTTCGAGCTGGGCCGGGTTATTGATCGCACCGAAAAGGATGCCGTCCTGCTCAGGTGTGCCGACCTTGGCAGATTGCTTAATTGCCGCCTTAAACAACTCAGTGAAATCGCCAACCACCGATTCATGCACCAAGAATCTCGTTGCCGCAGTGCAGTCTTGACCACCGTTGTAGAAAGCAGCTTCCACCAGTGAGTTTGCCGCTCGCTCCAAATCAGCATCCTCAAAAATGAGCACTGGGGCTTTGCCCCCCAGTTCAAGGTGAACTCGCTTGAGGTCCAGGGCAGCGGTTTTAGCAACCTGCATTCCCGCACCCACCGAACCGGTAATGGCAATCATCTGTGGAATGGGATCTTCCACCAAGGCCTGGCCAGTAGAGCGATCTCCCAAGACAACGTTGAATGTGCCGGTCGGCAAAAACTCAGCCGCGATTTCGGCGAGCAACAGCGTCACGGCGGGCGTGGTGTCACTCGGCTTTAGTACAACGGTGTTTCCAGCGGCGATTGCCGGTGCGAACTTCCAGGTGGCCATTACCAGTGGGTAGTTCCAGGGCGCGATCTGCCCGATTACGCCAATTGGCTCCCTACGAATGAAAGAGGTGTGATTTCGCAGGTACTCACCAGCAGCTCTACCTTCGAGATTCCTAGCTGCTCCGGCGAAGAACCTGATTTGATTCAGGATTGCGCGGGTTTCACCCCTTACCGCGGCAAGCGGCTTTCCGGTGTCGCGCGACTCAACCGAAACAATTTCTTCCGATCTAGCCTCAATGGCATCTGCAATTCTAAGCAGTGCTAGCTGACGCTCACCCGGCGTGGACTGTCCCCAAACTTCGAAGGCGCGCTCTGCGCTTTTAAAGGCCGCGTGGACTTCCGCAGTTGTCGAAATTGGAGCAGTCGCATATTTGATGCCGGTTGCTGGTTCAACAACATCCAAAGCCTCAGCCGCGTGCGACTGCACATATGCGCCATCCACGAAATTCTGCAGGGTGGTCACGTACTTATCCTCTCGGCGAATTCATCAAGGCCATGCCGATGGCCAGCTGGGCCCGATGTAGCCGAGTCACTAGTTCGCCTTGGCGAATGCCAAGCGCTTGTGAGACATCTGACATGGTGCGCTTCTCGAGCAAGATTCCCTGAGCCACAACCCTGAGCGCCTCCGGCAACTCTTCGATGGCAGCTCGCAGCTTGGCTGCCGGGATCTTCGATAGGTCCGGTGCTGGATCATCCTCAAAGGAAATGTCTAGGTCAAAAAATGAGTTGCTCATGCGGGCCTACCTTTCGAGTACTGATCTGTAATTCTGGACTACGGATCGATGTCCAATACCGACAACTCCTACTAAAACACCTTCTCGGGTGAATTCAAAAACGCAATCCCCCGTGACTTCTCCGTGCACCAACTTGGATGCATCTGCCAGGTATGACATACCCAGTCCAAAAATGTGCATATCGAATTGATCGCTCCAAAACGAAGGCAGTGGGCGAAAGACTCCGGTGGTCGCTTCGGTCGAGTTATAGCTCGCGGCAATCTGTTGGCCAACAAACTTCGCGGACTCGGTTGGGATGTTCCAATGCTCGACGCGACGGGGAGTTGCGTCAAACAGCGGATTCGGGAATCTCGCCACATCTCCAACCGCAAAAACATTTGGCCATGATCCGCCAGAGGACTTTACTGCTCGCAGAGTTCCGTCACAGAGCAGGCCGTCTGTAATGTCAAGGTCGTTGCCAGCCAACCACTCGCAGTTTGCCTCTGAGCCAATCGCTTCTACCAAGTTGTCGCAGCCGATGGTGCTGCCATCACTCAGAACAACTGCCTCGAGGTGATCCGAACCAATTAGGTCTCGAACCGTTGACCGCATGTGAAAAGTGATCCCCTGAGCTTCCAGTCTGAGTTTGACTATTGCTGAAAGCTGGCCTCCAAGTGCTCGATCCATTGGAGATTTTGAGGGTGAAACTATGTGGACTTCGCAGCCTAACTTGGTTGCGGTGGCGGCCACTTCACAGGCGATAAAGCCAGACCCAACAATTACAAGCTTTCTACCCAACGCGAGCTTTGGGCGCAAAGCCTTAGCGTCATCAAAGCTGCGCAAGGCATGGCGATCGCCTGGAAAAGATGAGAACTCAAGTCGTTTTGACCTCAGTCCAGTCGCAATGACTAGGTGGTCGAAGGATATTTGTTCTCCACCACTGATGGTGATTTTTCGATTGCTTAGATCAGCCGAAACTGCCGCGGCGGAGAGGTGCCAGTCAACATCAGCAGTCGCTGATCGTTGAGGAAATGCCACCTCAGCAAAGTCGATTTCTTTGGCTGATAGCAAGTCCTTTGAGAGCGGCGGTCTGTTATAGGGTGGATGCCCCTCGTTCCCAAATACTCTGACCGGTCCGGTGTATCCGAATCGTCGCAGGCTCTCTGCTACCCGCAGGCCCCCCATTGAGGCACCGACGACCACTACTCCTTCGGACACGGTCATGAACTAGTCAACGATGAAAATCGCCTGCATTGGGCAAACATCAATGGCTGCTTCGATATTTCCCAACTCAGAATCGTCTGCCGTTGCCACATACTCAAGCTTGTCGTCTTCGTTCAGCTTGAAAATCTTCGGTGCCTCGAAAACACACTGCCCGTAGTGTTGGCACTTGCTCATATCTACGTTGATTTTGATCATTTTTTCTCCTCGACGGTCGATGGATAGAGATCTTTGGATGGGGTTCTAATCCCTCTGAACTCCCAGTCGCCACCCATAGCGGTGGAGATAACCTCTTCGCTCTCAGTTGGCTGGGCTCCGACGTCGGTACGGATTGGCGTTGGACCGACAACGATGTGGTTTGATAGGCGACCCAGTCCCTCTACTTCGACCTCAACAACATCACCCGGCTGAACCGGTCTGGAGTTAGCTGGGGTGCCGCTGAAAAGCATGTCGCCCGGAACCAAAGTGATGGTTCTAGCAATGTCGGCAACTAGGTAGTGCATGTCCCACTCCATGTTGGCCGTGTTGTCGTCCTGCTTCAAAACACCGTTGACATAAGTGCGGATGTATTTGTTGCGGAAATCCCAATCCCGCACCAATCCTGGGCCAACCGGGGCCAAGGTGTCCGAGCCCTTGACGCGCAGCATTGAGCCAGCATCGGTATCGCGGAAATCGTGCAAACCGTAGTCATTACCGATGGTGTAGCCCGCAATGTATTCGCCGGCTTCGGCAGGTGAAATGTTGCGACAGGTTTTTCCGATCACAATTACGATTTCACCCTCGTAGTTCAACCACTTACATCCCTCGGGGCGCACTACCGCACCCAGGTGGGAGTTCAGTGCGGTGATTGGCTTGTGGAAATAAGTTGGGGCAGCAGGCAACTTGGTCATGAACTCTTGGGTTCGAGAATCGTAGTTGAGGTGCACTGCGATGATTTTTGTTGGCTCAGCGGGCGGTAGATGGATTGCATCTTTGATGGCCACGGTTCTGCCATCCGGGGCAACCAGTTGTTCGCCCTGCCTTAGGACTTCAACAGGAAAACCATCCAGCAAGATTCTTCTGGTTTCAATCACGAGATAGCACCAGGTCCTTTGCTCTTGGGAATCCATCCGCAGGCTGAGGGAACCAGACATGGACCTGGCCGGTGCCAATCGAGTTTTCGTACTCGCTGTACATAACGCCCTTGGCGGTCAGCGCTTCCTCGCCAAGTGCTCCGGCCATAGCGAGATAGTGGAAGAAGCCTGCCTCTGGCTTGTACTTCTTAAAGGTCGGGAAGTCATCCAAAATAGCCGCGTGATCTCCAGCCTGCATCCAGTCGAGCACCTGCAGGTCATAGGCATAGGCCTCTGGGGTGTAGATGTGCTTTGGATCGCTGGCTTCGTGCTTGCGCAAATCGCGCAGCTTGTGGAAGGTGTGGGAAAGCGCACCCGAAGCCACAATCAGCACTTTTCGGTTTGACTCTGCGATTGCCTCGCCAATTGCTCGGCCGGCTCTAATAAAGTCCTCCGAGGTTCCGGTCTGGCAGACCGAAACGCTAATCCAACGCTTGTCATCTAGACCGCGACCAAGGTAGTGCCAAAGGTTGATCGTGGCGTAGAAGATTGGCAAGTGTGGATCCGCAATTGGAGTAATCCAGGTTCCGTTCTTCTCTGCCTTGCCGGCGATTAGCTGCGCTAACTCTGGGTCTCCCTTGATTGAGTATGGGATTTGCGTCATACCGCGAGGCAGCTCTTCGGAGGTGAACAAGCCTGAGCGTTCAGCGGCGGAGGTGACAACAAATTCGACGGTTGTCGCCCAGTGGCTATCCAGAACAATTACGGTGTCGTAGTCGAGGGTCTCAAACACGTCCTTGCGAAGCTTCTTTAGGCCCGGAACCAGACTTAACTCTTTGCCATCGTTCAGGTCTTTTCGAACTGCCTCAGGGAGCATGATTGTGGGAACGTGCGCGAGTAGGCCTGCGCCAAGTACTTGACCCATTTCTATTCCTTCCATCCATTTGGTGAGTAAACAGTGTTCTTAACATCAGCGTAAAAGTCGAAGGACCAGGTTCCGCCATCGCGACCGATTCCAGACTTCTTTGAACCGCCGAATGGTGCACGTAGGTCTCGAACGAAGAAACAGTTAACCCAAATCGTTCCAGCCACCAAGTTCTTGGTGATTCTTTCGGCATGCTCCCGATTACCGGAGACCACAACAGCGGCAAGACCAAACTCGGTGCCATTTGCCATAGCCAAAGCCTCTTCGTCAGTGGAGAAAGTCTGCATGCACAGCACCGGACCAAAGACTTCGCTAGTCACAATCTCACTGCCGGGCTCAGGATTCATGACCAGGGTCGGCTTGAAATACAAACCGCCAAGCTCCTGGTTCTCCGAGCCGCCCAGGACGATGGAAGCACCGGATTCCTTTGCTCGGTTCACAAAGCCCTTGATTCGATCAAAGTGAACCGGGTGAATTTGTGGTCCTATGTCGGTGTCTTCATTACGAGGGTCGCCCTGTTTGATCTTTAGAGCGCGTTCCTTGAACTTCTCGGCAAACTCACCGGCCACTGACTCGTGAACCAGGATGCGTGTTCCCGATAGGCAGACCTGGCCGGCGTTGTCATACTGCTCAACCGCTAACTGAGCGGCGAGCTCTAGGTCGGCGTCTTCGAATACCAAAAGTGGGCTCTTCCCGCCTAGCTCAAAGCTCACCGGGGTGAGGTTGTCCGCTGCGGCATGGGCGATGATCTTCGCTGTCGGCACAGATCCGGTGAATGAGATTCGAGCTATGTCTTTGTGTGCTGTCAGAGCCGCACCTGCCTCGTTACCGAAACCAAACACCACGTTGAAAACGCCCGCGGGGATTCCAGCTTCGATAGTCAGGTCGGCGAACAAACTGGCACTGAGTGGAGTCCATTCTGCCGGCTTTAGTACAACGGTATCTCCGGCAGCCAATGCCGGACCAATCTTCCAGGTCGCTAGCATCAACGGAGCATTCCACGGGGTAATCAGGGCCGCAACTCCCGAGGGGTCCCAAGAAATCTTGTTGGTGTGGCCACGGGTCTCAAAGTCGGGATGGCTCAGCTGATTCATGGCCCATTCAGCAAAAAAACGTATGTTCATGGCTGCTCTGGGCATCACACCGCGGCGGTGTGACCGAAGCAGCGATCCATTGTCTAGAGTCTCGACGTTTGCCAAGAGCTCGACATTTTCTTCAATTAGATCCGCGAGCTTGAATAGTAGTTTGCCTCTACCCTCTGGGCCGAGCGCTGCCCATGCTGGGAAAGCTGCTTTTGCAGCCTGCACCGCCAAATCGATCTCTTTCGCGCCACCTCGAGAAATTTGCCCCAACTCGGAAAGGTCAATTGGTGAAAGGTCGGTATAAGTTTCTGCGGATGCAATTCGATTTCCACCAATAAAGTGTCTCGTATCAATGTCAACACCGAAAACATGAGCTTTACTCACGGGGTCTCCCTAAAATCATTTGGACACTAATGATTTAGATTAGAACATCTGGTTCACTTGGCCCTGCGAATCTTTATAACAATTTAGGAAGAACGATGGAATTCAGACCCCGGATCGCAATTCTTGGTCGATTTGCCGAATCGACGTCAGTCACCCGCTATGCCGGTGTGGTGAATGCTCGTCGACTTCTTGAAGCGGTGCACGCCGCTGGCGGTGAACCGATCACCCTGTTGCCCACCAGGGACTCGGACTGGACCACAGTCCTTTCTGGTTTCTCCGGAGTGCTGATGCCCGGGGGTTCAGATATCAACCCTTTGCGCTATGGCGAAGAGCCAAACAACGATGAGCTCTATGGCATTGATGACCTTCAAGACGAGGTGGATTTCTCACTCGCTCGTTTCGCTCTAAATCGGGGCATGCCTTACTTCGCCATCTGTCGCGGCTTCCAGGTGACCAACGTTGCCTTAGGTGGCTCGCTGATTCAAGACATGACCGAACACCACCGGCACCACATCTCAGAAGTCAACTTCGGAGAATCGGGTGGACTGCTTGGTCTAGAGCCAGGTCCACTTAAGACCTCGTGCTACCACCACCAAGCGATTGCTCGACTTGGAGATGGGATTCAGGTATTGGGCAAATCCACCGACGGTTACATTGAGGCGGTCAGATACCCATCTTCTGGCTGGGCATACGGAGTGCAGTGGCACCCCGAGGACAACTACGATTCTGAGCCGGGGCAGCTAGCCATGCTAAAGCACTTCGTGGGCGAAGCTCGGGCTTTCAGTCTTTAGCGGTGTGGTTGGCGATTAGTCGCAGCAACCTAGAAATATCAGCCTTCTCTTGGCTACTAAGTACACTGGCAACCTGAGTTTCCTCCTGGTTGAACTGCGGAAACAAGCTGTCCATGAGATTAGTCCCAGCTTTGGTAAGGCTGACATCAACGAGGCGACCGTCGGTCTTTCCGCGGTCTCGGACCAAGTATCCCCTACCCTCCAGGGTCTTCATAACTCCGGTAAGTGTTCCCTTCGAAATGCCGCTTTCACGCGCTACCTCGCGGGTCTCAACCGGTCCCCAGATCCAAACCACCCAAAGCACCACGAAGCCAGTCCAAGATAGATTGTGGGCCTGCAGTACAGAGCGCTCTAAGTAATTACGAAGATTATTTGAGGCGCGAAAAATGTTTGCCACAACGGCCATCGATTCAAAGTCGAGAGCCTTAGAACCCAATACGAGGCTGACTTGGCGCTCGGTTTCTGCGATGGTGTGAATGCCAGCCATGGCCCCTACGTTTTCTCGAAGTTTGTATCACTATTGTAAAGCCGCTAGTGCCAAGCACCTTTAGTTGGCTAGAGTCACTATTGTTAGCATCCAAACGAACTAAGGATTCCTGATGAGCTCAGTGTCGAGTATCAACCTCGCAGATCTAGACCTTTTTTCCCAGGGCGCACCCTGGGCAGCATTCAAGGAGCTTCGCGAGAAGTCCCCGATTCACTGGTGCGAAGAAGAAGCCCCCAACAGCGGCTTCTGGGCAGTAACCAGATACCACGACATCGTCAAAGTCCTTCGAGACTCAGAGACCTTTACTTCTGAGCGATTCACGAACCTTGAAGAAGTAGATGCTGAGCAAGAAGAAGCTCGGCGCTCACTGTTGGAGACCGATGGTGCTCGGCACCGTGCGCTGAGAAGGCTGCTGCAAGGGCAATTCACTCCGCAGGCGGTATCGGTTTACGAGACATTCCTGAGGGGCTTGACGGCCACCACCCTCGACAATGCCCTGGCTAAGGGCACCTTCGACTTTGTTTCCGAAGTGGCGGCTGACTTCCCAATTCAGGTGTTGGCAAAGCTACTTGATGTTCCAGAGTCTGACACCGGGAAACTGATTGACTGGGGAAACCGCATGATTGGTTTCGATGACCCAGAGCACGCAGATGTTTTAATTAGCGATCCGGATAGCGAAAAGTATCGACTGGTTCCATTCCGCTCGCCGGCCGCTCTAGAGCTGTTCGCCTACGGCGATGAATTGGCACGCGAGCGCGCAGGCAAAAATGGCACCGATCTGGTGTCGGTGCTGGTGAACAACCCAATGAGTGATGGCGTGCCATTGACTGAGCGCGACTTCCACACCAACTTCTTGCTGCTGGTGGTAGCGGGTAACGAAACCACTCGTCACACCATTAGCCACACCTTCAACAACCTGCTGCAAAACCCATCACAACTTGAGTTGCTACAGGAGAACCCTGAACTAATTCCTTGGGCTGTGGAGGAATTCCTGCGCTTCGCAAGCCCGGTCTATCACTTCAGAAGGACGGCGACCAAAGACGTAGAGCTAAATGGCCAACTGATTAAGGCTGGACAAAAGGTGGTTCCTTGGTTTGCATCTGGAAACCGTGACGCCGCCGTGTTCGACAATGCAGATGTGATGGATGTTCTCAGAAATCCAAACGAGCACATGACCTTTGGTCGCGGTGGCCCTCACATGTGCCTTGGCAATGCGCTGGCAAGAATCGAGCTCAGAGTCATGTTTGAGGATCTGATTGGTCGAATTTCCTCGGCCAAGCGAATCGGCGAAATCGACTTCTTGAGATCAAACTTCGTGCACGGAATTAAGCGCATGCAGGTGGAGATTAGCTCTCGCTAAATCAGTTTGGCGACGTGCTTTAGGAATCCATCAACCAACGCGAAGGTGCGCTTTTCAGCTTCGGCTTCCTCGGCCAAAGTTTGGCGCATCATGATGTCCGGGTCTTGGCCATCCTCAATTACGTTTTTATCCCCGCCCCAAGCCAACCATTCCTTAAGGGCAGCGGCGTTAATCTCAGGGTGAAACTGCAGCGCTAGGGATTTGTTAATGATGAAAGCCTGCGACGCGATCGGGTTCCTGGCGATTTCAACGGCACCCTCGGGTAACTGCCAGCGGTCGTAGTGGAACTGGAACCATGGTCCATTGGAGACTATTTCTGGGGCTTCGCTCCAGATCGACTTCCACCCAATCTCACACTGTGGGCCGCGCGCAACACTGCCTCCCATTGCCCTAGCCATTAGCTGTCCGCCAGAGCAGATTCCTAGTACCGGCTTGTTTCCCGCTACCGCGATTCGAACCAAATCGAGGGCAGGCTGCAGCCAATTTCCGATGCAGGCATCATCCCAAGCGCCCCAGGGTGCACCCATTGGAATTATCAGGTCATAGTCATCAAGATCAGGGAACTGAAACTTCGCCTCGTTTGGTGTGCCGAAGAGATGCTCGGGCACAACAGTTCGCTCCTCAATCTCAAACCCATGGTGGCGCAAGCGCTCCGAGACTGGACCAGTTGGACTCACGTGGTCATGCTGGATAAACAGTGCCTTCATGGAACTCCTCCTAAATCACGCAACGATAACTCTTTGAGCTCTAACCTGCCATTGAGTTGCTTCAGCTACTATTCTGTCGTTTGTTCCCAAACGACAGTTTGATTGGACCAAAAAGTGACAAAGGAGTTACATTGGCTCTTGACCTGGGCGCACTGAAAGAATCCCTGCGCCAGCGGGGGATTGACGTTCTGCGGGTTATGTATTCGGACGTATTGGGAATCCCCCGATCGAAAGACATGCTGGTAAGCCACCTCGATCGTTCCGCCCACAGTGGACCGGCATTTTGTCAAGGGGTTTGGGTTACCAATACTCAGGGCGGTGTGCTGGACGGCGGAAACATTGCCAGCGATGGACTTCAGGACTTGGTTGGTCGCATCGACCCCGAGACCATCACTCCTATGCCTTGGGAGCCGGGTGTTGCTTACGCGATTATGGATGCCCGCGAACCAAACGGCAATCCAAACCTTTTCTCGCCGCGCACCGCACTGCAGTTGATCCTCGAGAAGTACCACGAATTGGGATTGCGTCCGATTGTTGGACCCGAGCTCGAGTTCTACATTGCGGATCGCACTCCAGAGGGCGGTTTTAAGCGTTCGCTCAGCGCTACCGGAAGGGTTTACACCTCTGGAGCCCTAGTGGACCCGCGCGGCACATTCCTGCACCTGATGCGCATGCTGGATCAGATGGATATTGGTGTTTACGCCGGTAACCACGAATTCAGCCCCGGTCAGTACGAGATCAACCTTTGGCATTCTGAAGCGCTAGACGCCGCAGACCGCACCTTCCTGTTTAAAGCCGCAATCAAGGACATCGTGCACCGCACCGGTCAGCACGCCACCTTTATGGGTAAGCCATGGAGCGATGAGGGCGGCAGTGGTTTCCACCTTCACTTCTCAGTGGTCGATGCCAATGGTAAGAACTGGATGGACAACGGTAGTGGCGAGTTGTCTGAGATCGCCCAGCGCTTAATCGCAGGCATTACCGCGCATGCCTCCGGCCTGACCGCTTTGACAAACCCATCCATCAACGCCTTCAAGCGCCTGGGGCCAGACACGCTAGCTCCCTTCCGCGCCAACTGGGGATACGACAACCGCAGCTGCATGGTCAGGGTGCCTCCTGAGCGTGGTGGCGGAACGCGCCTTGAGGTGCGAGTTGGAGATGGTGCAGCTAATCCATACCTGATGATTGCCGGAATTCTAGGAGCTGGACTGTTGGGCATGCTCAACAAGCTAGAGTGCCCAGAGCCTGCCGAGGGAATGGCCTACGACAACGAGGGAGCTCCGGTTCTTCCAACCACCTTCACCGATGCTCTTCAGGCACTCCAAGATGACAACGAACTACGTGGTCTGATTTCCGAGAGCCTGATTGAGATTTTTCTCACCATGAAACGGGATGAGCTGGATCGCTACAACTCAGAAGTCGGAAACCTACACGGTCGCACCGTGAGTGACTGGGAGATCCGCGAATACATGGAGGACTTCTAAGCCAAGGTAACCTACCTCAAGCAACCAGCCTTGAGGTTATTTGGATTTAGATGTTTGGGTTCGAAAAGTCCTTGACTAGAGTTCCGCCGTTGAAGGTTACTCCAACCTCACGGAAATAGCCGCCGAGAATTTCCTGGACCGGAAGAATCGAAGCTAGCTCGTCCCAACGTGAGTCGAAAAGATTTAGCTCCGCATCGCCAACCCAAGGAGTTCCAAGATCGGCATCCACACCACCCATGGTGATCAGCTGATCCATGGAGTTTCCCAGTCCTGGAGTGATTGAAGGCATCCAGCGACTGTGCAGCATCTTGTGTCCATTTACAAAGCCGTTGTGCTCGGACTCGGCGCGAAGAGTCACAACCGCCTCCGCCAATCTGTGGTCGTTGGCAGAGATGCTTGCTCCACACTTTGCTCCGGCCTCCAACCTTGGGGTTGATTGACCGCGGTTGTAAACACGAGTTGCGTGAATTGAACCCAACTTCTTTGGGTAACCCTGGAACCAACCTCGTGCGATTGCGAAGTCCTTAGACACCCAGATGGCCACACACCTTGAATAGGTGACCCCTTCGAACTTGCACCTAACAACTACGAAGGCTTCCATGTACTGCGATCGAATTGGATCCAGCAGCTCTTCCTTGTCTGTGCTGCAGGACTGCCAATCCGCCCAAATCAGCGCGACTGCCCCTGGTTGCTCATCCGCCAACTCAAGCTCTGGAGGAAGAATGGCGCGAACATTCTTGGGATCGGTTAGATACTCAACGGTCAGCAGGGTTCCGGAGTAGAACCAAGGCATGTGAGGAATGATTGCGCTTTTACCCGAAGGTGTCTTTGGGGCGAGAAATCCATTGAGTTCGGTCATATCGACAAGAATAGCAATCATTTGCTTTCAAACGATTTTCCCATTTATCGCTTTATAACGATTTGATTCATAACTGCGTCAAGTCCCTATATCTTCCACCCAGTTCGCACTGTTTACGCCAATGTAGAACCTAGTCGTTTGTGTCAAAACGACTCAAACTCAATGAGGAGAACTTATGTCGCAACAAAACGGATCGGCCGGGTCGCTCAAATCCGGAAAACTTGGTGTTTTAGGTATTGTCTTCTTCGTAGTAGCCGCCTCCGCCCCTCTTGTGGGAATGACCGGTGCGGTTCCAGTGGCAATGCTCGCAGGTAACGGGGCTGCTGCTCCAGGTGCTTACCTTGCAGTTGGTCTAACCCTGATGTTGTTCAGTGTCGGCTACGCCGCCATGAGCAGCAGGGTCACAAATACAGGTGCTTTTTTCGCCTACGTCGGTAGAGGTCTAGGGGCAAACGCGGGTGTTGCTTCCGCCTTTGTATCCATCGTCTCTTACATAACCATTCAGCTAGCCATCTATGGCTTCTTCGGAGGCGTATTGGCAGGCCAAATGGGTGCTATGGGGATTGAGCTTCCCTGGTATGTATGGTCCTTTATCGCCTGGGCGCTAGTCACCGGACTCTCGCTCCTGAGCGTCGACATCGGCGCCAAGGTGCTAGGTGTTTTGCTGATTGTGGAACTTGCCGCACTGCTAATTACCTCAGCTGTTATCTTGATTGATGGTGGACCTGAAGGCCTAAACTTCGGAGCCTCCTTCTCGCCAGATCAGATTCTTGCGGGTGGCTTTGCCGGTGGTGCTGGTATCGCTCTCGCCTTTGCTGTCGCTTCATACATCGGTTTCGAGGCAACTGCAATTTACGGTGAGGAGTCGAAAGACCCTAAGCGCACGGTCCCTAAGGCAACCTACTGGGCTATTGGACTAATCACCGCTGTCTTCGCGTTCACCTCGTTCGCGATGGTTACCGGCATGGGAGCAACAAAGATCTTTGATGAGGTCATCGCTCGTTCAGCGATCGATGGTGTGCCACTAGCTGACCCAGCTGCTGTGCTCTTCTCGTTGGCAAACCAGTACGTTGGCCCATGGATGACCACTGTCATGGGTTGGTTGGTAATCACCAGCTTGTTTGCCGGTCTATTGGCATTCCAGAACGCCAGCGCTCGTTACTTCTTCGCAATGGGTCGTGGCGGTGTTCTACCAGCTAGCTTTGGTAAGACCAATGCCTCCGGCGCTCCATCGCTCGGTGTAATTGCTACCTCGGTGCTTGCTGCAGTTGTCATGATTGCCTTCGCGGTTGCCGGCCTGGACCCAGTTCTCAACCTGTTCTTCTGGATGAGCGCTGTGACTGTTATCAGCCTTTTGATTGTTGAGATCTTGGTTTCCATTGCTGTCGTGCGCTACTTCAAGCAAAACGGTGGCGAGAACCTTTGGAAGTCAACCATTGCTCCGCTGGTGTCAGCAGTTCTGCTGCTTCTAGCGCTCTACCTACTGATGAGCCGCTTCAACCTACTCGCTGGCACCGCGCCAGAGGGTGTTGACCCATCACTACCTGAGAGTGCTTGGCAGCTCAACGGTCTTGGCTGGTTCCTTGTTCTGCTGCCATTCATCGCCGGAGTAGTCGGCTATGTATGGGCTCTAATCAACAAGAGCGAGAAGAACGAGCTAACCAAGGACATGCTCTCCTAATAGCAACACTGCGATCAGCCCCACTCAAAGCAATTTGGGTGGGGCTGATTCTTTTGGCAGGCCCATAGTTCCACCAGGTAAAGCAAAACCCCCTCGGAAAACCGAGGGGGTTTTGACTAATTCTTTACAGAATTACTTGTTGATCTTGGTGACGGTACCAGCACCTACAGTGCGGCCACCCTCACGGATAGCGAAACGCTGTCCCT
>JACCDV010148634.1_pt1 | contig 17240 bp, 12 predicted proteins | sample 7446131 | NCBI WGS metagenome assembly JACCDV01 (sample SAMN15323448, study PRJNA562643) | freshwater metagenome | isolation source: river surface water | place: USA:Blue River Watershed | collected 2017-08-17 | reverse complement strand
TCTTTGGTTACTTCTTGCTACGACAGTGGAAGTGACGTCTGAATCGAAAATCGAATATTACTTTTTCTATTCCATTTGATTAATATTATAAAGAAAATGTGGAGGACTAATTAATAAATAAAATTAATCATGGATCTATTCACCATTTTTATTCTTATTAATGCCTAGTACGACCTGATGCTTTGGAAATCAAGATCCTCATATAATGGAAAAATATCCACCCTATCTTTTGAATGGCTTATATCACCTCCCCGTTGCTTTTTTGTATATGGTTGTCTTTTATAAAATCAAAGCCTTTCATTCCAAAAGATTGCTTGAGTATTTATTTATTTTTAAAAATGGGTAACGAGAGTAGTAGCCCTTCTAAATATGAAAGATTCTAACCCAATGATTGGACACTCGTTTAAGAGAATTCTGACTTCAAGGTCTGGTCAAGCAAGAAACAACCGCAGGAAAATATAGAGCAGCATGATGTATACGCACACAATGATAATTAGACAAATCATTAGATGAAGATATTTGAGCTGCGCAGGAGGAATCCTTTGCTGGTCGCAGCATACTATCTTGAGTCCCACCCCAAACAATAATTATGCTCTTTCTATAGCCAGCATACCTTATTTTTGGAAAGGATTCCTTTGAGACTCTGCGATATTGAACATGTCCCCTATCCTGATTACCTACATTTATATGATGCCTGTCTCAAAGGATTCGCCCAACTTGCTAGAACTGTTGGCTATTTCTTAGTTAATTAAGCTATGATTGGAATCAATGAACGAGGTATTGCAAAAGCGTGGCTTAATTAAGACTTTGCAAAGAGCTCACCATTGCCTCTCAAAACCAGCTAATAAAACATGGTTAGGAGCATCATAGATTCCATCAACAGAAGCATAGACTTATAAACTTTACCTCCAACAGTTCCATCTGTTGAAAATTTTATTTATCGAAATTCTGGCTCTATCAACTTTGATACTTCCATTTGGTCATTGGGATAATTTATTCGTCACTTTAACGGAAGTCAAATTCCCATCAAATTGGACTGTATTGATAGAGTGGGAGGAATTTACGCAATAGCAAATCGATAAAAGTCTTAGAAATTACTGAGAAGTAGTGTAAGCAACAGGCAAATAGGAAAAAGCGGTGCTCTTAGTAATCGACTATAAAAAAGTACAAGCAATATTAGGCTAAATGCTGAAAAATCAATAAATGGTCAAATGATTAATAAGAACCTGAAGTGGGTTAAGAGCGAAAGTCAAATAAAGCCTATGGTAGTATAGGAAAGAAAAAATATCATTTATAACGTTGTAAATATTCCTAGGGAATCTCAGGTAAGAAATCTGCCACCCTATCAACATCCATTAAAAATAGCTCAACCCCTTAATAATCCTCATGTTATTTTATTAAACAGTCCTCCACAAATCCAGCAAATTCAATTTCAACCTCAAAATCATCAAGTTATTGCCAGTCAAATAATCAATAAAAGTGTTGTAATTGCCCCTAATAGCGAGCAAAAAGTAATAGCTCCAACTCCATTGAGAAATTCTCAACAAATAAGTCAGCAGATGATTGTTAATCCTCTTCAAGGCAGTCGAATAGAATCCAAAGTGAGCCCAAGGGGAACAACAAGATTTACAGTTGAGGTTGTTCCTGGTAAGGTAATCCCTCAAAAGAGCTCAACTATCTTTAAGCAAAGCAGTTCTAAAGTGGTCCCTTAGGATGTTTCTGAGAAGAAAATAATGCTGCTTGAGCAAAATAATCCAACAATCACAACTTCCTAAAAATATGTCGAAGTGGCTCAAGAATCAAAGGTACAATAAAACATCATTATTCCACAGTATCAACAAACATAAGCCTAAGACCAGATCATTGAGCACTAAGAAGTTCCTCATGCATAATACCCTTTGCATATGCATTAAGAACCATAAATAGCTCAACCATCAATACAAATAAACGATAATTAATAAAATCACTATGAAGATTAGTATGACTTGAAATAAGACCAAGAGTTGGCAATTCAATCAAATTAACTGGTCTAAAATGATTTGTTAATATCCTTCAACCCCGCCAGAAATAAGCCTTCTGTCAATAATTTTGAGGAACCAGCACTTTCAGCCTAACAAGTAAATGAGAAACAAAATTATTTATAAAATTACAACTATGGGGTTACTTAGATTACTACTGAAGTACTTAACAACTATTAGCCTGTTGCCTAAGTTAAAGAATATAATTATGATTATTATCAAAGGCCATTTTAAGGATAGAGCCTAGATTACAACTCTTATATCCCAAAATCATACAATTATGATATTAGCTCAAAGCTATAATAGAAAGGGGAGGATTTTTCACATCAGTTTTATTCAGGCTATTCTCATTATTAAAATTACTCTAATACTAATGCTTTTAATAAAGTTAAACATCCATTTTAAGAGCCATAATTAGGTTAAAAAGGATTGGATACTAATTACAATTACTATAGCTCAACTACTAACCCCATTACTTCAACAAAATATTACACATAGACAAACTAAAATAATTCTTACAAATTTATTTCTTAATCGAGTGCGTTTGATGATATTTCTGGGAAGAAATCACTCGATAATTTCACTTCCTCTGCTAAGGAAAGGTAAATACCTTATTAATTAAGTATGAATCCTTCCAAATACTCGTAATACCTTACCAGTCTTGTCTCACACCCCAATTAAACTACCAATGAGTTTGGGTCCTACAAAAGCATCATAGACTCAGTCGGGAAGGATAAATTCGAGCTAACTTCCTATGGGTATAATAGGTAAACTACGACGGAGTATGTATGATATATATTGATGATTTGATTGAAATTCGAATGTTATAATGTTACTTCGATGAATGAACTTGCAGAACCTAATAGTATCTATATTGATCACTCCATGTCCTAGGAACTCATCACACAACAGCAACAGTTGATTCTTGTGCTTAAGCAATAAATTCTAAGACTTCAACAAGAACTTCATAATGCAGCTGTATAAAGAAAGAAAAGCGAAGAAGAACTCAAGTCTGCACACCAAACTATTGCCTTCCTCAATTAAAAAATAAGCAATATTTCTTAAAATAACTAAGCCTTGCTGCGCACTGTGCAAGTCTTCCAGAGAGAGTTTATCAAAAGAGATAGCGCCAATCCTCTCGGCCGTCTACCAGTAAGTAGTAATGGAGCAGGGCAGTTTCACTTTGAAGTTATTCGAAATTTGAAGAGTAAAATTAGCAATACGATTGTAGAACTCTCTGAAAAATAGTCATAAAAATCGCCTTTTGCAGAGTATTATGGCTTTTTTTTGCAAGACGAGAGTGTGGAAGAAAATGCAATAACCTTGTACAACGAAATAGTTTAATAAAAAAGACCAGTTAGATCTTCCAAGATCAAATCTCTAGGGAAAAAGAACTATTTCCATTAGAAATTTAGGCATGTGTTTTGGTTTAACGTACTTGTAAACCTATTTAGTCAATTGAAAATCGCCAAAAAATAACATAAAAGCTCTACAATATACTTGTTGAGTAGCTATTGAGCAATATTGAGAATAAGCCTTTAAGAAATTCTATCATCGACCTTGACCTCCGAAGAATGGACCTCAAGTTGTAAGATGAATAGAGGAGTAAGCGTGTGAGTCTCTAAATAAAGAAGCTGCTTGAGCTATTCTAACTGTATCGGCCAGACATTAAATATGTTCAAGGAATGAGCTATCTAGCTTGGATATTTCTCATCAGGATGAATCCCTACTGCTCTTTTGTCTGCTTTTGCAACCTCATTCTTTCAGACTCTTTCGTCCATGGACTTTACATGTTTTAGTAACCCAAAATTCGCAAGATTATATCTTACTTTGATTAATGCCTTGCCGACAAGAAGCCAAAGCTTCACCGTCATCTAAAAGCTTCAGGTGTGGATCCTGAACTCTTCTTAATATAATGGGCCTATACTCTTTACTCAAGAGCATTCAGTCTTAGAATAGTGTCGTATTTCGTTTCTTATTTAGCAAAATATGGGATTTATGGTTCAGTGAAGGATATAATACATTCTTCAAAGTAGCCATGACCATCTTCGAAATATTATAGCCTTAACTCCTAGAGAAGCAAGACAACGATAGACTCATCGATACAATTAGGACAAATTGCTTTAAGATATAAGAGACAGAGTTTTTGAGGGTTTTAAGTAAGCAAAAGCTCTTTGAAGACTTGAAGCTCGAATGATACCTTACAATGATTTATTCGATAAACTTAATAATCTTTAAATTATAATGGGATCATCAATATCAAATGAAGTGCAGGCACCAGTCCCTTAACACTCCAATATGCTTGAGAGTAATTATAGGTTAATCTAGAAGTAAGCGAATAAAAGAGGGTGAGAAATGTCTAAAAAGAAGTTGACGTTGATGTTATTGAGATTGCAAATATTGCATTAGCTATTAAACACAAATAACATATTTCTAATCTAGAGCTTACCCTTTCACTCTCAGCCTTACCCAACCCCAAGGCATTCTAATAACTTAGCACCATGATAGTTGTGTTCAAGTATATTCAAGGAGAGCTTGTGGAGTTAGGAAGAACTTAGATCATAAGTAACTAAAATAATCCTAAATTTCTATCTTCATTTATCCTTGTCTCAAGCTCCTAGAGGCAGGATTAAATATAATTCCGAGTCTATAACATTAAAAACCCTCTTTCAAATGCCTTATGCGACCAAACTCTTGTTGGAACTGCGGCACACAAACTTTAAATACTTAATGATAATGAGACTTCTGAACTGCCTCTCTCCCTTATTGAGCAAGCTACAAAGTAAAAGACCACACTCAAAGTTACATGCTGCTAATATGATGGGGGGAATTTCAAATATTTCGTTGATTTGCAAACATCATAAATCATAGGAAGTGGGAAGATATAGATTTATTATATCATTTAGGTCCTTAAGGATAGCTAGTGGATTCCAGTGGCTCGATCCAATCACATTGAAGCCAAGAAGAAATCTAAATTTGACCAAGTCAAAGTCTCAGCCAATAAATTCCCAGGTGAAGACAATACTCATCTCCGCATAAGGTTCTATGATATCGACTCACATGAATAATTTGGATCTACTGATTAGCTAATTCTGCAAAACATTCTCTAGAAAAAGATGGGTCCGCAAAGAATTTAAAAATATGGATATGTAGTAGGATACGCAACATTAAAGTGGGAAAAGAAGCAAGCTAACTCATTTCTTTCCTATATTGTAAATGGTGCACGTTTGCACCTAATACTCGGAATAGATTATACAAACTCAAATTTCAAGGGATCTAACTTACATCATGAGAATGATGAATACAATATGTATATTAAAGCCATAAGAGAAATTGTTGGAATGCTTCAATATTATGATTATTATAATAGAACTGCCCTTTATGGCTTTGGAGCTAAACTACCGCCTTACTATAAAACAGTTGGCCAGTGCTTTGCCCTCAACTGGGATTACTACCGCCCTTTGATTACAGGAGGAGTGGAGAGAATAATATAGCTTTACAGGTAGACCTTAAAGAAAATTCAGCCTCATGGTCCCACAATCATATCTTAAATTATTGATATGGCTATTCAATTCGCACAAGTTTAACACCAGTCTTCTAATTACTACGTTTTGATCATTTTGACTGATGGAAGCATCGACGACTATTCATTAGCTGTTGAGAAGGTAAAAGAGGCAGCTTTCCATCCATTATCGATAGTGTTCGTTGGGCTTGGAGACGGAGAGTTTCCTCAACTGTTGAAGCTTGCCCAATAAAGCCAAAACATAAGATAAGAAAGTCCAGTAAAATTGGTTGATCGCCAACTTGTGGATATTATTAATTTTAAGGAATACCTCATTTAGTCCAAGAATCCTTTGTTATAAACAGTGCTGGCTAAAAAAACTTTTAGAAAAATTCCTTCTCAGTTTGTGTAGTATATGAGAATAAAGGATATTAATCCCAACAAAGAGAAGAAGAGCTTGAAGGCAGCCAAGAGCTAGTTCATTACATAGAAAATTAAGGAAGGTAAAAATCTACCAATTATTATACCTGAAATAGACTTCCTCAAAGATAAAAAAAAGAAAATAGGCAAGGAACTTGAGTAATTAGGATTCGTTTCTGGGCAAACTTTAGATAAAATGCCTTTAAATGACCTTAGCTACTTCATTTAATTGTAAGCTTCGACTAGACCTCCCCCAGCACCCATCCCATAACCACAGCTGTAGGTGGTTGCTTCAAAGCAATAGAAAAGATTCTAAGAGCATCTGGAGAGAAATGAATAATTCTTAAGCCGTCGAATACAAAATGAGCTATTAAAGAGATAAGTGAACCAAGCGGGGAGACGTAGGAAAATTGCTTAAAAGGCAGTGTAGGTGGCCAAGAAGTAGAAGCCAAAGCTGAAGCATCCTTGCTTGAAGTGCCGATAGAACGAAATATGCATGTTATTTATGTAATGCGGTCATTTGGCATTATGTGAAGGTTGCTGCACGAATCTCTGCTTCATCTGCAAGTAATACAATTAAACCTATATTAACATCACTGACTATGACCACTAAGTTTGATTATTACTGTTTATAATAATGAAGATCAAATTATTTATCGATTACATCTCTCAACCTTCAAGAGCAGTCCTTGCCTTTTGTAAAATAAACAATATACCCGTGTAAATCATAGAAATAAGAATCGCCAAACTGCAAGTATTGCCCCTATTAATTAGCACCTACAATAAGATTACATTAAGGTTAATCCTATGAAAAAAGTCCCCGCCATTCACGATCCTTCGAACGGATTAACTCTTGGAGAAAGCCATGCAATAATGTCCTATTTAAGTAGGAAATTTAATCGTTTTGAATTATTCAAGCCAAGGGGAGATGAAATACTTTATGCGAAAATTGAAGAATATCTGCACTATCATCATGCTAACACTCGCAAATGCGCTCTACTCCTCTACACCAACCTATTCAGCAAACTCTACCCTGTTCAGCAATCAACCATTCCTGATTCAAAAAGACTATAAGCCTAAGTAGAAGGCATTCTAGCCTTCATCGATTAGCAGTATTTCAAGTAGTCAGATTACATGATTACGAATGCCTTAACTGTCGTTGATCTGGCTGCTTATTTTGAAATAGAAACTTTAGAGTTAATTGGCTTCCACTTTACCAAATACCAAAAGATATCAAAATGGATCAAAATAATGGAGAATATTAAATAGGTTGAATAAACCGACATTAACTACAAGAAATTGGTGCCTAAGATGAAGCTTTTGAAGGCCTCTCTATGATTTACAGGGCTAATATTGGATTGTTTGTTGATAAAATCAATCTCTCCAGGTCTTACTACAGTTGTTGCATCTCATAAACCGTGTCATCGGTTAATCTGCTGCTCTAATTTGCTTCATATCCTCACAGAAGGCTTTGTTTTGATGGCAGTATCTGCACTCTTCACAAGCATCCTTGTTAATCTTCATCTTCATCTGATCGTAGAATCCAGTTGTTGCAGCCTCAAGAATACTCAGTTTGTTCTTTCGGATTTATTCTCGTGCCATCTCAGTGAGATAGATATCCTCATCATTTAGGGCCACTTCTTTTGGAGTAATCTACCCCCTCAGCATTTTTTCCTTGGCTTCTTTTGAGGATTGGTTCCCCATTTTATTACATATTGAGTTGATTTGCTTGATGAGTGCCTCGTCGGGCTTATCTTAATTATTCTTATGATACCTTCGTATAAAAGCTTAATTTATTTCAAAATATTATGCATTAAGGCGATGGTCTTTGGGTCTCTGGCTGCTTCCCACATTTCGTCGATAAAATTTTTATAGATTGATTTTAATATTTTCTGTTACATTGGCCCTCTCCCAGAAATAAGGCTCTCTGGGTAATCTATGTTCTCTACTGGGCGCTTCTCCACAGCTTGCTTGGCAGTCTTGCTCGCTTCAATCATTTTTTGCAGTTTGGGCCTAGTCTTAATCGCATAGTCAAACCAGTCTGGGTCAACCTCTTCCTCAGGAGCTTTAATTATTTGTTTGTGGAATTTGGTTAATGTTTTATATACTGGCTCCAACTATGTCTTGGGAAACGTCTTCACTTGCCCAATGCGAGTGAGCACCGATGAAATGGCCTTGCTTTCTTCAACCTGCCAGTTCTTTAGAACCTTGATGAACTCTGCACAGTCGCTCTCAGTCATCAAAAGAGTCAATCAATATATAAATATTTATAAATTGAGAGAATCAAGACCAGAATAAAGGTGCTTTTGGATATTTTGGTAAAATTTATAGAACCGCCCTATTTTACTGTTTAATATAAAAATAGCTATTAATAATATCAGTTATTTTAATGATAAATTTGTACAAGCAATCAGATATACGTACAAAGCCCAAGACTATGTTCCCTGTTAACAAGTCCCACATTGCCTCCATGAACCTAAAAGTCAATACAGAAACCATCAGCCCCGAGCCAGTCTTTCGCTAACCACTCAAAAACGCAACCAATCGTTTATAGCTTGACAATAAAAATTCGAGGAGTGGACATAAGTATAAGAAATCTTTGATCCTGCAATAGACGACCATCCAGCTAGTAAAGAAGAATAGTGATATTTACTCCAAGAATAAGGAAATGGGGATGTCGACAGAAAGACTCAGCAAATAGAACTAACGTAAAAGAAGTATAGACTATGGGGTCACCCGTATCAAAACTGAAATGGACGATAATAAACCAAAAAGCTAGCCTAATGCTGTGGAGATTAACGTTGAGGATCTAAGAGATATTGTAACTAAGCTAAGGACATTAAAATCGTAAAAGGAGATGCTTAAAAGATAGTTAGGTTTATTCAAAAGATGTCTTAAAAAGAATCCTCCACTTAATCCAGTCCTACGTGCATTAGCTCCGCTTTGATATTATTGTTTGACTAAATATATTCTTTCTCATCTTCCTATCAATTCGCTTAATATTATTATGTTTTTCATTGATAAATTAGTCTAGTAGATCGAAACTAGCTCTTCCAAGCAAACGCCCAAACATTTCACCTATATAAAAAGCAGGTATTCGAATGCAGCTAGTGAACTTATTTATAGTTCCTGAGGTAAAGAGCAAAATATAATTATATGCTGTCAAGTAAAACAAAATAGAGGCCCTACAGATTGAGATTAAATGCCACCACCTGGTACAAAGATTCACATTCCTTGTATGACTATTAGTCCACTAAAATCACTGAAACCAAACATGAGTTCGATCTCTCAATCAAGGGCATCAATTTCTATCGCAAGAAAAATAGTAACTAAATGTCTAACTTAGCTTCTTAAGTACTGGCCTTGGATTGCAAAGCCCAACCCTCTCAGGATCTTGAATAGTTCGAGTTTATTGGACACTTTGAGGTTGAAAATACGGGGGTGGGGAAAGTTAAAATAAATGTCCTCAACGTCTCAACTTACAAAGATAAATCCAAGACAACCAATACCGAAAAGCAAAAAACAAATGAGTCAGTTGACAGCATAAATCAAAAGTAAGAGGATCCTTACTTCATTGTTGGCAGGGACAAAAACAGTTACTAAAACGGGGGTTGCAAGCTGCGTAATTACTTTTCTATTTAGTTCCTGGAATGATCATCAAGCTGGGAAGAATCGAGTACTATATCAGTGAGCTTTTTGACGGAATAAAGAAAAGTAAAAAGCTGCTATAAAATTCAAAAGCACTATTCAATGAAAATATTTTCCAATTTATTTACAATCCAACCCAAAAGCGTGATGCCTGCAAAATTTGTCTTTAGGACCACAACAAAGAGGAGGATTTCCTTTTCAACCCTTGCAAGTGTAACGGTTCTTGTGGAGCCGTACACTTTGAGTGCCTCACCTAGTGGATCCGGATAAAGGTGAAGAAAGATGTAGTGGGGGGAACCCAGCATTATAATTTTACTAAGTTTGAATGCGAAGTCTGTAAAAGTTAGTTCCCAGGCTACGTGGAAGTTCATAACCAGGAAGGAAATAAATACATAAAAGAAATGATTGGTGTATAAAAGCCAACAGGCAACTATCTCATCTTAGAAAGTGCCTGCGAAAAAGAGAAAAGCATCATGGTCATTCAAAACACACCTGAATAAGGAATCAAAATAGGTAGAGGGCACGAGTGCTAAATTCGCATCACAGATATTTCGGTCTCAAGAAAGCATGCAATTATTAAAAACATAAAGAATTAATTCTACATTTTCGACAACAAATCGAAGTTTGGGACCTTGGCAAGAGAAGAGACCATGTCTTTCGACATCAAAAAGTAGCAAGAAAAGAAGGCCATCCAAATTGGAAGGAGCATCCTTGAGTTCGAGTTAGTCAAATGATCTTTAGAACCATTTAATAACCATAAGATTTTCTTTTACACCTAAACAAAATGATTAAACAGAATTAAAGAACATAGACAATTCAATAGTAGGTATTAATAAGTTAATAATATTTTTCGGAGCAAGGAACAAAAATAATCATGATTAAATTCTACATTATCAACACTATCATTTGGTTTATTCTCGCCAATCCAGTTGATGTAATAGTCAATAGATAATACGAAGGACAGTATCTTTCCACTCAAATTGGCGTAACCATTCAAAAACTTAGAACAACTTTGATTATTTATAAGGAAAATCAGGTCAAATAATGGCAGTTTTTTATGGCTCCCCGAATAGGGACTCAGTGAATAGCGCACAGTTCTTTTTATTAGATCCAAAGTACTAAGATGAAAAATCTATCTTATTAGTCTTCTAGGGGATCATTGATGTGAATCAAACTGGAGTTTGGCAAAGTATCCACTCAGCAAGGTTCGCCAAGATCTGGAGATAAAGAGAAGGGGATATAAGTAGCTTATTTCTTAAGTAGTCCAGGAAGATGCTGTTAGTACAACTATTACTTTTAATAACCTTGACTCGCAAAACTTTGAAGCAGTTACCATCAGCATCCAATCAAAGGGCAGCACTTTCTAATTTTCAGCCAATCTAACTTTCTATGACCGAGTAAATTCTGAACTATTAAGCTTTTATCTACTATGGAATACAGTCTTTATGTTTCAGGGGTCGTGGCAATCCAAATATTTAGTGCATTTAAACTTTTAAAGATCATGTAAGTTCCCAACTTTGTGTTTTGTGCTAAAATTTCACTCTTAACGCTTTCGCTTTGCAATATTTATGATTTTTCTCAGACTATGACTCATGTTCAGTACATTATGGGTTCTTCCAGTGGTTACCTATTCTATATAATTCCTTCCTTTGCTTATATTGTGCTCTTCATTATCTTCGACATGAAAATGCTCTTCTTAGTTTGGAAAAGCCATAATATTCTATACATGGATGATCCTTAGATGCTAAGAAAGAAGCTTACTTCCTTTTACATCAAGTTCTACTTGGGCCTGTTTATATTTTTGGGTCTTAACTACTTCTTCTATCTGGAGGTATGGATGATAGTTCTGACTTACATTGCGATCTTGCCTCAAGTCATTCACAATGTTCGAATGGGACAGAAACCTCACTTTAACCCTTATTATATCTTCGGGTACATTGGAAGTAGGTTTTTAATTCTTTTCTATGAAAGAACCTGCCCATAGAATAGATTTAAGCTATCACCTAATATTCCATTGTGCTTGGCCTTGGGGTCAGCATATATCTTAATTGTGATTTTGATAGGTCTTCAAAAAAGACTTGGCTCTCGATTTTTTGTTCCAAAGCGTTTTTTACCAAACCATTTCTAATACAAAAGAAAGATAAAGCTGGATGAGTAAAACAAAGAGTAAGATTGCGCAATATGCTTACAAAACCTTTTCCTCAATGCGCTTCTATCGGAATAATCCCAAAATCGCTAATAATAGAACTAGTAAAGTGCAAACTAGAAAGGCCTTTTAGTATAAACCACCATAATGGTTACGCCTTGCAATCATAAGTTTCATGTAGAGTGCCTCACTCAATGGCTTGATGTCAAACTATAATGCCCAACCTGCAGAACAACACTTCCCCCAGTTGATGATATCTATTGATCTAAAAAAAGTATTTTGAATAGTAGGAATTTTAAGATAAAGATATTGATGATGAGTCACCTTGTGACCGTTTCTATTGAATTCAGTTGATCTTTTCGAACACTCCACTCTCATAGGCTTCCTCAAACACGTGAAGCCTTTTAAAATAAACTTTCTTTGTCTCGTATTAGATTCTGGATTGCATTAGATCCCTCACAATAACTCTGTCTTTGAAGTAAGCTTTAAGAACTGGCCTAAATTAGGGCACTCTAAATAGGTCTTCATAGTCTGTTAAATTAATGCAAGGTTTTCCTTTAATTCTCCTGATGATCTCCAAGCTATAGAAATAGTCACTTTCGAAGTGTTTGGCCAAGTAATTGATGAAGGACGACCTGAAGCTAGGTAAGAAGTTCTTTGTGGGATATTGTTATCTCTTTCCTTTCTTACTCTTCTTATTATTGCCGTTTGAAGGCCGGCTTTCATAACTCTATGATGAACTTTATCCACATTCGTCAGAGTGACCAACTTTTGCCTGATTTTCTCTTCTCTATTGAATCCCACTAGCATTATGTAATGAATTATTTTTGGCTTCTGGAGTCTTAATTTCAGGACTCCCTACCTTCTTTTTGGGTTCAGCTCTTCTAGTGTAGGTGGGATCTTTAAAGTAAAAGTCACTTTAGTAAACTTAAGTTTATGAGGCTATCTCTTCGGACATCTATTAGCGTTGACTTTTTGAGTTGTCTTCAAATGAATAGGAGAGGATCTCATAAGTATATAAGAATTCCTGATCGATCTCACTGTATGGTATTAGTGTATAGTCTTGATATGACATCAATCAATATACAAATTATTATAGCCTAATGACTCTGCTATTATTAATACGACAAGAAGTTTTTACCTCTTTCACAAAACTAATTTTTCCTAAACTATCTATTCATCAGTCAGTTATGTCTTACCCATGTCTTGATGTCGTCAAATATCTCTTTTATTGACAACTGGAGATTTTTTTATTTCTTTTCTTTTATAGAGGCATAGATGAGCGAAATACAAACTATTCTTTGCTTAATACGATCATAAAAGTTAGGATAAGCAAACAGATCCACTCACCAGACAACCTTAAATACCTTTTTCAGATTTTTTATATAGTCTGATGCTTTGACAATTGAGATATTTATTGCATTATGGCATTTCTCTGTTGCCTAAACAATAATCTTTTCCAATAATCTGTCATTATCCTTAAAAAATAAAGTTTGCTTTGAGCTATAGACTTATAATTCTCCAATAATTAGACGAGGTAAAAATCAATTTATCATAGCTTATTAAATTTATTCAATGAATCAGCTGAGCACAATCTCAGATACGTAAACTAACTTACTTTCGAGTGTAAAGAAAATATATATAAAACGCAAAGTACTCAAATAATAGCCTGTCCTTTATGGCAGCAGCATCTTTGATTAGTCGCAAATCAAATCTCATGAGCCATTGTAAGAGTTGAAACAAAACCAAACCTTAACAACTGCTGTTGATAATACTGTAACTCTACATACCAACCATGATGAGGCCTCTTTCTTTGCTGCCAAAGATGCAGTATAAGAGAAACCCCAGCTCTTCCCTAGGCTCAATCGAGTCCTTTAGTCTAAACTAAAATCCAAAAGCTCAATACAATCGCAATAATATAAAGGCAGGCAAAAAACCTCCAGTCTTAAAAATTGCGTTCCTTACTATGTTTAGCTGTAAGAAACTGCAGTAAAGCGTGTTCATAAGAAGCATAACCAGTATAAAAGAGCTTGGCTGGACGCGTCCTATCGCAGGTAAAAAAGCTTGGTTGAGAGGTCATTAAATAGGGCTGCTTCATCGATAGAGAACATAAATAAAGAAGCTGCTCAAAGGAAAAATGCGAGCTAGCTTTCTTTAATTCTCAGAAATAATATTGCCTAGAAAACATTTATTTTCCCTGGCAGGCTAAAATCTTAGATTGCAGGACTCAAAGGGAGGGGAGGCAAAGCTATCCCTATCTTCTAGGAAATGTATATGGTTGAGTAAGTTTATAAGCATAATAAAGGCAAGAAGCCAATGAGAAAATAAATGTGATAATGTTTTATACTGCATATAAATACATATCCGTCTATAAATAAGCACTCAACCCCATTCGTCTTCATCCACTATCTGCTCCTTTTTCGAACTACCAATTTGATAATTTTTGAAATCATTAAGGAGCATGTCGAATTCGTCATCTTTATCATAGGCTGATTTTGCATGCTTTAGTTTAGGCTATATCTTCTAGCTTTTTTATCTTGGAATGAACTTCTAATTGTTCGAAGCCATCTTTTTAATTGAAAGTTAGACTGTTTTTGGCTACACTTTGATTATTTCAGACTCCTTGCTGATAAAGGGATGGTTCACCATCTGTGCCGAAGTCATTCTCTTTGTCGGGTCCCATCTCAAACATTATGCGATGAATGAAAGTGCATCGCTGGGGCAATTCGGTATCACAGTAGATAAGGGGACTTATGCAAACTCAGGTATACCGATTCCTCTCTTGGTTGCCTGCTTTAATCCTTCAGGCCAACTCACCCCTGGAGATCCCAGGATCGAAACAATTTTGCTGATTTGGTCCATTTATGAAGTCCCCAGGAAGAGAGGCTTTCCAAGATACATTTCTGCCACAATGCAACCGACTGCAAAGATATCGATGGCTGCTGAGTAGGTAGGGAACTTAAAGAGTAATTCTGGTGCTCGATACCATCTGGTGGATATGTATTCAGTATATGGCGGTTTGCTTCTGATTTCCCTGCTCAATCCAAAGTCGATGATTTTGATGGTGAGATCATTAGAAATAAGTATGTTTTCAGGCTTCATATCTCGATGAAAGAATCCCTGCTTATGGATGTAGAGTAGTGCCTATGAGAGCTGTTTAGTAATGTATCTGATCTCATACTCCTCAAGCTTTTATCCTTTTTCCTTCCGTTACGTCATCAACTTGTACAGATCCTTCTCAATGTACTCGAAAACAAAATAGGCCTAGTTCACCACGCGAATCACCTCTTTGAGTTTTACGATGTTATTGTGGTTCATCTTCCTCAATGCCTTCACTTAAGATAATTGCAGACATTCTTCCCAAGTGCCGTACTTTTTCTTCAAGCGCTTGATGGCAACTATTTATTTTGTTTCTGTATTTTCTGCTTTTTCCACGTTTCCGAATGTCCCGGAGCCCAGCTTCTTTAGAACTTGGTATTTTTACATTCAATTCAAAATTATTAGATTAAATTTAAACTCATCCACCCTAACATTATTTTGCCTTACCATTTATCACACCCCCACACACTTCTATCCAACTTTTATTTATGAATGCACGCTTAAATATTATGGAAATCCATAATAGGGGACCCAGCTGAAAACAACTGTGTATCTGCAGTCTTTCCTTAACTATCATTCTGTTTAACTACAAATGTTGAATTGATGATTTTTAAAGAATATGGTGCTTGCTGTTTTTAAATTGACATAATTGATTTGAATCCTTGCCAGTTTTAATAATATTTAATGGAGTTAAACTTAGATGGCACCAATATCGCCATGCCCAACCTAGATATCCAGATCCAGAGTGTCCTCTGCAAGATCTGCCACCAAGAGTCAGACATTCCCAATACATAAAATACATTCTGCAGTTGCAAGCCTCGATACGGTTACATGCATGAACAATGTCTCAAAAACTACCTATAGAAAAAGATCAATCATTTCCTGGACATCGAGGCAAACTATTAGCAAGTATTGACCTGCTAAAAGTGTTCATAGAACTATCGCGTTGAGCACACAATTATGCGGAAATGCTCAGATCCATAGAAAATACTGAAAAATATGAAGAGAAAGAGCTTCCAGTTCGGCATCTATATCTTTGCTTTGGTTATCTCGATCATCATTGTGGCTACATGCTCCAATCAGGTGAGTCAAAATGGAAACCAAATCGATACATTCCCTATCCAACAGAGAGCAGTGCTTATTTCCTTCATCATCTTCTTCTCAGCAGTAATTCTGCTAACAACTTGGAAGATTATATAAAAATTTCTAACTGGCAATGTGGTCAAAATACATCTGTGATCTTTTTATCTTCTAATTCATATTGAGATAGATATTGTAGATGAGTAATATTGAAATATCGTATAATTAAAAACAATAAATTGCTTTTGGATGGATGATAATCTTAGGCAGGCAATAAGGATGTTTAAATACTATGAGTGTGATGAGTAAGTGTTAGTCTCGAGGGCTAAACTCACAGATATCCTCAATAGGCAAGCCACGACTATCCTTAACCGTCCCTTCAATCCACATATCATAGAGGAAATCTGGGGACAAGCATAAACCACAAGCAAAGGCGAATCAACCGCACATACATTTTCCAAGATATATGTGCAAGCTATGAGCATTCTTCAATAACGAATTCATCTGATTGAAGGCCAAAACGGTATCAATAGGAAATAAAATCAACTCATATCTTAACAAACCAAATTATAAGAACTTGAACGGCTTCAACAAGAGGGCTATTCTTAGAGCTACGATCGAATTAACACAACCCGCAAAAACATAGTAACTCTTTAGAATAAGATAAAGGAACTATAGAAGCAGAGAGACGCCTTTATATAGTAGTATTAGTAAATGAAAAGATGTCTTTATGTGGAGTAGAAGATACAGCATCACCCAATATAGAAATCAGAATATGCCTAGTCCATCCTCAAAGAATAGCATCAAATAGAAGCATCATCACCATCTCCCCATCTTAGCCTTATCTTCAAACTCACCCTGGTTGTTCTGTGTCTTCAGATGCTATTCTTTGCATTCCGCTAAAGCTTCCTCCCTCTTCTTTGTTACTTCTCCATTATCTGTTGGCTATTCTTGGGGTATTACGACCAATATTTTGTAAAATCTATAATTGGAGGTTTATCTTTAAGTTGCTGCCTAGATATAGCCTTTATCGTCTTACAGGCTACTAATCTTATCGGCAATCACCGATACTACTCATCTTAGAAGCCATGGCTTTTGGCATCTGCTATAATCTTAATAGTATAGATGTTGATACGAATCTTTATTATCTTTAAGTTGTTCCTGTTTAGATAACCTTCATCGAAACGCGAGTACTTTTTGTTATTTAATCACGAGATCGAACTAAAGACACGTAGTGGAAAGATGTTCATATCCCATCCTGAGCATGATTGATATTATATAAATTGTCTTATTACTATAACATTTAGATGAAGTAATAATAATCATA
>JACCDV011275709.1_pt1 | contig 17242 bp, 19 predicted proteins | sample 7446131 | NCBI WGS metagenome assembly JACCDV01 (sample SAMN15323448, study PRJNA562643) | freshwater metagenome | isolation source: river surface water | place: USA:Blue River Watershed | collected 2017-08-17 | reverse complement strand
TCGCCTTGTCTGGGGTTCACCTGGGAATCGCGGCAGCTTCAGAGCAAAAGTCAAAGTAGGCTTTAGTCCGTGAAGCGCTTTGCAAACCTGAAGTCCTACCTGACCATCGCAACTGTCTCAGCAGTCATCGTCGGGGTGCTGGTCTATTTCGGCACACGTTTCATTGAGACCGCAATCATTGCTTCCCTAATTACCTTCATCGTGTTGCTGGTATCGGTGGCGACATTGGATCTCACCTATAAGCCTGAAGACCACGACCCAAACAAGCCAAGACTTAGCTAGTAAAGCCGGTTAGCTTCTCCGCTAGACCGATGTAGGTCTGTGGCTTCAGCACCAGAAGCCTGTCCTTGGTGGCTTGAGATACATCAAGACCATTCACAAAAGCCAGCAAATCCTCTTCGCTAACCCGCTTTCCGCGGGTTAGTTCCTTTAGTAGCGCGTAGGGGTCGGAAATCTTGGACTCGCCTCGAGCAACATCAGCTCGGATGGCAGTCTGAATGGCCTCCCCAAGCACCTCCCAGTTCTCAAGCAAGTCACCGAGCAATACGCCCTCGTTGATGGCAAGCTCATCCAGGCCTCGACTTAGGTTGTCGATAGCTAGCAGGGAGTGGCCAAAGCCAACCCCGATGTTTCTCTGGGCCGATGAGTCGGTTAGATCACGCTGAAGCCTTGATGTCACAAGGGTCTGCGCTAACGAGTCCAAGATCGCATTCGAGAGCTCCAGGTTTGCCTCTGCGTTCTCGAAGCGAATCGGATTGACCTTGTGAGGCATGGTCGAAGAACCCGTCGCACCAGCAACTGGAATCTGCTTGAAGTAGTTCATCGAGATGTAGGTCCACACATCGGTGGCAAGGTTGTGCAGGATGCGGTTGAAGTGGGTCATCGCTGAATAAAGCTCAGCCTGCCAGTCATGGGATTCGATCTGGGTCGTTAGCGGATTCCAGGTGAGTCCAAGGTGAGTGACGAAGTCCTCTGACTCCTTGAGCCAGTTGACCTCTGGGGCTGCGACTAAATGCGCCGAGAAGGTGCCGGTTGCTCCGGAGAACTTGCCTAGGTACTGCTGGGACTCAATCCGAGCTATTTGCCTAGACAGACGGTGAACGAAAACCGCAATCTCTTTACCCATAGTGGTTGGGGTGGCAGGCTGCCCGTGGGTTTTGGAGAGCATCGCTACTCCAGCAAGCTCGCCAGAAATGCGCTTCAGCTTGGCAACTAGGTCCTTGGCCCTTGGCAGCCACGCCTTCCTGACTGCCTCTGAGATCGTGATGGCGTAGGCGAGGTTGTTGATGTCTTCTGAGGTGCAGGCGAAGTGAACCAGTTCGTGCAGGTCTTCGCGCCCAAGCTTGGTGAGAGCATCGCGAATGAAATACTCAACGGCCTTCACGTCGTGGCGGGTAACGGCCTCTGTCTTTGCTAGTTCTGCAACGGACTCATCGCCAAAGTCCTCTTTGGCCAGTGCCCTAAGGGATGCCGCCTCGGATTCACTAACCGGGCGAGAGGTGTGGAGCAGGTTGTTGTTGGCAATCCAGATCAACCACTCGACTTCAACCTCAATGCGAGCACGGTTCAGACCCGCCTCACTCAAAAACTCACCCAGTTCTTTGACCTGGGGGCGATAACGCCCGTCTAGGGGGCTCAGCGGCTGCACAGATAGTTTGCTCACGCGCATAGTTTCCCATCCACAACACCATTTCGCCCTTTGCTTTCAACAGAATGAGAGAAATGAGCATTAAATGTTTTTGAGCTTGGACAGACTGCCTGGATGCAAGAGCTCGAAAATGCCCGCCTGTTGTTGGTTTCTGCCCTGCCAGAGCCAGCTGGTTGGACCGGGCCAGCCGCGATGGCATTTCAAACATCACTCTGGGGATTGATCTACGAGCTTGAGGCGGCTCGGGAGAACTTGTGGGTATAGAGATCTATGGTGGCAACCCGGTTGTGGTTGCTCATTATGAGGAAATGCACCGAGTTGCCAGCACTCTGAACCAGGCGGCAGATCAGCTTGAATTGGCCAATCAGGTCCCCCAACACCTGTTGTTTGATCTACTACCCAACCCAATTCCCCAGATTCAACTCATGTTTTTGCTGCCTGGATTGATTGAAAGGGTTAGAAAACTTGCCTTTGACTGCCGGTTGGCCGCTGATTCGTATTTTTCTACTGAGGCCAGAGTTGTGCTGTTGATGGAACAAACCCTTCTTCCCCTGAGCGAAGCAAGGGCATTCATCTCCGACCCCAACCCAATCTCTCAGGCCACAGCCGATGTGTTGACCAAGACCGCAGCAGCCTTGGCGGTTCTTGGGCTCACCGGAAAACCAACCCTGGGAGCGAACGCGCTTGTTGCGACCGCCTCCCAATTAGCCACCACAGCAGCTGGTTACAGGTCAATCCCGCACATGCTTGGTGTCGCCGGGGCTAACCAGCAGGCACTAGGAGTCTTTCCAGATAAGACCGGATCTGCCCAACTCGCGGCGGTCAATCGAGTTTCCTCTGCTGTGAACCTGGAGCAAGCCGCCACCAAGTTGCAGCGCAGTTACGGACCGCCTCACTCGAGCATTCGCGTTGAGGTGTTCAGCCATGGCTGGGGCAGGCAGCTTGTGGTTTATGTCCCCGGAACTCAGAGCATCAGTCTTGCGGGAACCAACCCATTGAACATGCGTTCAACTCTCGTTGCTCTAGGGGGCGGTGCCTCGGCCCCAAGCCAAACTGCCATTGCGGATGCACTCAATCAACTCGGGGCTGGACAAGGCGACAAAGTGACCTTTGTGGGGCATTCCCAAGGGGCCCTCATCTCAGCAAATTTGGCGCAAGAGCATCAGGACTATGAAGTTTCTGGGCTTGTCTCCTTTGGTGGCCCGATCTCACACATTGACCTGAGGGTGCCAACAATTGCCGTTGGACATCAGGGAGACCCGGTTCCTTTGCTTGGTGGTGGAGTGAATCCGCTTCGCGATCACTGGGTCACAATCTCTGCACCAGGAGATTTTGATGACTTAGTCGACGCTCACTCGATGGCTGGCTATGTCGAAACGTCTAAGAACCTGCAAACCAACCCAGACCTCGGTCTGAGCAGGGTGAGTTCAGCTATTTGGGATTCGCCCGAAATGTCGGGCCTTGAATACGTCTTTGAAATACGCCGTGGTTAGCGAATCTTCAAAATCTTCAGCACAGTTCGGGTGAAGAAGCTCGCGATGCTCATCACCAGTGCCGCAAGGATTGCCCAGCCGAGCGATGCAATCTCCAAACCTTCTGAGGTAAAGCCATCAATGGCGAAGACGTCTGCGCCCAAGAAACCAGACAGCCAGGCCACCACTAGCAACAAGAAGCCGTTGATCACAAAGGAAATCAGACCAAAAGTGATGATGTAGAGCGGGAAGGCCAAAACCTTTATCACCGGTCCGATGATTGCGTTTACCAAGCCAAAGATCGCACCAATGACCAAGAATGAGGCGATCGTTTCCCATAAACCATCCCCTCCGTAGGGGGTCAGTTGAATCTGAGGAATGACCAAAGTGGCAACCCAAAGCCCTACGGCATTGACGATTGTGCCTATCAGAAAACGCAACATGTCCCAATTCTTACAGCAGTCGGGCTAAATTAGCTCTCGTGACCCCAGACTCCAATGTGCCAATGATGCAATTCTTGGCCCCAGACGGCACCTTCGGCGTGCCGAAGGAGTATGCCAAGTACGGCGAGTTGATCGAAGCTCTGCAGCTTGAGGACCTAACCAAGTTCTATCGAGACATGGCGAGGATTCGTCGTTTTGACATCGAAGCAATTGCTTTGCAGCGCCAGGGCCAGCTTGGTCTTTGGGTGCCGGCTATCGGCCAAGAGGGTGCGCAAATTGGCTCGGGATACGGCGTTGGCCCAAATGACCACATCTTCCCCAGCTACCGCGAGCACGGCGTAGCAATCACGCACGGAGTCGAACTGATGTCGATTCTCAAGATGATGCGCGGTGTAAACCACGGTGGCTGGAACCCTGAGGAAACAAGATTCCATCTTTATGCGATCGTGCTTGGTTCGCAGGTGCTGCACGCTGTTGGTTATGCGATGGGTGTGAAGTTTGACGGTTTGGTTGGAACCGGGGATAAAGACAAGGACCTAGCGGTCATTTCCTACTTCGGCGATGGTGCAACAGCGGAGGGTGATGTTTCTGAGTCGCTGCTTTTTTCAGCTGTAAACCAATCTCCGATTGTGTTTTTTGTCCAGAACAACCAGTGGGCAATCTCTTCACATGTTGATTCGCAGACCAAAGTTCCGCTTTATCGCAGGGGCGAGGGGTTTGGTGTGCCGGGCATGCGGGTCGACGGCAATGACGTTTTGGCTTGCTACGCAGCCACCAAGTACCACATGGATCAGGCAAGAGCAGGACACGGTCCTCACTTGATTGAGGCTCTCACCTACCGAATTGGCGCCCACACCACCAGTGATGATCCGAGTAAGTACCGCTCAGAGGATGAGGTCGAGTACTGGAAAGCTCGCGACCCAATTATTCGCTTTGAGGCTTTTCTGCGCCGCCAAGGGGTTGGCGACGACTTCTTCGAAGAGGTCAGGATTGCCGGGGATGAACTGGCGGCTCAAATCAGGGCCGAGACCTTCGCGTTGCAGATCCCTCCGCTGGAGAACATCTTCCACAACGTCTACTCCGACGAGCACCCTGAGATTGAGCGGCAGAAGGCTTGGCTAAAAGCCTACGAAGCCCAGATGGGTGGCCATGAGTAACTACAAAGACATGGCAATTGCCAAAGCGCTGAACGCTGGTTTGCAGCGGGCAATGCAGGCTGACCCAAAGGTTTTGATGTTTGGTGAGGACGTAGCTGAGCTTGGTGGCGTTTTCCGAGTCACTGAGGGTCTTCACAAAGAGTTTGGCCAAGAGCGCGTCTTCAACTCCCCAATCGCGGAGTCGGGCATCGTGGGAACCGCTATTGGTTTGGCAATGCGTGGATATCGCCCAGTGGTTGAGATCCAGTTTGATGGCTTTGTCTACCCAGCTTTCAACCAAATCACCAGCCAGCTTGCAAAGATGACCTACCGATCCGAGGGTTTCACCCAGATGCCGGTTGTTATCCGAATTCCTTACGGCGGTGGCATTGGCGCTGTTGAGCACCACTCCGAGAGCCCAGAGGCGTACTTTGCCCACACCGCTGGACTTCGGATTGTGACTCCATCAAACCCAAACGACGCCTACTGGATGATGCAGCAAGCTATCCAGAGCCCTGACCCGGTTATCATCTTTGAGCCAAAGCGTCGCTACTGGCAAAAAGGCCCAGTGAATCTGGATGTCGCACCACTACCGATGCATAACGCAAGGCTTTTGCGTGAGGGCAGCGATGTGACGCTCTTGGCCTATGGCCCAATGGTTACCAACGCGCTTCAGGCCGCAGAGATTGGCCAGGAGGAGGGGGTCAGCATTGAGGTCATTGACCTCAGATCGCTCTCCCCAATTGACTACCCAACGATTTTCGCCTCGGTTCAGAAGACTGGCAGGGCAATCGTTGCCCACGAAGCACCAACAAACGTCTCACTATCGAGCGAGATTGCGGCTCGAATCACTGAAAACCTCTTCTACCACCTGCAAGCTCCGGTTCTGCGAGTCGGTGGTTTTGACACCCCCTACCCTCCAGCCAAGCTAGAGGAGGCCTATCTGCCAGATGCTGACCGCATTCTTGAGACAGTTGACCGGATCATGGCCTACTAGGAGTAACTGATGAGCATTGCGAAATTCCCACTGCCAGATGTTGGCGAAGGCCTAACCGAGGCAGAGATTGTCTCCTGGAAGGTTGCGCCTGGAGACAAAGTCACGGTCAATCAGACAATTTGCGAGATTGAGACTGCAAAGTCAATCGTTGAGCTCCCCTGCCCATTTGAAGGCGTTGTTGAAGAGCTTTTGTTCAAAGAGGGCGACACCGTCGAGGTGGGCAGCCCAATCATCTCGGTGAACGTGAGTGGCTCAAACGTAATTCCGAGCCTGGCCACCTTTGATGCACCTGCCGAGGCAGTCGAGCAAGAAAAAGACACCGGTGCCGAGTACAAGATTCCAACCCTGGTTGGATATGGCGACACCGGTGAGGCGACTTCTAGGCGCAGAGCGGTAAAGCAAGCACCGATTGCCACAGCGATTCCGGTTTCGATGGTCATGACCGCCGCATCAACTGAGGCCGTGATGGCCAAGCCCCCGATTCGCAAGCTTGCCAAGGAGTTGGGTGTAGACCTGAACATGGTTCAGGGAACCGGCATGCACGGCGAAATCACTCGCGAGGACGTTATTGGTTCTGCCAGCCAAGCCAGTGTCTTCAAGAACCTGACAACCCCGGATGCCCCTTCGGAGCGCGAGGAGCGAATTCCGGTCAAGGGTGTGCGCAAGGCAATTGCAACCGCGATGGTGAAAAGCGCGTTCAGCGCTCCCCACGTCAGCATTTTTGTTGATGTTGATGCCACCAGAACCATGGAATACGTCAAGCGCCTGAAGAACTCGGTTGATTTTGCAGGCATCAAGGTCACACCGCTGCTGATCATGGCCAAGGCCATGATTTGGGCGGTGCGCAGAAACCGCATGGTGAACTCAACTTGGACCGACGAGGAGATCATCGTTCACAACTTTGTGAACCTAGGTATTGCTGCAGCAACCCCAAGGGGCTTGATCGTGCCAAACATCAAGGACGCTGACCAAATGAGCATGATCGAGCTCGCGCAGGCCATTGAGCAACTTGCAGCCACTGCACGCGATGGTAAGACCACCCAGGAAGACATGAAGGACGGCACCATCACCATCACCAACATTGGTGTCTTTGGTGTCGACACAGGAACTCCAATCCTGAACCCAGGTGAAGTGGGAATCGTTGCTCTGGGCTCAATTCGCAAAAAACCATGGGTTGTGGATGACGAGATAGTGGTCAGACAAATCACAACCGTGGGCGCCACCTTTGACCACCGCGTAGTTGATGGTGATGTCGCGTCCAGGTTTGTACAGGATGTAGCAAGCGTCCTCGAGGAGCCAGCGCTACTACTCGATTAAATGAAATTGACAATCATTTTCATTTAGGGTTAACATCTAGGCATGAAGCCATTTCTGAAATCATTGCTTGTGACTCTCGCTGCCCTAGTGGCAGGACTTGGATTGTTCGCTCTTTTGGCGAATTTCGTTTTCGCCAACAACGGGTCTGATGTATCGGAGACCTCTTCCCCAACCCTGACTCGTGACGGTGACACGGGCAAGATCAAGGTTGTTACCTCAACCCAGGTTTGGGCTGACATCACAGAACTTGTGGGTGGCGAGTGGGTTGAGGTCTCAGTGATCGTCCCTGACAACCAAGACCCACACTCTTATGAAGCAACCGCTAGAGACCAGCTTGCAGTCTCGGAGGCAGACCTAGTTATCGCTAACGGTGGTGGCTATGACGGCTTCATGGACCAGCTTGTCTCGGCAACTGACAAGGAATTGATTTTTCTGAAGCTCGTTGAGGGTGAGCACCTTCACGCGGGTGAAGTCGAGGGAACTCATGAGGACCACGACCACGGTCACGACCACGACCACGCCCATGAGGCCAACGAGCACATTTGGTATGACTTTGCACTGACACTTGATGCAGCGAGTCACATCGTTGAGGCAATTGTTGAGCTGCGCCCAGAAGCAAATGAATCAACCCAAGCCGGGCTTAAATTCTTGACCTCAGAAATGGCAAACCTAGAGCTTCGGTTAGAGGCCCTGAGGGAGAGAGCCCTCGGACTCGGCTTTATTGCAACCGAAGGCGTTGCCAACCTCATGCTGCTAAACGCTGGTTTTGAGAACATGACTCCAGAGGCAGTGGCTGACGCGGTTGAAGAAGAGCGCGATGTTCCGCTCGATGCTCTCGAAGAGGCTAAGAGCCTGCTGCAAAACAAGGTTGCTGAGATTCTGGTTGTGAACATCACCACAACTGATGCCGCAACCGATCAATTGATTTCCGCTGCAGAAGCCGGCAACCGCAAGATAATCCGAGTTTCTGAGACTGCTAGCGGTGCAGACGCAACTGGAGAGTTGGATTATTTGGACTGGATGAACCTAATCCTCGATCAGCTTCAGGAAGCCATCTACTAGTGACCTCAGTCCTAAGCGTCACCAATGCTTCGCTCAGCTTTGCTGAGCGGAGCATTTGGTCAAACCTGAGTTTCGAGGTCAACCCCGGAGAGTTCATTGCGGTTATTGGCGCAAATGGCTCGGGAAAGTCGATGCTGCTGAAGAGCATTCTGGGTCAGCAACGCCTTACCAGCGGCGAGATTAGCTTTATGGGGCACCCTGTTGAGCAGGGCAACACCAAGATTGGTTATGTCCCCCAGCACCGAGCAGTTGAGTCCCAGTTGCCGCTCAAGGTGATTGATGCCGTTCGCTTTGGCCTTGATGGCCACAGCTATGGCTTACCGCTGCCAAGTCGCGAGAAAAAGAAACTCGCACTCAAAGCCCTTGAGTCCGTTGATGCCCTGGAGTTAGCTCAGAGCCCAGTGGGTTCCCTCTCCGGCGGGGAAATGCAACGGGTCCGAGTCGCGCAAGCTCTGATCTCAAAGCCGAGTTTGATTTTGGCCGACGAGCCACTGAGTGCACTTGATTTGCATCACCAGCAGGTCGTTAGCGACCTGATTGCTACTCAGCGCGACAGCGGCAGTGCGGTTTTGTTCGTCACGCATGATGTGAATCCAATCATCGATCATGTGGATCGAGTCTTGTATTTGGCTCAGGGCCGCTACTCAATCGGAACACCGGACGAGGTCCTGCGCTCCGATGTGCTCTCCGAGCTTTATGGCGCTGAGATCGACGTGGTTAGAAACCAGGGTCGAATCGTGGTGTTAGGCGCTCACGATCACGCTCATCACGAAAGTGAGGAGTGGGTCTAATGGACTGGTCTTTGGTCTTTAACTTCACCGACTACGACAAGTTGTTGCCGCTAGTCACAAACTCCCTCATCGCAGGCGCTCTGTTAGCCCTGATTGGCGGGCTGGTAGGAGTTTTTGTCATGAACCGCGAGCTCTCCTTTGCAGTTCACGGCATCGCAGAGCTTTCGTTCGCCGGGGCAGCTGTTTTCTTGCTGATCGGGCTCGACGTGGTTCTGGGTTCGGTGTTTGGGTCAATGATCGCGGCCTTGATCATCGCTTTTCTTGGCGACCGGGCCAAAGACCGCAACTCAATAGTTGCTGTTCTAATGCCCTTTGGGCTCGGCATCGGCATTCTGGCGCTATCGCTCTATCCCGGTAGAGCTGCCAACAAGTTCGGTTTGCTCACCGGGCAGATCGTTGCAGTGGATGACCCCAAGCTGGTCTCGATGACAGTCATGACTGTGATTGTTTTAGTTGCCATGCTCCTAATCTGGCGCCCTCTGAGCTTTGCATCACTGGATCCAGAGGTTGCGGCAGCCAGGGGCGTGAAGGTCAAGTTCCTTGGAGTGGTCTTTGTCATCCTGCTGGGCATCGCAGTTGCCGCTGCGGTTCAGGTGGTTGGCGCGCTCCTCGTTCTTGCGCTGCTGGTGACCCCTGCAGCAGCCGCCTTGAGGCTTTCTAGCTCGCAGGTCTGGGTGCCTGTGTTGAGTGTGCTCTTTGCCTTGATTTCGATGATTGGCGGGATCTTGTTGGCTTTGGGTGGCGCACTGCCAATTAGCCCCTATGTGACAACCATTTCCTTCCTGATCTACATAATCGCTAGGGTTATCGCCTTCACAAAGGCGAGATTGGCGGTAAGCAAGTGACTCAGAAGCGCTCTACCTGGCAGAAGGTCGCGGTTCGCGAACGTCTTGGGCTAAAGCCTGGGTTTGTTTCAGCGCAGGCATTGCATGCCGAATTGGTTGCCGCGGGGCAAAAGCTTGGGCTAACAACTGTCTACAGAGCGTTGACCGACATGGTCGAGCTGGGTGAAGCTGACGCACTAACTGGAAGCGATGGCGAAACCAGGTACCGAATCTGCGGCACTGAGCACCACCACCATCTGATTTGCACCAGTTGCGGGAAAACAGTCGAGTTTGAACTAGCTGGATTTGAGGCTGCAACCCACTCTTTGGCCCAAAGCCATGGCTTCACATCCGTCAGTCACAGCATCGAGTTATTTGGGACTTGTGCAGATTGTGGCGTGGCTAGTTGATTTTTTTCGGCTAGGACTTGCTTTTGCATCCCACACTCTCCTAAACTTGGGGGGTTGCGTGGGACATGCGTCCCAACAAACCCAAATTTATGCTTCGGGTAAGCACGCCCCAAGGAGGAGAAATGGCAGCGTACTGCCAGGTCACGCAGACTGGTCCGCAGTTCGGACACAAGGTCTCGCATGCTCAGAACAAGACCAAGCGTCGTTTTGACCCGAACATCCAGAAGAAGACTTACTTCGTCCCATCCATGGGTCGCAACGTAACCCTCAACCTCTCAGCTAAAGGCATCAAGGTTATTGATGTTCGTGGCATCGAGTCCGTTATCGCCGAGCTAAACGCTCGTGGCGAGAAGATCTAGGGAGTCATAGATGGCCAAGGACAAGGACATCCGTCCAATCATCAAGCTGAAGTCAACTGCAGGCACCGGTTACACCTACGTAACCAAGAAGAACCGCCGCAACGACCCAGACCGCATCGTTTTGAAGAAGTACGATCCAGTAGTGCGTCAGCACGTCGAATTCCGCGAGGAGCGCTAAACACATGGCAAAGAAGAGCAAGATCGCTCGTAATGAGCAGCGCAAGATTGTTGTTGAGCGCTACGCAGAGCAGCGCCTAGCGCTGAAGAAGGCGTTGGTTGACCCAACCTCAACCGATGAGCAGCGCGAGGCAGCACGCCTAGGACTGCAGAAGCTTCCAAAGGACGCAAGCCCAGTGCGCGTTCGCAGCCGTGACCTAATCGATGGCCGCCCACGTGGTGTGCTTTCGAAGTTCGGCATCAGCCGTGTGCGTTTCCGCAAGATGGCTCACGCAGGTGAGCTTCCAGGTGTGACCAAGTCATCCTGGTAATCAGTTTCTGAACTAAACCCGCCTCTAATTAGGCGGGTTTAGTTTTTAACGGACCCTTTAGTTTGCAGACTCGGGTTTTGCATCCAGGTCCATGGCTCTTCCGGCCTTTAGAACCCGGGGTCCAAGCACCAAAAGCGCAACTAGAGCCATGACACCGCCAAAAAACAACACCGTTCTGACACCAAGGCCAGCAATCAGAATCCCACCCAGTCCGGTTGCGGTTACCTGACCCACTGTCACAAGCGCTTGATAGGCGGCGACCACCCTGCCGCGAATGTCCTCTGCTGTGAGCCGGAGGATTGTTCCCGCTGCCAAAGAGTTCAAGCCGGCGTTTCCCAAGCCGGCGAGAAACACGACCGGGAAAGCCCAGCCCCAGTGGGGGATTTGGCTGAAGGTTATTAGGGATACAACAGCCAACCCAATTGATAAGAGAAGAAAGACTGGGTTTTGGCTGGGCTTGAGCTTGATTACCTGAATCAACACTGAGCCAACGATCATGCCGAGGGCCAGAGTTGCGCCAACCATGCCGTAGATGAAGGCATCACCGCCCAATTCGTCGGTGATTAGAAAGACCTCACCGACACCGATTGAGCCAATCGCTAGAACAACTATCGCTAGAAGTAGTGCGATGGACCGGATGAGCCTGTGACCGGCTATAAACCTGATGCCATCAAGGGCTCTAGGTTTATCAGCCGTCGAGTTCTTTTGCGGCACACGGTTAAATCCGATTGCCAGGAAGGTTAGGGCCAGGATCAGAAAAGATGCGGCATCGATGACAAAGGGCCAGAAGTAGCCAAAGGCACTTACCAGTAGCCCTCCGGCCGCTGGACCCATCAGCATGCCTAGGGCGACATAACTCTGGAGAGTGCCCTGAACCCTTGTGATGTCATCGGGGTTGGTGACCGCTGCAATGGTTGCGCTGTTGCTAGCCCCAACCGCTGCTCCGAAGCTGGCAGTCATAAATAGCGCTACCGGGGCCCACCAAGTTGGCATAAAGACAATTGAGAGAGTGCTAAGCGACATCATGGTCAGAGCGGTTGGAATAACCCTGCGCGAGGGGAACCTGTCTGCGATTAGCCCGGTCAGCGGTGCAAACAGAATGTTTGGGATAGCCATAGCTAGAAAAAGAAGTGAAACCCCAACTGGCCCGGAAACATCCTTGTCCCTGAGCACCACAGCGAAGGTGGTGAGGGTTGAACCCATAAAGCTAAGCCCAGCTGCCATGCCGAGAAAGTGGATCTTTAGCCAAGGTGTGGTGCGGATTTGAGGTTCAGAGACGGGTGTGCTCACCCGCATAACTTTACGCCCGGGCTGAATCCGCTCCCGAGTCAACGAGTGCCGTGTTCCCCGAGCAAGGGGACAAAGATGTTCGGTTTACCCTCCAAACCCTAGAAATCCGCGTAAATTCGGGGAAAACTCAGGGCAACACGCCGAGATATGAGCGCATACGCGGGCAATAGGGCTATAGGTTGATTCAGACATTCCTGTCCCTAATTGTCCAGGAGGACCAAATGAACAAGAGCGAGCTCGTAGCAGCAGTCGCAAAGCACACCGGCGAGTCGCAGGCCGCTGTCGGCCGCGTCATCGACGCAATGTTCGACACCATCGGTGCCAGCATCAAGAAGGGTGACAAGGTCACCATTCCTGGTTACCTCAGCGTTGAGAAGGGCCGCCGTGCAGCACGCACCGGTCGTAACCCTCAGACTGGCGCAACCATCCAGATTGCAGCTGCAAACACCGTAAAGGTATCTGCAGGTAGCAAGCTAAAGGCTGTAGTTAAGTAACTAGAACCAAACGTCGAAGGCGGTGGTCATTGACCACCGCCTTTGTCATTTCCAAAAGGTAGGGTTGAGTTGTGAATAACAGAACCCGAGGCTACATCTATGTTGCAGGACAGTTCCTGCTGCTAGCCATCCTGTTTACCGCCCCGCGAATGCCCAATCCATATGGGCCACTGAGCGATTTGCTCAGCTACTTGGGAATCGCACTAATTTTCTCCGGCGTAGTGATTTTGATCATGAGCTTCATCAAACTGGGTAAGTCGCTAACTGCCAACCCTGTCCCTAAAGAGGACGGCGTCTTAGTTGTTGACGGCCTCTACTCAAGAGTCCGCCACCCCATCTATTTCGCGCTGCTACTTCTTGCCGCAGGAGTGATCCTGGACGCTGGCTGGTGGCCACAGCTGATTATTGGAGCAATGCTCTACATCCAGCTACTTATCAAAGCGAGCTTTGAAGAGTCCTTGCTGAAAAAGAAATACCCAACTTATGCCGCGTATGCAGCAAAGACCCCGAGGTTTTTCCCAAGGCTGGGTAAGTGACTGAAGCAATTGCCCGCAAAGGCTTGCTTGCCGTTGCACTGATCTCGCTAGGCGCCCTAGCTTCGATGCTGGTTGCCTTGGTATACGGCGGAGCTGTTGCTCCGATGCAGTTCTCTGATCCTGGTCCAATAGTTCGTTGGGGCTCACCAATTGCCAAGCTGATAATGAACTTGGCTATGGCAACAACTGTTGGATCCCTGGTGTTCGCAGCCTTTGCCGCCAACGACGCAGAGCGAGACAAGCTTCGACCGGTGAGCGCCTGGGGGGCAAGCCTATGGTTGGCATCTGGAGCGGTGTATTTCATCCTCACCTACCTATCTGCATCAGGTTCCGCTCTGTCTTTCGGACCTGAGTTCTCCGAGAGCCTTTGGCTTTTTGCCACCGAGATAGAACTAGGCGTTCTCATGGCCTGGAACCTGGTTTTTGCCTTTGTTTTGAGCCTGACGACAATCGCATTTAGTTCAAAGCTTTGGGTTTTGCTGAACTCCGCTCTAGCCCTTGCTGGGCTCTATCCACTTGCCGAGTCAGGTCACGCCTCCAGCGACACCGGACACGCACTGGCGGTCAACTCGATGCTGATGCACTTGGCGGGGATCTCGGTTTGGCTTGGTGGCCTAGTCGCCCTGTTTGCAGTGTTCTACTCAAACTCTGAGCGCTCAGGGGAGCTGACTCGAAGGTATTCAACCCTGGCACTGGTGAGTTTTGTCTTGGTTGCTATCTCTGGGCTAACCGCCGGCTTTATCCGGCTCTACAAACCCGAAGACCTTTTGACTCCATACGGTCTGCTTTTGATCGCGAAAGCCGGTTTCCTTGTTGCACTTGGCCTTATTGGGGCTAGGCATCGAGTTTTGCTCGCTCAAAAGTTCAACGAGAAAGCAAAGGGCTTCTGGCGCCTAGTGGCGTTTGAGTTTGTCGTAATTGGTGCTGCATTTGGACTTGGGACGGCGCTAGCTAGGACAGCAACTCCAATCTCAGATGCAGGGTTTGTGCCTCTAACTCCCGCTCAAATCCTGACTGGAGACCCACTTCCCCCAGAGCTGACCTCAATGTCCTGGTTCACGGTTTGGGATTTTGATGTTTTGTGGGGAACGGTTGTTGCCTTTGGCATTTTCCTCTATCTCTACGGAGTCGTGAAGCTAGCAAGACGCGGAGACAAGTGGTCTGTCTTGCGAACAATCTCTTGGATCTTGGGCCTTTTGCTCTTGTTCTACGTGACCAACGGTGCACCGAACGCCTACCAGGAGTACTTGTTCTCGGTTCACATGGTTGGTCACATGATGCTCTCGATGTTTGTGCCGGTGCTTTTGGTCCCGGGAGCCCCTGTGACGTTGCTGTCACGCGCTGCCGATGCCAGAAAGGATGGCAGCAGAGGTTTGCGGGAGTGGGTTTTGTGGGCAGTTCACACCCCATACGCCTGGCTGATCTCACACCCGCTATTTGCCGGAGCTAACTTCGCCATCTCACTGGTGCTTTTCTACTACACCCCGCTGTTTAGGTGGTCGACAGAGGAGCACCTGGGGCACCAGTGGATGATCGTGCACTTTTTGATCACCGGCTATCTGTTTGTCCAGTCCCTGATGGGCTCTGACCCACTTCCGCACAAGACCGGATTCCCGCTGAAGCTGATGCTATTGATTGGCACCATGGCCTTCCACGCCTTCTTTGGTCTTGGCCTAATGGGTGAAAAGACCCTACTGGTCGCAGATTGGTTTGGCTCAATGGGTAGAACCTGGGGTGATGACCCACTCACCGACCAATCAATGGGTGGCGCATTTGCCTGGGGTGTTGGTGAGATTCCAACCATCATCATCACAATGATCGTGGTCTGGCAGTGGTCTCGCTCGGATGACAAAGAGCGCAAGCGCCTAGATCGCGCCTCCGACAGAACCGGCAATCAGGACCTTGAGGACTACAACGCAATGTTGCAGAAGATAAACCAGCAACGAGGCGCAAATTGATTATTGAACTCAGCGACGAACAGAGGTCGCTCTTTGAGTACATCGAGAACACCGATGCCCATGTGTTTGTCACTGGCCGCGCAGGAACAGGTAAATCCACCCTGCTCAGCCATCTAACCGCCAACACCGAGAAGTCTTTCGCGGTTTGCGCCCCAACTGGAGTTGCCGCGCTAAACGTCGGCGGTGTGACTATCCACTCCCTTTTCACCTTCCCGCTTGGGCTATTGGGTGAGGTAGATATCGGCAAGCACCTCTCGAGAAGAACCAGAGATGTCCTCAAGGCTTTGGACATGCTCGTCATCGATGAGGTTTCCATGGTCTCGGCAGACCTTATGGATGCCATGGATCGAGCAATGCGTATTGCTAGAGGCAGAAGAAACCTGCCTTTTGGTGGCGCCCAGGTGGTCATGTTTGGCGATCCCTACCAACTAGCGCCTGTGCCACCAAGAGACCCGCAGGAGCGGGCATATATGGCCGAGAACTACCAGTCTGGTTGGTTCTTTGATGCCCACGTTTGGCGCGATGCCGGGCTAGAGCGATTCGAGTTGAGTGAAATCTTCAGGCAGGTGGACTCCAACTTCAAAGAGATCCTCAATTCCATTAGAGACGGCTCGGTCACCCAGGAAATGCTTGATGTCCTGAACAAGGCAGGAAACCGCTTCCCACCCCACTCTGATGTCATCAAGCTAGCGACTATCAACGAGACGGTGAATTCGGTCAACCACCAGCGCATGGCTCTGATTGAGAGCGAACCAAAGCTGTTTAGAGCCACCTATTCAGAGGGTGCAGCTAATGCCTTTGGTCGAGTCCTTCCTGCAGAGACCGACCTCTACCTCAAGGTCGGCGCCCAGGTGATGTTTATCAAAAACGATGACTCCGGTTCTAAGAACTCTGCAGGGGTCACAACCAGGCGCTGGGTGAATGGCACCATCGGTCGGGTGACGGCACTTCCGAAGTCAGGCTTAGTTGTGGTGGATGTCGAAGGCGAAGTGCTGGAAGTTGGCCCATCCACCTGGGAAAAGGTGCGCTACGAGGTCGAGGAAGACTTTGATGAGGCCACCGGCAAGGTCAAAGAGGTTCTGGTTCCGATCACCCTTGCGGAGTTCAAACAGATTCCACTGCGTCTGGCCTGGGCCGTGACCGTGCACAAATCCCAAGGTCAAACCTATGACGAGGTCCAGATCGATATGGGCAGAGGAGCATTCTCCCCCGGGCAAACATATGTTGCACTCAGCCGAGTTAGAGCCCTTGAGGGCCTTTATCTAACCAGGGCAATCACATTGCGCGATGTGATGGTAGATACCGATGTGGTGCGTTTTATGTCTGGAGCTACGATCTCCCCGGAGCTTTCAACCACCAGTTCAGAGCATCTGCCACCCTTCTAGCCCAGTAACTCTCGTGGTGACCGGTGTAGGGGTAGATTCCAGCAACCAGGTTCTCTGGCTCTGAATATCCCTTTGCTCTCAGCCTCTCTGCTGCCTCATGGTGAAATGGCGGGTAGAGGGCATCTAGCTCAATTGTTCCTGTGTCGGTCCAAACCCGGTGGCTTTCACCGCTTGGCAACAGATCGGTCAGCTTTTGCACCATGACTTCTCCACCAAGAGGCCAATGGGTCGAGAAACAGATTGCGGTTCCGAAAAGCTGTGGCCGGTTTGCCATTGTGTAGAGGGAGATAAGGCCACCCATGGATGAACCCATGACCGCAGTCCGCTCTTTGCTGTGGTCGATCCCGTAACGCTCGAGCATAAAAGGTAGGACCGCATCCGAAATCAGCGAGACGTAGGAGTCACCAAAGCTGTCGGTGCCAGTGGTCTTGTATTCATTCGGCACCTTGTCCCAGAACTCGGGATGAGCATCTGTTATTGACTGAGGTGAAAGTTCACGAATCCTGGTGTCATCGGAGAGACCCCATACCGCGATAACCAGGGGGTTATCACCCCGAACCTCATCGCGGATAGCGGGGATTACCTCCCAAGTTTTTCCAGTGAAGGAATCCTTTTCATCAAAGATGTTTCGG